>CXWK01000708.1_pt1 | contig 73206 bp, 79 predicted proteins | sample 590851 | NCBI WGS metagenome assembly CXWK01 (sample SAMEA3498364, study PRJEB10139) | wastewater metagenome | biome: wastewater treatment plant; material: activated sludge | place: Denmark | collected 2014-08-01 | reverse complement strand
GGGTGACAACGTGGCGATCACCGTCGAGTTGGGCAAGGCGATCGCGATGGACGAGGGTCTACGTTTCGCTATCCGTGAGGGTGGCCGCACCGTCGGCGCCGGCCGCGTCACCAAGATCACGAAATAACGATCATGGCCCAAAGCATCCGCATCCGTCTGAAGGCGTTCGATCACGAGATCATCGACCAGTCGACCCGCAAGATCGTCGAGACGGTCACTCGTACCAACGCAACGGTGCGGGGGCCAATCCCGCTGCCGACCGACAAGCACCGCTACACGGTGATTCGTGGACCACACATCGACAAGGACTCGCGCGAGCACTTCGAGATGCGCGTCCACAAGCGTCTGATCGACATCGTCGACCCGAATGCGAAGACGATCGACAGCCTGCAGCGCATCGAACTGCCAGCAGGCGTCGACATCGAAATCAAGATCCAGTCGAACTAGTCCACATCACTGTGTCGGGGCTGCGGCCACGACGGCGTACATCGTGAGGCTCATCGAGAACCGGTTCTCGCGAGCAGCCTGGTGGATTTTCGCAACCAATTGATCTCGCTCTGTCGGCGCGAGCTGATCCTTGTCGACGAGATCATCGGCCAGGCTTGGCATCGAGAAGCACCCGTCGGGTGCTGGTGACTCATCGGGGTTCCAAGTGGTCCATCTGTGCGTGGCCTCTGTTCTCGCGACTGGCGTCAAGCCCGCATCGCTGGCCAGCTCGTGGAGTCTCCGCCCGATGTTGGATGGCCGGCCACGCTCGATGCGCATTGCGTTGCGAACCTTCGCGGCGAGATCGTCATCGCCGATTTCGATCGCAAGCGTCGACCAGTCAGTGTCGATGAGCGACACTCGACCGCCAGGGCGCACCACACGCGCCATTTCAGCGATGGCAGCCGCTGGGTCGGTGAGCCACTGCAGGGTTCGCTCGGACCGCACAGCGTCGAAGGAATCGTCAGGCTCGGTAAGCGAACAGGCGTCGCCAACGGTGAAATGCACCCGACAACGTGCGGCACCAGCCTTCGATTGAGCCACGCGCAGCATCTCCTCCGACACATCCACACCGACGATCTCGCCGTCGTCACCGAGATCGACGGCGAGCGCGAGCGCTGCCTCGCCCAGACCACAGCCCACATCGAGCAGACGTTGACCGGCAACGAGACCCAACTCGAGCCGCTCCCACGAGCGCAGCTGGCGAACTGCCTCCCACCTTGCGGTGGAGTCCATCGTGGCCACAAGCACCGGTACGTTCGGATGGTCGTCGACTTCGTGGTAGCCGAGACTGTGCGTGTCGTCGCTGGCCATGACCGCCAAGCTACGACTCGCCCTGACCCGCCGGGGGTTACGTGCCTGGAATCGGGTATGAAACCCCCCGAATGCACGAAACCCCCGGGTTGTTGCTGGTCCCTAGGCGGCGGTAGAGTTTTCAGTCCTGTGCATCCGGCCGGATGCACTGCAATCGACGTCCGAGCAGGTCCCACTCGTGGGAAACCACCCGGCAAACCAAACTCCGGTGCTCCGCCGGCCATCTGGCCAGCGGAGCATTTGCGTGTAAACCCGAATACCCGAGCAATCGGGTCCGACCGAAAAGGCTGCCGAGATGGCACTGAAAGCGATAGTTGGCGAAAAGGTCGCCATGAGCCAGGTGTGGGTGAACGACAAGGTCGTGCCCGTCACCGTGCTTCGCGTTGAGCCCGCGCGCATCGTGCAGGTCAAGACCACCGAGCGCGACGGCTACACCGCGCTGCAGGTGACTTATGGCCACCGCGATGCCAAGAAGCTCAGCAAGCCGGAAGCGGGTCACTTTGCGAAGGCGGGTGTCGATGCTGGTCGTCGCCTCGTCGAGCTGCGCCTCGACTCCGTCGATGGTTTCGAGGTCGGCCAAGAGATCAAGGTCGACACCCTCATTCAGGGCGAACTCGTCGATGTGACGGCCGTCAGCAAGGGCAAGGGCTTCGCCGGCACGATGAAGCGTCACAACTTCGCCGGTCAAGGCGCCAGCCACGGTAACCACAAGGCCCATCGCGTGCCTGGTGCTATCGGCTCATGCACCTACCCCGGTCGTGTGTTCAAGGGCCAGAAGATGTCGGGCCACATGGGCAACGAACAAGTCACGACGCTCAACCTCGAAGTCGTCGAAGCCGATCCCGAGCGCAACCTGCTGCTGGTGCGTGGCTCGGTGCCGGGTCCCAACGGCGGCGTCGTGATCGTGCGCAACGCAGTGAAGGCAAAGGGGAAGTCATGACGACCGTCGCATTGCAGACCGTCGCCGGCAAGGCAAACGGTTCGCTCACGCTCGACGCTGCGCTGTTCGGCATTCAGCCAAACGTGCCGTTGATGCACCAGGTGGTCACTGCCCAGTTGGCCGCTCGTCGCTCGGGCACGCAGAGCACCAAGACTCGCTCCGAAGTACGCGGTGGTGGCAAGAAGCCGTTCAAGCAGAAGGGCACCGGCAACGCTCGCCAGGGCTCGATCCGTGCACCGCACTACAGCGGTGGTGGCGTTGCCCTCGGCCCGAAGCCGCGCAAGTACGACCAGAAGACTCCCAAGAAGATGATCAAGGCTGCGCTCAACTCGGCACTCAGCGATCGCGCCGCCGAAGGCAAGGTCGTCGTCATCGAGCAGTGGGGCTTCGAAACACCCAAGACCAAAGATGCGAAAGCTGCGTTGAACGCGCTGGGCATCGACGGCAAGGCATTGGTTGTCGTCAACATCGACGACACCAACACCATCCGCAGCTTCCTGAACCTGCCGGAAGTGCAACTCATCGAGTCCAACGAACTGAATGCGTACGACGTGTTGTGCAACGACTACGTCGTGTTCAGCCAAGCAACGCTTCCCGGCACCTCGGTCGCCGGCACCGAGGCCGTCGCGACGAGGGCTCCTATCACCGGTCCTGCAAAGAAGGCCAAGGCTGAGAAGGCACCGGCGAAATCTGCTGCCAAGAAGGCGCCAGCGAAGAAGGCACCTGCCAAGAAGGCAGCGGCAAAGGCACCTGCCAAGAAGGCAGCGGCAAAGGCTCCCGCCAAGAAGGCCGCCGGAGGTAAGTCATGAAAGACCCACGAGACATCATCCTGGCGCCGATCGTGTCGGAGAAGAGCTACGGCCTCATTGAGCAGGGCGTCTACACCTTCAAAGTGCACCCTGGTGCCAGCAAGCCGGAGATCGGCGACGCCATCGAAAGCATTTGGGGCGTCACCGTGCTGAAGGTCAACACTCTCAACCGCAAAGGCAAAGTCACGCGTGCGCGGCGCACCGGTAAGGCCGGTTCCAAGCCCGACACCAAGCGGGCCATCGTCACCCTGGCAGCGGGCGATGAAATCCCGCTGTTCGAGCACTGAGGCGTAACACCATGGCTATTCGTTCACGCAAACCAACTAGCGCCGGTCGTCGCTTTCAGACGACCTCCGACTTCGCCGAGGTCACCAAGACATCGCCCGAGAAGTCGCTCACCTCATCGCTCACCAAGAGCGGTGGCCGCAACGTGTACGGCCGCAAGACCAGCCGCCATCGCGGTGGCGGCCACAAGCGCCAGTACCGCATCATCGACTTCAAGCGCATCAAGGACGGTGTCACCGCCAAGGTCGCCGCGATTGAGTACGACCCCAACCGCACCTGCCGCATTGCGCTGCTGCACTACGGCGACGGCCAGAAGGCCTACATCCTTGCGCCCAAGGGTCTCAACGTCGGCGACCACGTGTCGTCGGGCATCGGCTCGGACATCAAGCCGGGCAACGCCTTGCCGCTGCGCTACATCCCCGTCGGTACCACCGTGCACAACGTCGAACTGCGCCCTGGCGAAGGCGGCAAGATGGCGCGCTCGGCCGGCACCGCCGTGCAACTGGTCGCCAAGGAAGGCGACTTCGCCACCTTGCGGATGCCCAGCACCGAAATGCGTCGCGTACTCATCGACTGCCGTGCAACCGTTGGCGAAGTCGGCAACAGCGAGCACGAACTGATCTCGATCGGCAAGGCCGGTCGTAACCGCTGGAAGGGTGTTCGCCCGCAGACTCGTGGTGTCGCGATGAACCCTGTCGATCACCCACTCGGTGGTGGCGAAGGCCGCACCTCCGGTGGTCGTCCACCTGTGTCGCCGTGGGGCAAGCCCGAGGGCGTTCGTACTCGTAACACCAATAAGCCATCGCAGAAGCTCGTCGTGCGTCGTCGCCGCACCTCGAAGGGCCGGAGGTAACCCGCCATGTCACGCAGTCTCAAGAAGGGCCCGTTCGTCGACGATCACTTGCTGAAGAAGGTCGACGTGCAGAACCAGGCCGGCGATCGCAAGGTCATCAAGACCTGGAGCCGTCGCAGCACGATCATCCCCGACATGGTCGGCCACACCATCGCCGTCCACGACGGTCGCAAGCATGTCCCGGTGTACATCACCGAGAGCATGGTCGGCCACAAGCTCGGCGAGTTCAGCCCGACGCGTACCTTCAAGTACCACGCGGGTCAGGAAAAGAACACGAAGGGTCGCAAGGTATGACTGGTCCCAAGTTAAACGAACGCTCCTTCGTTGCGGGCGAGCGTGTTGGCACCAAAGCCAGCGCCAAGTACATGCGCTTCTCGGCCAGCAAGGCACGCACGGTGCTCGACCTCATTCGCGGCCTACCGGTTCGGAACGCCGACGAAGTGCTGCAGTTCACCGATCGCGAAGCGGCGACCGTCATTCGCAAGGTGCTCGCCTCTGCTGTTGCCAACGCGCAGCACAACGACGAGCAGGATCCCGAAGAGTTGTACGTCCTTGCGTGCTACGCCGATGAGGGTCCGACGCTGAAGCGTTTCAAGCCGCGCGCCAAGGGCCGTGCCAGCCGGATCAACAAGCGCACATGCCACATCACTGTCGTGGTTGCTCGCCTCGACGACGACCGCATCGAGATCGTGCAAGCACGGGAAGCTCGCCGCACTGCAACCGGTCGTCGGCGCAACGCTGGCGGCACCACCGCCAGCCGCAAGGCGCGCGTCGAGCGCAGCCGCCAGCGTGCGTCGGCCCTGAAGGCCGGTGGCGATGGCGAGATGGACGAAGCGGACGTGACCGACGAGTCGATCGACGATGCCGAAGAACCCAAGACGCCCAAGAAGGCCGTCGCGAAAAAGGCAAGCCCGAAGGCCGCCAAGGAGAACGACGCGAATGAGAACGACGCTGTGACTGAGACCGAAGAAGAGGAAACCAAGTAATGGGTCAAAAGATCAACCCTTACGGCTTCCGCCTCGGCATCACCACCGACTGGAAGAGCCGCTGGTTCAGCGAGCGCCAGTACAAGGAATACCTCACCGAGGACTGGAAGATTCGTCGCGCGCTGATGACCAAGCTCGAGTCGGCTGCAGTCAGCCGCATCGAGATCGAGCGCACACGCGACAAGGTTCGCATCGACATTCACACCGCGCGCCCAGGCATCGTCATCGGTCGTCGTGGGGCACAGGCCGACGAACTTCGCGCCTTGCTCACCGAGATCACCGGCAACCCAAAGGTGCAGCTCAACATCGTCGAGATCAAGAGCCCGGAACTCGACGCTGCGCTCATCGCGCAGGGTGTCGCCGACCAGCTGGTCAACCGCATCGCATTTCGTCGTGCCATGAAGCGCGCCGTGCAGAACGCGCAAAAGGCTGGCGCGCTCGGCATTCGAGTGCAGTGCTCCGGCCGCCTTGGTGGCGCTGAGATGAGCCGCACCGAGTGGTATCGCGAAGGTCGTGTTCCGCTGCACACTCTGCGCGCAGATATCGACTACGGCATGCGCGAAGCCCGCACAAGCAGCGGACGTGTCGGCGTCAAGGTCTGGATCTACCGTGGCGACATCGTTCCGTACAAGTCGCTCGGCGACGACAAGGCGATCCGCGAAGCGGCAATGGCGGTTGGCGATGCCTCCGGTTTGGGCGAAGGCCCGCGCAAGGTTGTGTCGTCTGCCGGTCGCCGCAAGGTCGACGAACTCGATGTCGAAGCCTCGCCGCTCATCAAGGAAGCCGACCCCGAGTTGGAGAAGTTGCTCGATGAGGAAGAAGAAATCGCCCGCCGCACCCACGGTGCTGCGCATGAGGCCCCGCACTTTCGTGGGGAGGACTGATTCATCATGTTGATGCCACGTAAAGTCGCACACCGCAAGCACCACCGAGGCAAGACGACCGGCCTCTCAAAGGGTGGCAACGAGTTGGCCTTTGGTGATTACGGCATTCAGGCGCTCGAGCCCGGTTGGCTGTCAGCGCGTCAGATTGAGGCTGCCCGTATTGCCATGACCCGTGCAATCAAGCGCGGTGGCAAGGTCTGGATCAACGTCTTCCCCGACAAGCCCGTCACCAAGAAGCCGGCCGAGACCCGCATGGGTTCCGGTAAGGGCAACCCCGAGTTCTGGGTGGCAGTCGTGAAGCCGGGTCGGGTGCTCTTCGAGTTGTCGTACCCGGAAGAAGCCGTTGCGCGCAGCGCGATGGCGAAGGCGATCCAGAAGCTCCCGATCAAGGCTCGCATCATCGATCGCACTGAGGTGTACTGAGATGGCCCGTTCCAATAGCGAACTGAAAGAACTCGACCTAGCTGCGCTCATCGAGGAACTGCGCGCAACCAAGCAAGAGGCGCTCAACCTTCGTTTCCGCAACGCCACTGGCCAGCTCGACAACAACGCCGAGTTGCGCACCGTCAAGCGCCACATCGCCCGAATCAATACCCACATCCGTGCACGCGAGATCGTGCTCGCGGAGGGAAGCAACTGATGTCTGAGCAAGAGACCGATAAGTCAACGACCGAAACCGAACGCAAGAACCGCAAGCTGCGTGAAGGCCTTGTCGTATCAAACAAGATGGACAAGACCGTCGTCGTCGCCGTTGTCGAGCGCGTTCGCCACGCGAAGTACGGCAAGTTCATGATGCGCACCAAGAAGCTCTATGCGCACGATGAGGCCAACGACGTCAACATCGGCGACCGCGTTTCCGTCATGGAAACTCGCCCGCTCAGCAAGAACAAGCGCTGGCGCGTCGTGGAAATTCTGGAGCGTGCCAAATGATTCAGCAGGAATCTCGCCTTCGCGTTGCCGACAACAGCGGCGCCAAAGAAGTGCTGTGCATCAAGGTGCTCGGCGGTACCCGCCGTCGCTACGCCGGTATTGGCGACATCTTTGTCGCGACCGTGAAGGATGCCATCCCAGGTGCGGGCGTGAAGAAGGGCGATGTCGTCAAGTGCGTCGTTGTTCGCACCAAGAAAGAGCGTCGCCGCCCAGATGGCAGCTACATCCGTTTCGACGAGAACGCTGCCGTGATCATCAAAGACGATCTCACACCGCGTGGCACGCGCATCTTCGGGCCAGTCGGTCGTGAACTGCGCGATAAGAAGTTCATGCGCATCGTGTCGCTAGCCCCGGAGGTGCTGTGACCATGAAGCTCAAAAAGGGCGACACCGTGCTGGTGATCTCCGGCAAGGACAAGGGCCAAGAAGGCGAAATCGTGCAGGTTCTGCCCGCCGACAACAAGGTCATCATCAACGGCGTCAACACCGCCAAGAAGCACAGCAAGACGAGCAAGAACAACAAGCAGGGTGGCATCATCGATCGCGATATGCCCGTGCACGCCAGCAACGTGATGTTGGTGCACAAGGGCAAGCCCACGCGCGTTGGTTACAAGCTGCAATCCGATGGCACCAAGGTGCGCATCGCCAAGCGAAGTGGTGAGGTGATCTCATGAGTGCAAGCACCGCTAGTTCAACGGCAGCGCCGCGCCTGAAGCAGAAGTATCAGGACGAAGTGAAGGCAGCCTTGAAGACCGAGCTCGCGCTCGGTAACCCGATGCAAGTGCCGACACTCGAGAAGATCGTGATCAACATGGGCGTCGGCCGTGCAACTCAGCAGCCGTCGCTGCTGGAAGGCGCCGTCGCCGACCTCACCAAGCTCAGCGGCCAGAAGCCGATTATCACGAAGGCGAAAGACAGCGTCGCTGCCTTCAAGTTGCGCGAGGGCCAGTCAATTGGCTGCAAGGTCACCCTGCGCGGCGACCGCATGTGGGAGTTCTTTGATCGCCTTGTGTCGGTGGCGATTCCTCGCATCCGCGACTTCCGCGGGCTGCCGGCGCACAGCTGGGATGGTCGCGGCAACTACACGTTCGGTCTCACCGATCAGACGGTGTTCCCCGAGATCGACTACGACAAGATCGATACGAACCGCGGAATGGACATCACCATCGTGACGACCGCCGCCACCAATGCGCAGGGGAAGGCCCTGCTCGATGCATTCGGTTTCCCGTTCAAGCGGGGGGATGACGCCGGCGCAGCTCCGAAGAAGCGTCGCGGCCCCGCACGCGGCAAAGGCGCAGCTTTCGCTGCGAAGAAGAAGTAGAGGGCAACGTAAATGGCAAAGAAGTCATTGATCAACAAGGCGAACGCCACCCCCAAGTTCAAGGTGCGCGGGTACACCCGTTGCCGCCGTTGTGGTCGCGCTCGTTCTGTGTTCCGTAAGTTCGGCCTCTGCCGTGTATGCCTTCGCGAGATGGCACACGCTGGCGAGATCCCCGGCGTGACCAAGGCAAGTTGGTGAGGACGACAAATGCTGACTGATCCAATCGCCGACATGCTCACCCGCATCCGCAACGCCAACACGGCGATGCACGACGAGGTGCGTATGCCTGCATCGAAACAAAAGGTCGCGCTGGCCACCATCCTCGAGAAGGAGGGTTACATCAGCGGGTTCTCAGTGGCACCAGCCACGGCTGCCCCTGGCGATGTGCTGACCATCTCGATGAAGTACTCGAATGATCGCAAGCGCACCATCTCTGGTGTGCGTCGTATCTCGACGCCTGGCCTGCGTATCTATCGCAACTCCGGAACCGTGCCGCGCGTGCTCGGCGGTCTCGGTGTCGCTGTCCTATCCACAAGCCAAGGGCTGATGACCGACCGTGAAGCGCGCAAGCGCAAAGTCGGCGGCGAAGTCCTCTGCTACGTGTGGTGAGAAAGAAGCTTCGCTATGTCTCGTATCGGTAACTCACCCATCGCCGTTCCCGGCGGCGTCGATATCACCATCGACAACACCGCCGATGGCTCATCGGTCACTGTCAAAGGGCCGAAGGGCACTCTGTCGCGTACATTGCCGGGCGAGATCACTGTTCGCCGCGACGAGGCGACATTGGTCGTCGATCGGCCCAACGACGAGCGCTCCAGTCGTTCACTGCACGGTCTCACCCGCACGCTGGTCAGCAACATGGTCGTCGGTGTCACCGATGGCTTTGCCAAGGAACTCGAGATCATCGGCGTCGGCTATCGCGCCGAGGCCGTCTCGCCGACCCAGTTGCGTATGGCGCTCGGATTCAGCCACCCAGTGATCATGGCGGCTCCGCAGGGAATCACCTTCGAGGTCCCCAGCCAGACGCGCATCATCGTGCGCGGCATCGACAAGGAAGTGGTCGGCCAGGTAGCCGCCAACATTCGCTCCATTCGCAAGCCAGAGCCGTACAAGGGCAAGGGTGTGCGCTACTTGGGTGAGAAGGTTCTGCGCAAGGCCGGCAAGACCGGCAAGAAGTAACGAGAGATCGAGGAAGAGTCACTGTCATGAGCAAGATCGCACAGCAGCGCCGCACTGGTCGCATCACGCGCCACCGTCGTGTGCGCAAGAAGATTCACGGCACCGCCGCTCGTCCGCGTTTGGCCGTGTTTCGTTCGAACAAGCACTTGTCGTTGCAATTGATCGACGACGTTGCCGGCCGCACTCTGGCCTCGGCGAGCACCACCGAACCGACTCTGCGCGGTGATGGTGGCGCAACAGTTGCAGCTGCCACTCGCCTCGGAACCGCGTTGGCCGACCGGGCCAAGGCTGCCGGCGTTACACAAGTCGTCTTCGATCGTGGTGGATTCCTCTACCACGGTCGTATCGCTGCAGCAGCCGCTGCAGCTCGTGAAGCAGGTTTGGAGTTCTGATGGCTGCCCCCTCGAATTACGGAAACCGCAACGAAGAGCGCGCCCCTGACCCCAGCGGGCTCCGCGAGTCACGCGTGGTCGCAATCAACCGCGTCGCCAAGGTCGTCAAGGGCGGACGTCGTTTCTCGTTCACCGCGCTGGTTGTGGTCGGCGATGGCAACGGGCGCGTTGGCCTCGGCTACGGCAAGGCCAAGGAAGTGCCGCTGGCCATTCAGAAGGGCACCGAAGAGGCCAAGAAGAATCTCTTCGATGTGCCGCTTGCTGGTACCACGATCACGCACCCGATCATCGGCATCAACTCGGCCGGTCGTGTTCTGATGAAGCCAGCCGCTCCCGGTACCGGCGTCATCGCCGGTGGCGCCGCGCGCGTCATCCTCGAAGAGGCTGGCATTCACGACGTGCTGTGCAAGTCGCTCGGCTCATCGAACGCCATCAACGTCGCCCGCGCAACGATCAACGGGCTGCAGTCGCTGCAGCGCCCCGACGAAGTTGCTGCCCGCCGCGGACTTGCCGCCGAGGAGTTCGTGCCGAAAGGTGTGCTTCGTGCATATAACGAGCGCAAGCAACAGATCGCATCGTCAGGGAGTGGCCGCTCATGAGCACCTACAACTCACAACCTCGCGCCGCAGAAAAGGGCACCGTCACGGTGCGCCAGACTCGGTCAGCGATCGGTAACAAGCCCAAGAACCGCGGCACCCTGCGCGCGTTGGGTCTGCGCAAGATTGGCGACACCAACGTGTTGCCCGATCGGCCCGAGATCCGCGGCATGATCGCTCGCGTTCCTCACCTCATCGAAGTCACGGAGAACTGAAATGCGCGTCGACGAACTCTCGCCCTCGCCGGGCTCGAACAAATCAAAGAAGCGCGTAGGTCGCGGTATCGGTGGCAAGGGCGGCAAGACAGCCGGTGCCGGCACCAAGGGCCAGCAGTCGCGCGGCCGTGGCAAGGTTGCGCGCGGCTTCGAAGGTGGCCAGACCGGCCTCAAGATGCGCATCCCGAAGCTGAAGGGTTTCAACAACCCGTTTCGCGTCGAGTACAGCCCAGTCAACCTCGATCAGCTTGCTGCTCTCGGCGTCGGCGAAGTGAACCCCGAGGTACTCGTGGCTGCTGGTCTTGTGCGCAAAGGCACGTTCGTGAAGGTGCTCGCTCGCGGCGAAATCACCACGGCTGTGCAAGTCTCCGCTCATGGGGTTTCCAAGGCTGCGGAAGCGGCCATCACCGCCGCAGGCGGTAGCGTCACGCTGTTACCGCTGCCCTTCAAGCAGGGTCGCCCGCCGGTCAAGGGCAACCAGTTCACCAACCGCTGATCTAGCCGTTCAACCCAAACCACTGGGAGCTTGCACGTGTTCTCCAACTTGAAGAACGTCTTCAGGGTGCCCGATCTGCGGAACAAAATTCTGTTCCTCATGGCGATGGTGCTGCTGTATCGGCTGGGGGTCGCTATCCGCGTGCCCGGCATCGACCAAGACGCTGTGCGGCAGCTGAAGGCCTCGGCGAACTCGCAAGGTGCGCTCGGGTTCTTCAACCTGTTCAGCGGTGGTGCGTTTGCCAGCTTCAGCATCTTCGCGCTCGGCATCATGCCGTACATCACCGCCAGCATCATCATGCAGGTCCTCGGCGTGGTGATTCCCAAGCTCGAAAAACTGCAACAAGAGGGCGCAGTCGGCCAGCGCAAGATCACGCAATACACGCGGTACCTCGCCATTGGTATCTCAACGCTGCAGGCGACAGCGCTGACGTTCATCTTCGGCAACGGCAACGGCAACGCGTTCTTCGGTGCCGCACAGAACCTGCCGACCAACCTCCGCCTGCTGCCCGACGGGATGTGGCCGCGCGGTTACCTCGTGATCATCACGCTGGTGGGCGGCACTGCCGCGCTGATGTGGTTGGGCGAATTGATCAGCCAGCGCGGAATCGGCAACGGCATGAGCATGGTCATCTTCGCGTCCGTGGTCAGCGGTTTGCCTTCGGGCTTCTTCTCGGTTTGGGTTGAGAAGAACGCTTTCCTCTTCTTCGTTCTCCTGGCGCTGTGCATCTTCATCGTGTTCGCCGTCGTCCGTGTCGAACTCGCGCAGCGGCGCATTCCCGTGCAGTTCGCGAAACGCGTTGTCGGTCGCCGCATGTATGGCGGGCAGAGCACCTATATCCCGCTGAAGGTGAACCAGAGCGGTGTCGTGCCGATCATCTTCGCCAGTTCGGTCTTGTTGCTGCCGGTGCTGCTCTCAAACCTGTTGGGCGCAACCGACGGTGGCTGGCGCTTCTGGGTGCAGCAGAAGGTCGACGAGTACCTGGTCAACAGCCAGAACATCGTGTACATCGTGCTCTTCTCGCTGATGATCGTTGCGTTCGCCTACTTCTACAACTCGATCGCTTTCGACCCGATTCGCCAAGCAGATCAGATCCGCCGACAGGGTGGCTTCATTCCCGGCGTGCGTCCCGGACCGCAGACCGAGGCGTATCTCGCCAAGGCTGTCAACCGCATCACGCTGCCCGGCGCAATCTTCATCGCCATCATCGCGATCCTGCCCTACCTCTTGCTGTGGGCGTTCGACGTGCAGAACTTCCCGTTTGCAGGTACCACTGTCCTCATTGCCGTCGGCGTGGCCTTGGAGCTGATGCGCCAGATCGATAGCCAACTGATGTTGCGCAACTACGAGGGCTTCCTGAAGTGATCCCGGGCGCCCGGCTGATCTTGCTCGGGCGCCAAGGCGCTGGCAAGGGAACACAGTGCGTGCGGCTTTCACGCCAGTTCGTCGTGCCCCACATCAGTACTGGCGACATGCTGCGCGCCGCTGAGCGCGAAGGTAGTGAGCTTGGCGTGATGGCCAAGCAGGTCATGGATCAAGGTGGGCTGGTGGGCGACGAGATCATGGTCGGCCTGATTCGTGAGCGTTTGGCGCAACCTGACGCGGTGGGACGGGGCTACATCCTGGATGGCTTCCCGCGCACGGTTCCGCAAGCTATTGCCCTTGACGAGATCACGGCCGAGCTACCGATCGATGTCGTGATCGACCTTCAGGTGTCGCGCGAGTTGGTACTGAGCCGGCTCTCAGCGCGCCGCGTGTGTCGCGACTGCGGCACCAACTATGTGTCGAGCGGAGTCGAGCGCCTGCCCTGGATCTGCGAAGTGTGTGGGGGCGACGTCGTGCGTCGCGACGACGACACCCCGGAAGCCATCATCAAGCGGCTCGATCTCTACGACGAGTGGACTGCACCACTGATCGACTACTACCAGTCGAATGGCCGTCTGACGACTATCGACGGTGTGGCCTCCGCCGACGAAGTGTCCCGCCGAATCACCGCCGCAGTCTTCGAAGCCCGCCAGCAGCGCTAGCCCCCGACTGTTTCCTGCAGCCCGAGTGTTTCGTGCCTGCACGCAGGCACGAAACACTCGACGGCCAGCGCCGCGGCACGAAACACTCGACTCAGGTCATCTTGTGGCGGTGCCGTTTACTACCACCGGTACGCCGTTCAGGATCGTGTGACGAACTTTGCCGCGGACCTCGCGACCGCCGTACGGCGTGTTGCGGCTCTTGCTTGCTAGCTGGGCGGGGACGACCGTCCACTGGTGCGTCGGGTCGAAGACCGTGAGATTCGCTGGTTCCCCTACTGCGACGGTTCGGCCGTGGCGATCGGCTACTCCGGCGATTGCAGCTGGCTTCCAACTCAGTGCGGCGACGATGTCGGCGAGCGGCATGTCGAGCTCCGTGATCGATAACGCGAGTGCGGTCTCTAGTCCGAGCATTCCTGGAGGGGCTTCATCGAGTGGGACCTCCTTGGTGTGCGGTGCGTGTGGTGCGTGATCGGTGGCGATCGCGTCGATAGTGCCATCGGCGAGACCAGCCTTGATCGCATCGATATCGGCGCGAGTGCGCAACGGCGGATTGACCTTGAACAGCGGGTCGTAGCCGACCAGTTGCTCGTCGGTGAGCGTGAAGTGGTGCGGAGTTGCTTCGGCGGTGATACGTAGACCGTCGGCCTTGGCCGCGCGCACCAACTGCACGCTACGAGCGCTGCTGAGGTGCAGGAAGTGCATCGACACGCCGGTGAGGCGAACTAGCTCGATATCGCGCATCACCATCAGTTCCTCGGCGATCGCCGGCCAACCCGGCAACCCCAGTCGGCTGCAGCACGCGCCCTCGTGCATCACCGCACCCTTGGTGAGCGCGGCCACTTCGCAGTGCTGCGCAAGCACGATGCCGAGTGGCCCTGCGTACTCGAGCGCTCGCCGCATCAGCTGCGGATCTTGCACCCCGTTGCCATCGTCCGTGAAGAGGTGCACACCGGCGGCAGCGAGCTCGGCGAATGGAGCCAATTGCGTGCCGTGGCGACCGACGGTGATGCACCCGGAGGGCAGCACCTCGCACAGTCCGGCTCGCTGGCCCTGCGCGCGAACGAACTCGATCACCGCTGCGGTGTCTTGCGCGGGGTCGGTGTTCGGCATGGCTACCACCGCCGTAAACCCGCCCAGCGCAGCCGCGCGGCTGCCGGTCTCGATCGTCTCGGCTTCTTCCTTGCCGGGTTCGCGCAGGTGAACGTGCAAATCGACGAACCCAGGAGTGATGACGCATCCCTGCGCGTCCAGCTCGGTGTCGCCCTGCAACGCATCGCCGATCTCGACGATGCGACCGTTCTCGATGACAACATCTCCGGCACGTTCGCCGGTTTGGTCGAGCAGCGTTGCGCCGCGAATTACGAGCCTGGTCGCTGTGTCTTTGAGAGTCACGATGCCTCCGATAGATCGCCGCCGGAACCCAGCAGCCAGAACAGAACCGCCATGCGAACGGCAACACCGTTGGTGACTTGATTGAGGATGACCGACCCCGGCAGCTCGCCAGGGTCGGCAACCATCTCGACGCCCCTGTTCATCGGACCCGGGTGCATTACCAACGCGTGCGGTGCCAGCCGCGCGGCCCGTGTATCGGTGAGGCCATACAGCAACGAGTATTCGTGTAGCGAGGGCAGCAGTGCCTCCTCCATTCGTTCGCGCTGCACGCGCAGCAGGTACAGCACGTCGAGATCGGGTAGCAACGAGTCGAGGTCGTGGCTCACCTCCACCGGCCAACCCGCACACGCCAATCCTTCAACTACCGGTGGCAGCAGCGTTGGGGGAGCGACGAGCGTGACGCGGGCACCAAGCGCTGTGAATGCCTGCACGTTGCTACGAGCGACGCGACTGTGCCGAATGTCGCCAACGATTGCGATGTGCAGCCCATCGAAACCATCGCGACGATTGAGTCCGGTGCGAATCGTGTAACAGTCGAGCAGCGCCTGCGTCGGGTGTTGATGCCAACCGTCGCCGGCGTTGATGATGCTGGCGTTGGTCCAGCGCGTCATCATTTCCGGCGCTCCGCTGCTGCGGTGGCGCACTACGAATGCGTCGACGCCCATCGCCGCAATCGTCTCGACCGTGTCGCGCAGGCTCTCGCCCTTGCTGACGCTGCTCGCGGAAACGGCAAAGTTCATCGTGTCGGCACTGAGTCGCTTGGCGGCAGTATCGAAGCTCGTGCGCGTGCGAGTGGAGTCCTCGAAGAACAGGCTGACGACGTTCTTGCCGCGCAGCGCTGGGACCTTCGGTATCGGTCGACTGCTGACCTCGACCATGTGATCGGTCAGTTCGAGCAAGCGATGGATGTCGTCGGCGCTGAGGTCGTCGATCGCAAGAAGGTGCTTCATTGGATCGTCACGCCGTCGGCTGTTGCCACGACCAACTCGTCGCGGCTGGTTGGCAGGTTCTTGCCGACGAAGTCGGGCCGGATTGGCAATTCCCGATGGCCGCGGTCCACCAGCACCGCCAACTGCACGGCGCTCGGTCTGCCGTACTCGTTCAACGCCTCCAGTGCAGCACGCACGGTGCGACCGGTGAACAACACGTCGTCAACGAGCACGATTGTGCGTCCGTCGAGCGACCCGGCGATGTCGGTGACGCTGGCAGGCACGATGGGACGCAGCCCGACGTCGTCGCGGTGGAAGCTGACGTCGAGCGACCCGAGTGGTACCACATGCGACGGATCGATTGCCGCGAGCGCATTCGCCAGGGCCTGCGCAACCCACACGCCGCCGCGCTGCAGGCCGACAACCGCCAGACCCTCGATCCCCTGATTGCGCTCGACGACCTCGTGTGCGATGCGGGTGAGCGCGCGCCGCACGTCGTCGGCATTGAGCACGGTACGCAACGACATTCTCGTTCCTTCCACGTATGGGCCTCACAGGACCCATTTCACGTCGGCCGAGATGGTAGTCGCGTGCCAGGTCAGGGAATCACGGGAGGAGAGTGTCATCTCCTACGCTCTCCGCATTGGCATCGGGCTGGTCTTCGCGTTAGTCGGCTCGCTGGCCGGCATGGCGTTGCACGAGACGGTCGATTGGGTGTCGCCGTTGGTCGTAGCGGTGCTCTTTGGTGCGGTCGCCGGCAACCTCGGTCTGGTGCGGCCATCAATGCGGGTCGGGCTGAAGTGGGCGGCGCGCCACGTGTTGCGCGCTGGCATCGTGCTGGTCGGCCTCCGCCTCTCGCTGCGCGAGGTCGCTGACCTGGGACCACGCGCGCTTGCGGCTGTGGTTCTGGTCGTGGTGGCGACATTCTTCGGCACGCAATGGCTGGGCAAGCGTCTGGGATTGTCGCCCGGGCTCTCACTGCTCGTCGCTACCGGGTACTCGATCTGTGGGGCGTCGGCCATCGCCGCCACTGAGCCGTTCGCGGACGCGACGGAGGAAGAAGTCGCCTATTCGATCGCGCTGGTCACGATGTGCGGCACGCTCGCGATTGCCGTTCTGCCGGCGACCGCATCGCTGCTGAATATGAGCGATGCGTACTTCGGCGCCTGGGTCGGCGCATCCGTCCACGACGTCGGGCAGGTGGTGGCGACCGCGAGCACTCGCAATTCGGTTGCGCTGGAGGCGGCGGTCATCGTGAAGCTGACGCGCGTTGCGTTGCTGGCACCACTGCTTGCCGCAGTCTCGTTCTCTCACCGGCGCCGGCAACGCCAAGCAGAGGTCCGTGCCGCCAAGATGCCGCCGGTGCTTCCGATGTTCATCGTCCTGTTCCTAGTCGCGGTGGTGGTGCGAACGACCGGAGTCATTCCGGATCTGTGGATTGCACGAGTGAAGAACCTGGAAACCCTGCTGCTCGGCATGGGATTGGTCGGCCTCGGCGCGGGCGTCTCGGTGGCCAAGCTACGCGCAGTCGGTCGCCGACCCTTGGTGCTCGGCCTGCTCAGCTGGGCACTGGTCGCGGTGGTGTCGTTGGCTGCGGCCTACGTCGCCGCATAAACGTCAGCAGGGCCGACGACAAGGCGCCCGGCTTCCAACCGCAACACCTGGTCGGCGCGATCGAACGCGACGGCGCGATGCGAAACTGCGAGCACCGTCATGCCCGCGTCGGCGAGGTTGTGCCACAGCTGCAACTCGGTCTCGACGTCGAGCGCGCTCGACAGGTCGTCGAGCACGACCAACTCCGGCGCGTGCACCAACGCGCGCGCAGTGGCAACACGCTGCCGCTGCCCGCCCGACAGCCGGAGTCCCCGCGGGCCGATCAAGGTCTCGAGCCCATTGGGCATCTCGTCGATATCGCCGCGAACCGCGGCCAAAGTGAGGGCGGTTTCAATGCTCTCTGGTGATGCCGCCCCGAGCGCCACGTTCTCGCCGACCGAGTCGCTGATCAGCTGCGGCACCTGCGACAGGTAGGCGGCGTTCGGCGGCACCAGAAACGCCGCGCGATCGGTGATGTTGGAACCGTTCCACAACACCTCGCCATCGACTTGCGCGTTGATCGTCAAGCCGAGCATCGCGCGCAGCAGCGTGCTCTTTCCCGACCCGATCGGCCCAGTGAGGACGGTGAAACTTCCGCGCCGCAGCGTGAACGACACATCGCTGATGCCACCGCCGGTCGGGTACAGCGCGCGCAACCCACGAACCTCAAGCGTTACGAGCGGCGTGCGTTCGGGACGAACGGCGGGGATTCGTGGCCGTTCCTGACGGCGCCCGATCGGCAGGTCGCGATGCCGCACGGTGTTGCGCACGTCCTGGTCGGCCACCAGCCCGCGCATACGCTCGAACGCGACGCCGGCCTGTTTGCGTCGCGCGAGGACGCGACCGACCATGCGCGGCAAGAAGCTGAGCCAACCGAGATACGCAACGAAAACCGCGAGCTTTCCGACATCGAACGCGCCTGACGCCAGCCCGCCGGCTGTGATCAGTAAGACGAAGCCAAGCCCGACGTCGGCTGCACCTTGCGCGAAAGCCTGCACCCCTTCGTCGAGCACCCGGTCGCGGACGGCGGTGTGTCGACGAGCGTCGACCAGTGTGCGCAGATGCGCCAGCATGGTGCGGCTTGAGTCGTTGACCTTGATGGTCGTGGCGGCGGCCATGACGTCGCCGAGAAAGCCGCTGACCTTGGCTGCTGCCGCCCGATCGGCGGTGCGGTAACGCTTGATGCGAGTGTCGAGCGAACGGGTGGCGAGCGCTACTCCGGCCAGCGGCACCAGCAGGATTGATGCCGCGCTGAGATCGATGCTGCCGAGAACGAAGGCAGCGAACACGGTGAAGACCAACCCGGCGCTGATGTCGATGAGTCCGTCGATGAATTGCGTCGCGTCTTGCACGTCGTCGCGGAAGTGCGTGATGGCCTCGCCGGCAGAACCGACGGGCTGCCCGGCCTCCGGCCCACCGCTGGCGAGCTGCGCGGTCATCATGTTGGCGCGCAAGAACGTCTGCATATGTACCCACACGCGCGTGAATGTGAGAGCGCCGCCGTGAATGCAGATCATGCGAAACGCGTCGGTAACCAGCGCCGCGGCCGCGAACCAGTACACCTCTGATTGCTTGCCGGCCTCGAGCGCATGGAAGCCGCGGCCCAGCAGCCAGCCACCGAATACCGGAAACGTGAAGAACATCACGAACAGCAACCAGCTGCCCCAGAAGAGCCCGGCGCGATGGTTCGCAATGCGCCACCCGAGACGCCATACGCCAGGTTCGCGTGTCTTTCCAGCAGCCGTCACGACTCAAGGGCCAGTTCGAGTAGGTGGTGGAAGCGGCTGCCATGGTCGGCGACGAGGGCATCGCGGTCGCCGCGTTCCACGATCGCGCCGTGATCCATGACGATGATCTCATCGACATGGCGCAGCGTGCTCAGCCGGTGAGCGATGATCAGCGTCGTTCGCCCCCGTATCAACTCGGCAACGGCTGCTTCAAGCTGCGCCTCTGTTGCTGGGTCGGCGCGCGACGTTGCTTCGTCGAGCACCACCAGATCGGGATTGCGCACCCATACACGAGCAAGCGCCAGCAACTGCGCCTCGCCCGCCGAGAGGCCGGCGCCACCAGCGCCGAGTCCGCGATGAATGCCACTGGCGACCAAGGTCTCGAGACCAGCCAGCCGCAACGCTGACTCGACCTGGTCGTCGCTGGGCTCCGGATCGAAGAGCGTGACGTTGTCGCGCACGGTGCCGGAGAACAGTTCGACCTCTTGCGGAATCATCGCAACACGTCGTCGTAGCTCGGGCAGCGGAATGTCGGCGATCGGAACGCCGCCCAGTCGGAGCTGACCCTCTGCAACTTCGATCAGGCGCAACACCAGCCGCGACAGGGTTGTCTTGCCGCTGCCCGTGCGACCAACGACTCCGACGGAGCGACCAGGGGCAATCGTCATCGTGATGTCGCGCAGCACCTGTTCGTCATCGGCATCATCGTCGTATCGAAACGACACGGCATCGAACTCGATGGAGAGCGGGCCGGCGGCAGGGGAGATGGTGCCGGTGTCGGTGATTGCTGGCTCGATCGCGAGCAGATCGATGACACGCACCATCGCACCGTTTGCCTTTTGCACGGTCTCTAGTTGGTGTACGACATCTTCCAACGGCCGCTCGAGCAGCAGCACGTATTGGAACATCAAGAACGCCGTTCCCAAACTGATTGCCCCGCTGTTCACCAAGATCGCACCCGACACCAGCGACACCGACGCGCCGATCGCCACAGATCCCTGAACTGCCCACCACAGACGAAGGAACGCCGACTCGCGACGCACGGCGCTGTTCAAGGCGCCGGCACTCTCGTCGACGAATCGCCACATCGCGTGTGCGCCGGCCCCGTTGGCGCGCAGATCTTCTGCGGCGGTCAATCGCTCTTCGATGCCGCCGTACAACTTCGCGTACGCGCCCATTTCGTCGCTTGCTTCGCCAACCGCGCGATGGCGGCCCTTGACGATCAACAATGCCGACAGCACCACATAGACAGCAGCGCCAACCGCTAGTCGCCAATCGACGACCGCCAACACGATGACCATTCCGACCACCATCGCGGCCGCTCCGACGACGCGCGGTACGACCTGTCCCAGAAAGTCGCTCACCGAGGTCACGTCGCCATCGACGCGCTGGATGAGTTCTCCGGGAGTGTGCTTGCGGTGGAACTCGTGGTCGAGACCGAGCACGTGGCCGGCGAGCCGGACGCGAATGTCGTTGGTCGTGTGCCACGCCGTCACGGTGGCGGACCATGTGAAGGCAACCGTGAGCAACTGGGCAGCTACCGCGATGGCGAGAAAGAACCCGGCCAGCCTGACCAACTCGCTGGCCGTGGCCCCACCGCGGGCGTCGTCAACGATTTGGCGCACAACAAGGGGACCAGCCAGCGCCATTGCCGAACTCAGTGCCACGAGCGCGCCGACCCAACCCCAGCGCATGGCGTCGGGGCGCAGCAGCGCCGCCAGGGCGCGCCAGCGTGAGGTCGGCTTCGTCATCGGGCAAGTCTCGCCCGCCCGACCCACCAGAACGCAGCGATTTTCCGCCTCATGGTCGACACAAAGGTCGGAAACTGGCCGAAAGTGGGCTTGGCGTTGGCTTTTCTGGGCGGTAGCATTGCTCCTCGGCCCTAGCGAGCCTGGTGCCCTGGCACGCCCCAAACTCGCCAGGACGATATCGATTTACCCACTCAACTACCCACTAGACGACAGGGGTCTGTTCTGCCCAAGCCTAAAGACGATGCCATTGTGCTGGAAGGCACGATCGTCGAGTCACTCCCCAATGCAATGTTCCGAGTGGAACTCGAGAATGGCCACAAAGTCCTGGCGCACATCTCCGGAAAGATGCGGATGCACTACATCCGAATCCTCCCCGGCGACAAGGTGCAGGTGGAACTCACTCCCTACGACCTCACCCGCGGTCGTATCACATATCGCTACAAATAAAGGCGCACGCATCATGAAGGTACGCACCAGCGTAAAAAAGATCTGCGAGAAGTGCACGGTGATTCGTCGCCATGGGCGCGTGCGCGTGATCTGCGAAAACCCCCGTCACAAGCAGCGCCAAGGCTGAAAGGTAACACCGCACGATGGCTCGTATCTCCGGCGTTGACATCCCCCGCGAAAAGCGGTTGGAAATTGCGCTCACCTACATCTTTGGTATCGGGAAACCGACGGCGCAGAAGATCTGTGCCGCAACTGGGCTCGATGCGAACCAGCGCGTGCGCGACCTCACCGAAGAGGAAGTCAACAAGATCCGCGCATGGGTCGAAGCGAACGGCGCGGTCGAAGGCGACCTGCGTCGCGACGTCGCTCAAGACATCAAGCGCAAGATCGAAATCCAGTGCTACCAGGGCATCCGCCATCGCAAGGGCCTGCCCGTGCGCGGCCAGCGCACGCACACCAACGCTCGTACCCGTAAGGGCCCGAAGAAGACCGTCGCAAACAAGAAAAAGGCTGTGAGGAAGTAATGGCGAAGCCGAAGCCGGGTGGCCGTCGCCCCCGCAAGCGTGAGCGCAAGAACGTCACCAACGGTGTCGTCCATATCAAGAGCTCGTTCAACAACACCATCGTCTCGATCACCGACACCCAGGGCAATGTCATCTCATGGGCATCGTCTGGAGGCGTTGGCTTCAAGGGATCGCGCAAGAGCACCCCGTTCGCTGCCCAAATGGCGGCAGAGAAGGCGGCTCGTGCCGCGATGGAGCACGGCCTGCGCCGCGTCGAAGTACAGGTGAAGGGCCCGGGTTCGGGTCGCGACACTGCGGTGCGCAGCATCCAGGGCACCGGCATCGAAGTGACCTCGATCAAGGACGTCACCCCAGTTCCGCACAATGGCTGCCGTCAGCCCAAGCGTCGTAGGACCTGATCATGGCTCGCTACACAGGCCCCAAGGTTCGCGTCTCACGTCGCCTTGGCATCAACATCTTCGAGAACGAAAAGGGCCGCAAGGCTCTCGAGCGTCGTCCGTTTCCTCCTGGTGCGCATGGGCGCACGCGTCGTCGTGGCAACCCCAGCGAATACCTTGCTCAGTTGCAGGAAAAGCAGAAGGCGAAGTACATCTACTGCGTCCTCGAGCGTCAGTTCCACAACACCTACGAAGAAGCCGTGCGCCTCGCTGGTCCCACCGGCGAGAACCTGCTGCGCTTGCTCGAGCAGCGCCTCGACAACGTCGTCTACCGGGCTGGTTGGGCAAGCACCCGTCCGCAGGCTGGCCAGTTCGTCAGTCACGGACTCATTCAGGTCAACGGCAAGCGCGTCGACATTCGCAGCTACCGGGTCAAGAAGGGCGATGTGCTCACGCTGTCGCCCAAGGCCCGCGAGATGATCGTCGTGCAGCACAACATCGATGTGCTCGACCGCCAAACGGTCGGCTGGCTCGAGAAGGCAGAAGGTGGCAAGCAAGTCACCGTCCGCGACCTGCCCCAGCGCGAACACATCGACGTTCCAGTTCGTGAATCTCTCATCGTCGAGTTGTACTCCAAGTAGTTCAAAGACTCATGTAGTTCAAAGACTCAGTAATCCGGCCACCTTCTCCCGCAGAGGCACAACGTCATGCTTGTTATCCAACGCCCCACAGTCGAAGCCCTCGGCGACGACCATCCCACGCGCCAGCGATTCGCCGTCGGCCCGCTCGAGCCTGGCTTCGGCCACACGATCGGTAACTCGCTGCGCCGCACGCTGCTCAGCAGTATCCCGGGCGCCGCGATCACGGCCGTTCGTTTCGACGACGCGTTGCACGAGTTCGACACCATTCAGGGTGTCAGCGAAGATGTCACCGACATCATCCTCAACCTGAAAGACATCGTCCTCACCTCGGCTTCCGACGAGGAGATCACGCTGCGCCTCGACGTTCGTGGCCCGGCCACGATCACGGCGGCCGACATCAAGTGCCCGGCCGACATCGAGATCCTCAACAAGGGCTTGCACATCGCCACGCTGAACAGCAAGGCGCGCTTGGCCGTCGACCTCACCGTCGGCCGTGGCCGCGGGTACCTGTCGAGCGACCGCGACACGCAGAGCCGCACCATCGGGGTCGTGCCGATCGATGCAATCTTCTCGCCCGTACGGCGCGTGATGTTCGAAATCGAGCCAACTCGCGTCGAGCAGAGCACGAACTACGAGCGCTTGGTTCTCGACATCGAGACCGATGGCAGCATCACGCCACGCGAATCGCTGGCTTCGGCTGGTGCCACGCTGCGCGCGTTGGTCGATCTGGTTGCGAACCTCAGCGACGAGCCGCAGGGTCTCGAACTGGGCGAAGTCGCCAGCACCGCTAGCACCTCACCCGACCTCGACTTGCCGATCGAAGACCTCGATCTGTCAGAGCGCCCGCGCAACTGCTTGAAGCGCGCACAGGTCAATACGGTCGGCGAGTTGCTGACCAAGACGGAAGACGATCTTCTCAACATCACCAACTTCGGGCAGAAGAGCCTCGACGAAGTGAAGCAGAAGCTCGACGAGCGCGGCCTGACGCTGCGCGGCTGATCAGACTATTTAAGCGAACGACAGAGTAACGAGAACGACAGAACGCAACAGGAGACGTATTCACCATGCCCGCTACACCACGCAAGAGCGCCAAGTTCGGCGGCAGCGCGCATCATCAGCGGCTGCTGATGGCCAACCTCGCCGCATCACTGATCGCTGCCGAAGCAATCGTCACGACCGAAGCCAAGGCCAAGGCATTGCGGCCGATCGCCGAGAAGCTGATCACTAAGGCGAAGAAGGCTCAAGACCAGGGTCCGATGCAGGTTCACCGCATGCGCCAGATCCAAGGTTACCTGGGCGACAAGGAAATGACCCACAAGCTGGTGACCGAAGTCGCGCCGCGATACGCGGAACGCAACGGCGGCTACCTGCGCATCTTGAAGCTTGGCCCACGTCAGGGCGACAACGCACAGATGGCACGCGTCGAACTCGTCTGAGGATCGCTACCTAAGCTGGCGCGTGTGATGCGTCGGGCCAGAGTCACGGTTGCCTACGACGGCACCGACTTCCACGGGTTCGCACAAAACCGCGATGTCCGCACTGTTGTTGGTGTTTTGCGGGCGGCGATCGAGAAGGTTGTTCGCGAACCGGTCGGGCTGGTGGGTGCTGGCCGCACCGATGCCGGAGTACACGCATGGGGCCAGGTGATCAGCTGCGATCTGCCAGCTCACTGCGATCTTGTGAGCCTGGCGCGCAGCGTCAACAGCATGTGTGGCCCCGAGATCTCCGTCCGCGACTGGGTGTGGACCATCGACCCAGACTTCAGTGCCCGGTTCAGCGCCACCTATCGCCATTACCGCTACGACGTGCTGAACACCCCCGAGAGCAACCCCTTCGTGGCGCGAAGTGCATGGCACATCGTTGCGCCACTGCGTTTGTGGGCGATGCAGTTGGCGTGCGATCCACTGATCGGCGAGCAAGACTTTTCGTCGTTCTGTCGCTCGCCGAAACTGGCGGATGGGGAAGCCCCGCCGTCGTTGAAGCGGCGAGTGTTCAGCGCCGATTGGCGACCGGTCGGCGGCGACGTTGCCGGGCTGCTGCGCTTCGAGATTCGGGCGAACGCCTTTTGCCATCAGATGGTGCGCTCACTCGTGGGAACGCTGGTTCGAGTCGGCCTTGGCGAGCTTCACGCTGGCGACATGCGCTCGATCCTGATGGCATGCGACCGCACGGCTGCGGGCCAGATTGCGCCGCCGCATGGCTTGACGCTGTGGGAAGTCGGCTACGAGTAGCGGGCGAATTGTACGTTTTCGGCCGGTTGGCCGTATCATTTCACGGTTCCCTGGGACCTCACCCAACGCCCGGGATTGCCATGAAGGGCACGTTGAAATGACTACTTATAGCCCCAAAGCCAGCGAGATCACGCGTGCTTGGCATGTGATCGACGCCGACAACCTGGTGCTCGGGCGCCTGTGCACCGAAGTTGCGCGCCTGCTGCGCGGCAAGCACAAGCCGACCTTTGCCCCGCACATCGACACCGGCGACCACGTGGTCATCATCAACGCCAGCAAGGTCGTGCTCACCAGTGGCAAGGCAGCCAACAAGGGCGTCTACCGCTACAGCGGCTACCCCGGCGGCTTGAAGACCGAGACGTACCAGAATCTTCTCGAGCGCGACGCAGCCGAGGCCATCCGTCGCAGCGTGCGTGGCATGTTGCCGCACGGTCCGCTTGGCCGGCAGCAGATCAAGAAGCTCAAGGTCTACGCCGGTGCCGAGCATCCGCACGGCGCCCAGAATCCAGTCACTCTCGAACTCGCCGCCGCTGCGGCTCGCTGATCGTCGGAAGGTAACGAACCACCATGGCCACCAAGCCGCTCACTCAGACCACGGGTCGTCGCAAGGAAGCGGTAGCTCGTGCTCGCTTGCGCCCCGGTAACGGCACGCACACCATCAACGGCAAAGCGTTCGATGCGTACTTCACCACTGCGATGCAGCGGATGGTCGTCACCGAAGCTCTCCGCGTCGCCAACGTGGAAGAGGCCTACGACGTCGACGCCACGATGCACGGTGGCGGAATCAGCGGCCAGTCTGGCGCGCTGCGCATGGCGATCGCCCGCGCGCTGGTCGAACTCGACCCCGAGACGCGCGCATCGTTGAAGAAGGCTGGCCTGCTCACCCGCGACCCGCGTCGCAAGGAGAGCAAGAAGTACGGCCTCGTCAAGGCCCGCAAGGCCAAGCAGTACACCAAGCGATAATCAGTCCGGTTCCCAGCGATGACGCTGCGGTTCGGAACCGATGGGGTACGCGCAGAGGCGTTGACCGTCCTCACCACCGAGTATGTCGCGTCGTTGGCGCGTGCAGCGGCGCAGGTGCTCGGCGGTGAAGAGTGGCTGGTCGGCCGCGATACCCGCGAGTCCGGTCCGGTGCTGGAGGCGGCCGTCGTCAACGGATTGCACTCCGCTGGAGTGACTCCACGTTCGCTCGGCGTCGTGCCAACACCCGCGTTGGCATGGATGTCCGCCGAGATGGGAGTGCCCGCGGTAATGATCACCGCCTCGCACAATCCCTGGCACGACAACGGTGTGAAGGTCTTTGCGCCTGGTGGATTGAAGCTCAGCGACGAGGTTGAGAGATCAATCGAAGAGGTGTTGCGCGTCGACAACACGATTCCCGCCGGTGGAGCCGCGGGTCAACATGAGTGGCTGGATGGCTACGTCTCCCATATCGCGAGTCTGGGGCATCAATTCGCGAAGCTGCGAGTGGTACTTGACTGTGCCAACGGAGCCGCTTTCGCGGCAGCACCAGCAGTGTTCAGGACTCTTGGCGCCGATGTGATTGCCATCCACGACGCCCCTAACGGCCGCAACATCAACGACGGTTGCGGTGCGACCGACACAGCCTCTTTGGAACAGGCAGTGATTGCGCACGGCGCTCACCTGGGGCTCGCGTTCGACGGCGATGGTGATCGAGTGATCGCGGTCGATCATCGGGGTCATGTGATCGACGGCGATCGGATGATTGCCCTCGCGGCGTTGCAGTTGCGCGATGAGGGAGCGCTGCACCACAACACAGTGGTAGCAACCGTGATGAGCAACCTCGGCTTCCACAAGGCGATGGACGCCGCTGGCATTCGCGTCGTGACGACTGCAGTCGGCGACCGCTATGTGTTGGAGGCCTTGGCTGCGGGTGGATTCAGCATCGGGGGAGAGCAAAGCGGGCACATCATCTATCGCGACCTTGCCACCACCGGCGACGGATTGCTCGCTGGACTGCGTCTCGCTCAATTCGTCCACGACAGCGGCCGCCCGCTTGCCGAGCTTGCTGATGCGGTGATGACCAGCTATCCGCAGGTGCTGGTCAACGTGAAAGTCCGTGATCGGCATCCGCATGTCGCCAGTGAACTCGCTGGCGAGATCGCGACGGCCGATGCCTCGCTCCAGGGTGAAGGGCGTGTACTCGTGCGGGCGAGCGGTACCGAACCACTGATCCGTGTGATGGTCGAGGCTCAGACACTTGTTGCTGCCCAGCAGGTCGCCGACGACCTGGCGGCAAAGGTCCTGCAACGGTTCGGCTGACCGGGCAGCCCTGGCATCCGTCGATAGCCTGTCGGTCGTATGTGTGGCATCGTTGCGATCGTTTCCCGGCCGACCCGTCGAGCAACACCGACGTCCGCGGGGGTTGTCGAGGTACTCGATCGTGCTGTTGCTGCCCCCACGCTGACCGCCGCCGCACAGATCTTGGCCGAGCTCGACGCGGCTCTGCATGGTGTTCCGGGCATGCTCGCCCTTGTCGGGCGCCATGAACTGGCGGCCAGTATGGCTGCCCGTCTCGATCAACTCGATGGGCGAATCGCTGCCCGTGAACGTGAGCTCGAAGCTGGTGGTTCGCCGGGCACGCTTTCGCCAGATGACATCGAGCACATCAATGCCGAACTGCTGGCGATTCGAGATGCGGTGTGGGCGGTTCGCAAGGACCGCTTGCTCACCGCACAAGCGGTCGCCGACCTCGCTGGCCGTGATGCGGGTGCATCTGCGGTCGCCGGGTACCTAGCGATCCAGCAAGCGCTCGCCGCCATCGACCGCATGGAAGTGCGCGGTCGCGACAGCGCTGGCCTGCATGTCCTCGTCTGGGGCCATGGTCTCGATCTCGCCGAACCCGCTGTTGCGTCCGTGATTGCGCGGCGCAGTGCCGACCCGCTGTTCCAAAACGGTTCCGTGCGGGTTGCGGGCGATTGTCTCAGCTTCGTCTACAAGGCGGCTGCCGAGATCGGTGAACTCGGCGACAATGTGCGGGCGCTGCGCGCCTCCGTCCACGCCGACACGCTTCTCCGCCAGGCGTTGGCGCAGCCCACCTCGCGTGTTTCGCTGCTTGGTCATACCCGATGGGCGAGCGTTGGCATCATCAGCGAGCCGAACTGCCACCCGGTCAATGGCGAGCAAAGTGAACTGACGGGCGCGCAGCAGGCGGAACTTCCTTACACGGTGGCCGTGCTGAATGGCGACGTGGACAATCACGCCGACATCAAGGTGAACCACTCGCTGCGCATTGCCGGGCCGATCACGACAGACGCCAAGGTGATCCCTGCGGTGATGGCGTTGCATGCTGGTAACGCAGCCCTTACGAGCGCCAGCGTTGGGGAAGCCTTTCGTCGTACGGTCGCCGAGTTCGACGGCAGCGTTGCAATTGCAGCAGCCACTGCTGCGGCGCCAGATCAGGTGTACCTCGCGCTGCGCGGCAGCGGTCAGGCGCTGTACGTCGGAGTAGGCGACGACATGTTCATCGTTGCCAGCGAGCCCTACGGCGTTGTCGAAGAAACGAGTCGCTACGTGCGGGTCGATGGTGAAACACCGTCACCCTCAGGAAGCCGTGGTCAGGTCTTTGTCATCGACGGTGCGCAGGCAGGCTCGCTGGCTGGCGTGCGCCGTATGGCCTACGACGGCACCGAGTTGCCGATCGACGAAAGCGAGATCGTCACGGCCGATGTCACCACCCGCGATATCGATCGGGGCGATGCTCCACACTTTCTGCTGAAGGAACTCGGCGAAGCGCCGAACAGTTTCCGCAAGACACTGCGCGGCAAGATTGCCGAGACGGTCGACGGCCTGCGAGCCGATGTCGGGACCCGTGCGCTGCCGCCCGCCATCGCGCAGCGTCTCGCCAATGGGCAGATCGTCAAGGTGCGCGTGATCGGCCAGGGAACGGCTGCAGTGGCCGGCCAGAGCATGGCTGTGGCGCTCGCAGCACTCACCGAGGACGGCTTCGACGTCGATGCGATCACGGCCACCGAGTTGTCGGGCTTCAACATGCGGCTCGACATGAGCGACACGCTGGTCGTTGCGGTCAGTCAGAGTGGCACGACTACCGATACGAACCGAACCGTCGATCTGGTGCGCGGCCGCGGCGCGGCCGTACTGGCGATCGTCAACCGCCGCAACAGCGATCTGACCGACAAGGCCGACGGCGTGATGTACACCAGCGATGGCCGCGATGTCGAGATGAGTGTCGCGAGCACGAAGGCCTTCTACGCGCAGGTTGCCGCTGGAGTGTTGCTTGCCTGTGCGATCGCCGAAGCAAGCGGTCGCGGCGATGCTCGCCGGCGACACGAAATCTTGACTGCGCTGCGCACGCTTCCTGATGCGATGGAGACGGTGCTGGCGACGCGGCCATCGATCGGCGAGGCAGCTCGTCGACTCGCGCTGTCGAAGCGATACTGGACGATCCTTGGCAGCGGTCCGAACATCGTTGCGGCCGCAGAAGTGCGCATCAAGCTCAGTGAGCTCTGTTACAAGAGCATCTCGTGCGATGTCACCGAAGACAAGAAGCACATCGATCTATCGTGCGAGCCCCTCATCCTCGTCTGCGCCGCCGGGCTGATCGGTGGCACCGCCGACGATGTTGCCAAGGAAGTCGCGATCTACAAGGCGCACAAGGCGACGCCGATCGTCATTGCCACGGAGGCCGACGAGCGGTTCGCGTCGGCCGCTGCTGTGCTGACGGTGCCTGCGGTGGAACCGGCGCTTGCCTTCATCTTGTCCGCAATGGTCGGGCATTTGTTCGGATACGAAGCGGCGCAGGCGATCGACGCGTCGGCGCGACCGCTACGCGAAGCCCGCCATCTCATCGAGCAATCTCTGGCCGCAGACAGCGAAGGCGACGCTGTGCTGCGTGCTCTGCACGCTGGCATGGGAGTTCACGCTGAGCGATTCCTCGATGGGCTGCGCGCGGCGCAGTACGACGGTCAACTGGAAGCGTCGACGGCGGTTCGACTGGTGGGCTTGCTGCGTGATCTTGCCAGCGACTCTCCGCTCGAGGCGTACCATCATGCGACCGGCAAGATTGCCACGCCCGATGCGATGATCGACGATCTCACGGCGGCGCTCACGCGCGCCATTGATGAACTGACGCGACCCATCGACGCGATCAAACACCAGGCCAAGACCGTCACCGTTGGAATCAGTCGTAACGACGAGGGTGTGCTTGATCGGGCGCTTGTGCAATCGGTGCTTGCGACGGGCGCGGGTCGCGATCGCCTGAGCTATCGCACGCTGAAGGTTCTGGCCGATCTCGACCCCGCCGTCGAAGCGGTGGTGGGGTACACCCGTTACGCCATCGAGGGCGATCCCGCACACGAGGCAATCATCGAAATTGTCGATCGCGGTGGACTATCGCGCGACGTGCCAAGCCGAGTCGAAACCAATCCACAACTCCGTGGAACGAAGCGTCGCGTGGCGGCCGAGAAGGAAGTGCTCGTTGCTCGCGGCCGCAGCGACGGGCGCACCGTTATCTTCGTCCCGGAAGTGAAGGGTGGCAACTGCACCGGACTGACGCTGTTGCATGTGCGTTTCCACGATCACCTGCCGGCGCCGGTGATGCGCGGCGTTCTGCAGGGCTACGACCACCGCTACGACCGCCTGGTCGACTGGGTCACAGAGACGGAGGGCAGTTTCCGCGACGACCTGCTGGCCGACCTGGCAGTCGCCGACTTGTTGATCCTTCCGATTTCTGAGACTGCCGACCATTGGCGTTCCTGAACTCTGATCACCGCTCGTCATGAAGGGCATTGGGGTCGACGCCGTCGACATCGAGCGATTCCGCACCTCGTTGGCGCGGACACCTTCGATGAGCACCCGCCTGTTTACCGCTGAAGAGCTTGCCTACGTTGCACCAAAGCTCGATCCGGTGCCGTCGCTGGCGGCACGGTTTGCTGCTCGCGAGGCAGTGATGAAGGCGATGGGCCTCGGCCTCGGCGCCTTCGGGTTTCACGATGTGTGGGTGTCGCGGGCAGCGTCGGGCGAGCCGTCGCTCGTCGTGGAGGGCCGGGCGCTGGAGTTGGCGAAGGAGCGAGGCATCAGCACCTGGCATCTCAGCCTGACGCACACCGACATCGTCGCGATTGCGTACGTCGTCGCCCTCTGATGCCTGCCTAGGCTCAACCTGTGTTGCCGATCGTGACGCCCGCGGAGATGCGCAGCATCGACGGTGCCGCGCTGGAATCCGCCGAGGTGCTGATCGCGCGGGCTGGTTCGGCAGTCGCTCGCGCAGCGGTGCAGTTACTCGGAGGAAGCTACGGGCGCACTGTCAACGTCATTGCGGGGAAGGGCAACAACGGCGCTGACGGTCGCGTCGCCGGTGGACTGCTGCGGGCGCGCGGCGTAAGGGTGCGCATGTTCGAGGCCGATGCCTGTCCACCGATCTTGCCACCAGCCGACCTTGTGATCGACGCGGCGTATGGCACCGGCTTCTGTGGCACGTGGAAGCCACCCGAAGTTGGGAGCACCCCGGTGCTTGCAGTTGATGTGCCCAGCGGTGTCGATGCGCTCACCGGCGAGGTCAGTGGCCACGTGCTACCGGCAGTTGCCTGCGTCACTTTCGGCGCGTACAAGCCGGGATTGTTGTTGCCGCCAGGCAGTGGGTTCGCTGGCCTGGTGAGCGTTGCGGACATCGGACTCGCTGACAGGGCAGCTGCGTCCGCGCAGGCTTGGCTGGTGCAACGATCCGATGTGGTCGAGTGGTTACCTCGTCGCGAGGCGACTGCACACAAATGGCGGGCGGCGGTGCGGGTTGTCGCCGGAAGCGCCGCGATGAGTGGCGCTGCTGCACTGGTCGCCGGTGGCGCGATGCGTGCCGGTGCAGGAATGGTGCACCTTTCGGCGCCGGGTGCACTGCTAGCAGGGATGCCAGTGGAGGTCGTTCAGCGCCCGCTGTCGGCCGCAGGCTGGTGCGCTGAGTTGCTTGCAACGCTCGACCGATTTCACGCGCTCGTTATCGGCCCTGGCTTGGGACGTGTCGACGATTCCCTGGAACAGACTCGTGCTGCTGTGCTTGCGGCACCGGTGCCCGTCGTCGTCGACGGCGATGGTCTGTTTGCGTTGGCGTGGAACGCCAACGCAGCCGCCGAGCTATTGCGCGGCCGATCAACCGCCACCGTGCTGACGCCTCACGACGGCGAGTTTGCGCTCCTCACTGGTGAGCGGCCTGGTGCCGATCGCTTCGCCGCCGCTCGACGCTTGGCGATCGAGAGCGATTGCGTCGTGCTGCTGAAAGGCCCGACGACAATTGTGGCCGACCCATCTGGCGAGGTGCTGGCAGTGACGACGGGTGACGCACGTCTTGCGACGGCGGGCAGTGGAGATGTGTTGGCTGGCGTGATCGGCGCCCTTCTCGCCGCCGGGGCTCCCGCGCTCTCTGCCGCCGCTGCTGGCGCGTGGTTGCACGGCGAGGCGGCACGCCGCGCCCCCGCGTACGGCCTGATCGCTAGCGACATCGCCGACCGTCTACCGCAGCTCTGGGCTGAGCTTGCGCCGGGTGAAGCGTGAAGCGTTGGGCTTGGGTCGAAGTTTCGGCGAGCGCGATCGAGCACAACGTGCGCCAACTGGCAGCGGTGGCCGCTCCTGCGAGTGTGTGGGCGGTCGTCAAGGCGAACGGCTACGGCCACGGAGCAATCACGGCTGCGCGTGCGGCGCTCGCCGGCGGTGCTCAGGGACTGTGTGTTGCTTTGGTGCAGGAAGGTGTCGAGCTTCGTGAGGCCGGCATCGCAGCTCCCATCCTGGTGTTGAGTGAGCAGCCGGCCGAGACCGCCCCGGCGGCGATCGCGGCGGGACTGATTTCCACGGTGTACAGCCAGGCCGGCGTCGACGCATTCGCGGCAGCTGGCGGTCGCGAGCATCCAGTGCACATGAAGATCGACACCGGAATGCGACGTGTCGGTGTCGCAGCCGGCGATGTCATCGCACTCGCAGATGCGATCGCGTCGTCACCGTCGGTCACGTTGGCTGGGGTGTTCACTCATCTCGCCGTTGCCGAAGAAGTCGACAACGACTTCACGCGTGTGCAGCTCGATCGGTTCGAATCGTCAGTGGCCGCTTTGGCCGCCGCTGGGCATCAGCCGCCGGTCGTGCACGCGGCGAACTCGGCCGCGACGATCATTCACTCGGGGGCGCGCTACGACTTCACCCGGCCCGGCATTGCGATCTATGGCCTCGCTCCCAGTCCCGGCATTGCGCACCTGTGTCCGCAGCTACAACCGGCGTTGTCATTGCACGCGCGGGTTGCGTTCGTGAAGCAGGTACGCGCAGGCGAGGGCATCTCATACGGGCTGCGTCACGTGTTCACGCGCGACACAACGGTGGCGACGCTGCCACTGGGCTACGCGGACGGCGTGCCCCGTCGGCTTGGTCTTGTCGGTGGCGAGGTGTTGCTCGCTGGTGTCCGCTGTCCGATTGTGGGCGTGGTCACGATGGATCAGCTGATGGTGGACTGTGGTGTAGTTACCGGGACGCGGCCGGTTGCCGTGGGCGAGCATGCCGTGCTGATTGGTCGTCAAGGCGCCGACGAGATCACGGTCGCTGAATGGGCGCAACGATTAGGCACCATCGAGTACGAGGTGGTGTGCGGGCTCTCGACACGGCTTGAACGCCGACCTGCGTGAGCGCCGCCATCTAATATTGCGTCGGTCATGTTGCACTTGCGCGCTTCGTCAATCGCCGACACTCACGCCATCGCTGCCGCCGTCGCCGGGCTGACGCGTGTTGGCGATCTCATCGTGCTGGCTGGCGAGATGGGAGCTGGTAAGACCGCCTTCGCACAGGGCTTCGGGGCAGCTTTGGGTGTTGCCGAACCGATGACGTCGCCGACGTTCACGTTGGTGCACAGTTACGACCTCGGTCGGCTCACGCTGCACCACGCCGACATCTATCGGCTGACAACGCGCAATGAGGTCGACGACCTCGCACTCAGCGAGTTGGCCGACTCCGATGGAGTTGTCCTGTTGGAATGGGGAGACGTGGTCGCGCCATCGCTGGGCGAGCACTTGATGATTCGCTTGGAACTCATCGCCGACGACGATGCTGCCCGGGTGCTGACGCTGACAGGGGTCGGTAAGAGCTGGGCTGGACGTTGGGCGCGGTTGCACGCCGCAGTGGCGAAGTTCGCGGCGTAGCTAGGAAGCTGACGTTCGCGACGATCAGCCCAGCGCCCAGCGAATCGAAGCAAGGCTGGTTGTGATTCCAAGTGGTGCGGGGATTGTTGTGATCTGGGTGCCGTCGGCGTTCATCACCGCCAGCCGGTAACCGGTGCCGTCGCCGACGATGAACACGATGTACTCGCCATCGGGCGACCAGTCGCCGGCGTACGAGCTGCCCTCGGCTGCGTAGGTGGAAGCATTCGGATCGAGGTTGGGTTCGCCGTCGGTGAGCGGGGTGAGTTCACTGCCGTCGGGATTGATGGTGTAGAGGTTCTCGGCCACGAACATCGGTTTGCCGAGCATGTGCAGCATGATCTTGTCGCTGCTCGGCGACCAGCGCACTTCTGCCGGGCAACCCTCGGCCCCATCGGGCTTGCCCGTGAAGTCCGTGATCTTTACCGGCGGCCTGCCATCGATCGCACCGATCCAAACTTCGGCGCACTCGAGGGTGCCGCCAATGCCATCGGTGATCGAGAGATAGGCAAAGCGCACGTTGTCCGGAGCCCAGCTCGGTCCGCCCCAGTAGGAGACATACTCGTCGTCGACGACAAGCAGTGAAGTGCTGCCATCGGGGAACTCCGACCTGTCGCTCTTTGCGATCGCCAATCCGAACGTGTCGGGATCTATGAACAGCAGCAACTGACCGTCGGGCGATATACCTGGCCGCAACGACTCGGCGAACTGGCGCTGGCGGTGTTCACCGCTGACTAGGTCGACGACCCAGCCGTACTTCGTATACGGATCGCCGTACCAAAGGTGGCTGCCGTCGCGTGTGAATGCGAGTCCGGACGGGCTCTCGCCCGGCTGAGATACCACCCTCACGTCGGTGCCGTTCGGCTTGAGCGTGCAGACGCTGTTGTCCTCGACGTCGTTCTGCGGCGGATACGGCTCGGGCGCACACGACGTTGCCTCCACTGCCAGCAGGCCGGGCAAGGTATCGAGATCAATAGTTGGTGGCAGCGTGGTGGGCGGTGCGGTCGTGGGAGTTGTCGTGGTCGGTTCGGTGGTGGTGGCGTCGGTTGCGGGCACCGTCGTATCGGCCGCTGAGGTGGCGGAAGTGTTAGCGGAAGACGAGTCGCTACCGCCGCCACACGCGGCGAGCAGTAGGCCACCGGTCAGCAGCGTCCGTCGCAGAGTTGGTCGCGGGTTCATGAGTGCACGTTACGTCGGCGGTGAGGGCGGTAGCCTTCTCGGGCCACTCGTGCCCTACTCGTCTGCGACTGAAGATGCTGATACTCGGAATCGAAACCGCGACCCAACAGGTGAGTGTTGCAATCGGTGGGCACGAGGGTGTGCTCGCCACCTTCGAGCTCTCGCGGGGTCGCCGACATGCAGAGACGCTCACGCCCGCCATCGAGTTCGTCTGTCGCCAGGCCGACATCGAGATTGGCGAGTTCAGCGCGATAGCTGTGGATATCGGACCTGGGCTGTTTACCGGCATGCGTGTTGGCCTTGCCGCTGGCAAGGCAATTGCTCATGCGCTGCGGGTTCCCATGATTGGGATCAGTTCGCTTGATCTGCTCGCCTTTCCGTTGCGCCATGCCGACCGAACCGTTGCCGCCGTTATCGATGCGCGCAAGGGCGAATTGTTCTATGCGCTCTATCGACCGGTTCCTGGAGGAATGCAACGTGTCAGCGATGCCCGCGTCGGATCGGTCGACGATCTAGTGGGCGACTTGATGGCACGGGGTCAAACGATCGTGTGCGTCGGCGATGGAGCGTTGCGTTATCGCGACGAGATCTCGTCGGTGTTTCGTTGCGACTTCGCCGAACAGTTTCTCTCGTACCCTTCCTCGGGGCCGTTGGTGCAGTTAGCCCACGCGAAGGCGCTCCGCGAGGAGTGGGTGAACCCGTGGGAGATCCAGCCGATGTACCTACGCGCGCCAGATGCCCAGATCAATTGGAACACGCGCGCGACGGGAAGTTCATCGTGAACGCTCTCGCACGACTGCTTGGGCGTCACGACGCGCGCGCGTTGACGGTCGAGCCGATGCGGCGCCGTCATCTTTCGGCGATCATGCCAATCGAGTCGGTGTCGTACCCGCGGCCATGGCCGATTGGCACCTTTCAGTCGGAGTTGGAAATGATGCGCCGCGGTGAACGCCATTATTTGGTCGCGCGTGAGCGCGGCGCCGTTGTCGGTTACGGCGGCGTGATGTTCGTCCTCGACGACGCGCATGTCACGAACATTGCAGTCGCTCGCGATCGCCAACGGACGGGTGTTGCGACACGCGTGCTGGCGGAGTTGGCATGGCAAGCGATTGCTCACGGCTGCCAGGCGATGACATTGGAAGTGCGGGCCAGTAACGAGGCCGCGCAGGCCCTGTATCAGCAGTTCGGTTTCGTGGCGGCGGGAGTGCGGCAGAAGTACTACGAGAATGCCGACGATGCAATCGTCATGTGGTGCAACGATCTCGCCCTACCCGAGTACCGCCAACGCTTGGCCGCTCTCAGCCCGGAGAGTGCATCGTGACCGTTGACAACACGACGCTCGTGCTCGGCATCGAAACCAGTTGCGACGAGACTGCCGCTGCGCTGGTGATGGGTGGCTACGACGTGATCTCCAGCGCCGTCAGCTCGCAGGTCGACTTGCACGCGCAGTTCGGAGGCGTCGTGCCCGAGATCGCCAGTCGCGCGCACCTCGATCTACTGAACCCGATGATTGCCCGGGCCGTCGTCGAGGCGGGAGTCAACGAGGAACGAATCGACGCAGTGGCGTGCACGGTCGGCCCGGGTCTGATCGGCGCGCTGCTCGTCGGGGTGTCGGCGGCAAAGGCTCTGGCACTGACGTGGGACGTGCCATTCGTTGGCGTCAATCACATGGAGGCGCACCTCTACGCTGCGTTCCTGGAAGACCCGACGCTCGAATTCCCGATGGTGGTGCTGTTGGTCTCCGGCGGGCACACGATGCTGATCGAGATGAGAGATCACGGGCAGTATCGGTTGCTCGGTCAGACCATCGACGACGCAGCTGGTGAGGCGTTCGACAAGGTGGCTCGCTTCCTCGGGCTGGGTTACCCCGGTGGCCCAGCCGTCGACCGCGAGGCGATGCACGGCGATCCCGAGGCGATCAAGTTTCCGCGCGCGATGTTGAACGACGGCCTTGACTTCAGCTTCAGCGGGCTGAAGACATCGGTGATCAACCACGTGCGCAAGAACCCCGATGTATCGGCAGCTGATGTGGCGGCTTCGTTCCAAGCGGCCGTTGTCGATGTGCTGGTCACCAAGGCGCGGCGCGCAGCCGAACAGGTCGGTGCTCGCGGCTTGGTGCTTGGTGGGGGAGTCGCTGCAAACTCGTTGCTACGCGAGCGGTTCCTGACCGTGTGCACCGACGCTGGCATTCACGGGTTTCTGCCCAGTCGTGAGTTGTGCACTGACAACGCGGCGATGATCGCCGCCGTTGGATGGCACCGACTGCGCAGTGATGGGCCGACTGCGCTGAACGCGGGTGCCTACCCCAACTTGCGTCTCCCGCTACTGACCTAACAGCGGTACCGTGAACGACCGTGCAGATTGGCTCGTTCAAGCTCGCCGCGCCGGTGGTGCTGGCGCCGATGGCAGGCGTCACGAACGCGCCCTTCCGTACCATGTGTCGCGGGTTCGCCCCTGGTTTGGTCTACGTCAACGAAATGGTGATGGCGACGGCCGTCGTGCACGGCAATCCGAAGACCGATCGGATGATGACGTTCGCCGCCGACGAGACGCCGCGCAGCCTGCAGATGTACGGCAGCGACCCGGTTGTCCTCTCGGAGGCGGTGCGCAAGGTGTGCGACGCGGGTCGAGTTGATCACATCGATATCAATTTCGGATGCCCGGCCCCCAAAGTCACGCGCAAAGGCGGCGGCGCGGCAGTGCCAGCAAAGCCAAACCTGCTGCGGCAAATCGTGCGTGGTGCGGTGACGGCCGCGCAGCCGTATGGCGTGCCGGTGACGATCAAGTTTCGCAAAGGCCTGTTCGACTCGCTGCCGACGTTCATCGCCACCGGTCGTATTGCAGCCGAAGAGGGCGTTGCCGCGATCGCGCTCCACGCGCGGACTGCCGAACAGCACTACGCCGGATTCGCCGACTGGAACGCGATCGGCGAGCTGAAGGTGGCAGTGCCCGAGATTCCCGTGCTCGGTAACGGCGACATTTGGGAAGCCGCCGACGCCGTGCGCATGATGCAGCAAACAGGTTGCGACGGCGTGGTGATCGGGCGCGGTTGCTTGGGTCGGCCGTGGTTGTTTCGTGATCTTGTGGAGGCGCTCAACGGTCGTCCGGTAGCGACAGCACCGCTACTCGGCGAGGCGTGTGCGGTGATGGCCGAGCACGCTCGATTGTTAGTGGGGCATCTCGCCGAGAACTTGGCGATGCGCGACTTCCGCAAGCACACCTCTTGGTACCTCACCGGCTATCCCGTCGGCGGTGAGGTGCGTAAGCGATTCAGTGGAGTGTCGACCTACTCCGAGCTGGAAGACCTGATCGCTGCCCTCGACCCGACACTTCGCATTGTCGAAGGCGGTGAGCGCATTCGTCGAGGTCACACCAACGGGCCGATCCGAGTCGCGTTGCCGGCGGGCTACCTCGATCACCTCGACGACTTGACCGTGCCCGAGGACTCCGACGTGATGGCGCTCAGCGGCGGATGAGCACTGCAGGCGATCGCGCAGCGGTCATCCTCGCGTCCGGGTCGCCGCGCCGTCGAGAATTGCTCGAACAACTCGGGCTCACGTTCGCGATAGCGGTTCCCGATGTCGACGAGTCGCCCCTGCCGGGCGAAGATCCGATCGCGTACGTCGGCAGAGTGGCGGTCGACAAAGTCAACGCCGTCGTCGCGCCCGACGCACTGGTGATTGCGGCCGACACAACCGTCGAGATTGATGGAGCGATCATCGCCAAGCCCATCGATATCGCCGATGCTCGCGAGATGCTGCGCCGACTGTCGGGTCGTACCCATGCGGTGCACACCGGAGTCGCAATCCGGCGTGGCGATCGCTGCGTGACGGCGACGGTGACGTCGTTGGTCACGTTCCTTGCCTTGAGCGACGAGATCATTGACTGGTATGTCACGACCGGAGAACCCCTCGACAAGGCCGGCGCCTACGCCATTCAAGGTGCCGGTGCGGTTCTGGTGGAGGGGGTTGAGGGAAGCGTCAGCAACATCATCGGCCTTCCCCTGCACAAAGTCGTCGAGCTCGCCACACAGCTCGGCGTCAACCTGCTCGCCAAAAGCTAGAGAGACGCGACCACTTCGGAGCCGATCCACAGTTCGACGGAGCTGTGATCCGTTGGCAACAGAGTTGCCACCGCCGGTCCCGGCAGCTGCGGGCTGATGTCTTCCAGCAGAAAGCTGTAGATCGCTCCGTCGGCGAGCGTGATGCGCAGTTCGGCTTCTTCGGTCCGCCCTCGGTTGATGATTGCGACGACGAACTGGCGTCCATCAATTGCCTCGGTGACAAGGAGCGGGAGCTTCCCGTCGCTTGTTTCGCACGTACCGCCCGAGCCGCTGCCGGTTTGCTCCTCGACACATGCGATCACCTGGTCGTCCACGACCTGAACCGTGACAGCAAGTGGGGCGTCGGTCATCGGGTTGACATCGCGGTACAGGGTGACTCCGTCGCCGAAGCCAACAGTGATCGGGTCGTTGGTGCTGTCATTCGTGTCGCGAATATCGGCGAGGCCAACGCGCCGCCACTCGCCTTCCGTTGCGGGGCGAACTGACTCGGCGAGCGCGATCAACTCTTCAGCGGACGCATCGCCGGCGACGATGATGAGGCGACCGTCTTCCACCCACGCGATCACCGGCCCGGCGAGAACTCGTGACGTGATGACCGTCGCCGCGACACCGTGGACTGTGATCGCGCGGCCGGGGCCAAGCACAAACTCGACCAGAGGCAAGGCATCCGATGGCGCGGCGATGGAGCCGAGGGACACATAGTTGTTGGGCGTTCCCCACGTCACCAGTGTTGGCTGCGCAGCGCCCTGACCGCGTTCACCGCGAAACAAGTCGGTGAGCAGTTCGACACAGTCGAGGGCAGCAACGCTGCCCACTGGTTGCATGCCTGCGAGTTGGTATTGGTAGGCGAGTGCTGGCTCGCCGTCGACGATTCCGACCTGGTTGGCGAAGTCGAGGGACTGGGCCGCATTGAGCATGTTGGTGGTGACAACCCAGTTACGTCCTTCGACAGGGCCCCAGCTCACCTCGTGACGAATGCGCGCGCGACTTACCTCGGCAGCAACTCCGCCGACCTGTGCAACATCCCTCGACACGCCGGTCGACACATCGGTCGCGAGAGGTGCATCTTCCTGGTTAGTGGCAAGCGTTCTGAACGTGGCCCATCGGCGCGTCGTCACAGTGCCGTCGGGCTCGCCAAATACGTAGCCCAGTCCCGGTTTGATGTCGACCGGTGGCGGCGCTACATCGGCGGTGACTAGGCGGCCGGGTGGCTGATCGAAGACGAGTTCCTGGCTCAGCCCGGCTACTGGAACCGGCGCTGTTTGGAACACCCGCCACTGCGGCTGTTGCGGCTTTGGCCACCAAGCGACCGCGGCGCCCGCCACCACCGCGAGCACCGCCAGGCTGGTCGCTACCTGGTGCCAACGGTGACGAGCGTGCGTCCCGTCAGCGTCAGCGTCAGTGAATATCTCAGGATCGACGTCGATCAGGTCGATCTGGACCCGATCCTCCTGTTGGCGTGGGGCACGCATCGTGGGCATTCTCGCACGTTGCGGCTGGCGCTGTCTTGGCCCCTGGGCAGCACTGGCGGTGAGCCAGAGCCGTCCGCACCCGTCGTTAGCAGTCGTGCGTCCCGGTTGCTAATCGACCCTACGACCTCGTAACCTGGCACTCACCCCGGTCGAGTGCTAACCGTCCGGTCCAGTTCCAACCACACAAACCCGTGCCCATGCCAACGGAGGCCTGCACCCATGAACCTGAAGCCCCTCGATGACCGCATCGTCGTCAAGCCCAACGAGGCCGAGCAGACCACTGCGTCGGGTCTCGTGATCCCCGACACCGCCAAAGAGAAGCCCCAGCAGGGCGAAGTTCTCGCCGTCGGCCCCGGCCGCTGGAGCGACGACAAGGGCGCCCATAGCCCGCTCGATATCAAGGTCGGCGACGTCGTGTTGTACAGCAAGTACGGCGGCACCGAAGTCACCAACGACGGCAAGGATCTGCTGATCCTGACCAGCCGCGACGTCCTCGCCATTGTGACGAAGTGAGCCGCTGACCACATGGCAAAGCAACTCAAGTTCCACGATGAGGCGCGTCGCGCCCTCGAGAACGGCGTGAACAAGTTGGCCGACACGGTCAAGGTCACGCTCGGACCGAGAGGTCGCAACGTCGTGCTCGACAAGAAGTTCGGCGCACCCACCATCACCAACGACGGTGTGTCCATCGCGAAGGAAGTCGAACTCGACGATCCGTTCGAGAACATGGGCGCGCAACTGGTGAAGGAAGTCGCCACCAAGACCAACGACGTTGCCGGCGACGGCACCACGACGGCCACGGTTCTCGCGCAGGCGATGGTGCAACACGGCATGCGCAACGTCGCTGCTGGCGCCAACCCGATGGGCCTGAAGAAGGGCATGGAGAAGGCGGTCGCCGCTGCCGTCGAGAGCATCAAGAGCCAGGCCAAGGTTGTCGACGACAAGCATCAGATCGCCGCCGTTGCGACGATTTCGGCTGCTGATGCGTCGGTCGGCGAGGTCATCGCCAACGCGATCGACAAGGTGGGCAAGGACGGCGTCGTCACTGTCGAAGAGAGCAACACCTTCGGAACCGAACTCGAGTTCACCGAGGGCATGCAGTTCGACAAGGGTTACCTGTCGCCGTACTTCGTCACCGACACCGAGCGTCAAGAAGCAGTGCTCGACGACGTGCAGATTCTGTTCAGCTCCGGCAAGATCTCCACCGTTGCGGCGTTGCTGCCGGTGCTCGAGACCGTCATGAAGTCGGGCCGTCCACTGCTGATCGTTGCTGAAGACATCGAGGGCGAGGCTCTCGCCACGCTCGTCGTCAACAAGATCCGTGGCACGTTCAACTCGGTGGCCGTCAAGGCCCCTGGCTTCGGCGACCGTCGCAAGGCGATGCTGCAAGACATGGCTGTGCTCACCGGTGGCCAGGTCATCAGCGAGGAAGTCGGGCTCAAGCTCGAGAACGTCACCCTCGATCTGCTGGGCAAGGCCAAGCGCATCATCATCACCAAGGACAACACCACCATCGTCGATGGTGCTGGTTCCAAGGACGATGTTGCCGGTCGCATCAACCAGATCAAGGCCGAGATCGAGAACACCGACAGCGACTGGGATCGCGAGAAGCTGCAAGAGCGGTTGGCCAAGTTGGCCGGCGGTGTTGCGGTCATCAAGGTCGGCGCAGCCACTGAGGTCGAGCTGAAAGAGAAGAAGCACCGCATCGAAGATGCAGTGTCGGCTACTCGTGCAGCCATCGAAGAAGGTGTCGTCGCCGGTGGTGGCGTCGCCCTCGTTCGTACTCGCGCTGCGGTGCTGGCAGTCGTCAACTCGCTGGAAGGCGACGAGGCCACTGGTGCTCGCACGGTCTACGAGTCGCTGACGGCTCCGTGCCGACTGATTGCCGACAACGCCGGGCTCGAAGGTGCAGTCACGACGCAGGCAGTCGAGAACGCCAAGGGCTCGATGGGCCTGAACGCAGCAACCGGTGAAATGGTCGACCTGGTCAAGGCCGGCATCATCGACCCGGCCAAGGTCACGCGTGCAGCGCTGCAGAACGCAGCGTCGATCGCAGCCCTCGTCATCACCACCGAGTGCCTCGTCGCCGACAAGCCTGAAAAGGCTGGGGCTGGCGGCGGTGGCGGCATGCCTGGTGGCATGGGTGGCATGGGTGGCATGGGCGGGATGATGTAACTCGCCAGTATCGCGATGCGACCCCGGTGGCTTTTGTCGGTAACGACTGTCGGTAACGACTGTCGGTAACGGCAAGCCCCGGGGTCGTTTCTGTTTCAGCACTAGGCTCTCGCCGTGGTTGCGCGCGGAAAGCGCCCGTTTTGGGCGCATCAACTGGTCGAGTACATCCTCGGTGGCACACTGGTAGCCAGTGGCCTGCAAAGTCCGACGCCAATCGTGCCAGCGGTGCTTGGTGGCGTCATTCTGTTCTACGCGGCCGCAACCCGCGGCGCGATGGCGGCGTTTCGCCTGATCGATCGCCGCGTTCATCGCATCGCCGACCCAGTGCTGGTCGTCGCGCAGATTGCGGCAGCGCTGCAACCGTGGGTTTCTGTCGACAACGCGACCCGGGCCGTGATGATTGCGATCGCCGTCGTGCACCTGGTGGTGTGGCTGGGCAGCAGCTTTAGTCAAAAGCCAGCAAAGGTGCGGGCGCCGGCCGATCCGAATGCGGACCGCAGCACCGAGCTCGGCCGCTCGGCTGGCCGATTGGCCGCGCAGGGTGTGCGCGCGGTGCGAACCGCCAAGGCCAACCGCACCGACAAGTGAACTGATGCGCACCGAACAACGGGGTCGCCGGAGGGGAATAAGGCCTGCTCACAGGCTGTTTCAGCAACTCCTCGCAATGTGATCGTAACATTGGTAGTCTATGTGGCCATGAGCCGGCGGCGACTCAAGAACCCATCGATCGTGGCTATCTGCGCGCTCACGGTGTGCTTCCTGGCCGGACCGCAGGTGGTGCAAGCCGACGGGGTCGATGACGCCAAGCGCAAACTCGAACGAATCCTCGACGATCTCGAGCAGCTCCGCAACGAGATCGATCAAAACCGCGAGGACTATTACGGCGCACTCGACCGGCAAGACGAGCTGGTGGTCGAGATCGAGGCGTCACAGCGCCGCGTCGACGAGATGTCCGCCGAGCTGGGCGACGTCCAGGTGGTCGTGCAGCAGGTGGCGGTCAACCGGTTCACTTCCGGTGACTCGTTTGCGCTCAGTCCGCTGTTTTCCGATGCTTCTAGCTACAGCTTGGCCGGGCAACGTGCCGCGCTGTCCACATTCGCGATCAACAGCGGAGAAGGCAGTATTGACGATCTGCAGTCGATCGTCGATGATCTGGCTGCCGAGCGGGCGGCGCTCGCCGTCAAGCACGAGGAAGCGACGCAACTCGTCGCGACACTTGAAACCAAGCGGACGGAGATGTCGGCGCTGGAGGAGGATTACCTCGCCCGGGTCTCGCGCGCGGAGACCCAAGTGGGCAAGGCGAAGCTACGGGCGGCCGAAAAGGCGCGCGCGGAGGCCGCTCAAGCTCAAGAAGAGATGGCGCGGGCGGTTCGCCAAGAAAGGCTGAACTCGCTTCCCCGAGGCGCAGGCTCCGCCCCCCGCTACAGAGGTGAAGTTCCGGCGGTCTCGGGTAAAGCGGGTATTGCGGTAGCGGCGGCCTACAGCCAGATTGGCGTGCCGTACGTCGCGTACGCGGCCTCTCCGGGCACCGGTTTCGATTGTTCAGGGCTGACCCAGTGGGTCTGGGGGCAGGCGGGCGCCAAGCTGCCGCATCAAAGTGGGCAGCAGGCGCGGATGATGCCGGAAGTCAACCGCGAAGACATGCAGCCAGGTGATCTGGTCTTCTATCAGCGACCCCCCATGCACCACGTCGGCATTTACGTCGGCGGCGGGCAAATGATCCACGCTCCTGCGCCGGGTAAGCACGTGGGTCTCACGAATATCAACTGGAGCAACGTCACGAGCATCGGCCGCCCTGGCTGAACCGGCGGGGCAGCCGACGGCCAAGCCCGTGAACTGCAACCTGTTCGTAATAATGGTAATCTGATCGTCATATGAGGATCAGAACCGCTCGCCGATCAGTGGCCCTCTGCGTCCTGGCGATCGGCCTGCTGGCGGGACCGCAGAGCGTGCAGGCCGACGGTGTCGACGATGCGCAACGCAAACTCAACAAGGTGCTCGACGAGCTCGAGCAGCTGCGCGACGAGATGGGTCAGATCGAAGAGGACTACAACGGTGCCCTCGACCGCCAGGACGAGCTAGTCGTCGAGATCGCCAGTTCACAATCCCGCGTTGATGAGATGACGGCAGTGCTCGGCGACCTGGAGTTGGTCCTCCAACAAATCGCGGTTAACCGATTCACCTCCGGCGACTCTGCGGCACTCAGCCCGATCTTTTCAAGTGCGGCGACGTACAGCGTTGCCGGGCAACGCTTGGCGTTGGCAACGCTCACGCTTGACGCTGGTGAGGGCAACATCGACGACGTCCAGTCCGTCGTCGATGACCTTGCTGCCGAGCGTGCAGCGCTCGCCCGCAAGCAGGAGGAAGCGGCGCAACTGATCGCGACCCTCGAATCGAAGCAGGTTGCGATGGTCGGCTTGGAAGAGGTTTACCTCGCTCGCTACGCCACAGCAGAGCGCGACCTTGGCAAGGCGAAGCTGCAAGCAGCCGAAGCGGCCCGCGAAGCAGCTGAGGCCGCGGCGGCGGCACGGGAACAGAGGGCGCGAGCGGAACAAGCGAGGGCGCGGGCCGCGGCCGCAGTGCCAACCTCGATACGGACACCGACACCGACACCGACCCCCCGCGGATCCGGGGCTGGCCCTTCCTACACAGGAACCGTCCCGTCGGTGTCGGGTAGCGCCGGTATCGCCGTGGCGGCTGCCTACGGCCAGATCGGTGTTCCTTACCGCGCCTTCAAAGCCTCGCCAGGGAGTGGTTTCGACTGTTCGGGCCTGACGCAATGGGTGTGGGCTCAAGCTGGCGTCTCGCTGCCGCACCAGAGCGGCCGTCAGTTCGCGACGACACCAAACGTTCCGCCCGATCAAGCGCAGGCCGGCGACCTGATCTTCTATTACACCCCGATCAGCCATGTCGGCATCTACGTCGGCGGCGGGCAGATGATCCACGCGCCTGCGCCGGGTAAGCACGTCAGCCTCACGACCGTGAACTGGAACAAGGTTGTCGGTGTTGCTCGACCCGGCTGAGCGCTAAGGGTTGCTGGCGAGTGCCACGCGAATGGCTTGCGCAATCTGCGGTGCCCGGTAGCGGGCGTAGCTGTCGGTGAGGTGGCTGTCGTCGCGGTAGACGACGAGATTCCCGATCACGGCCGGGCAGAACGTCTCGGTGCAAAACCAGTTGGAAGGGTCGACGTAGGTGGCGTGATGGAGTGGCGCGGTCTCGGCCAGCACCGCCAAGCGGTCGTCGCGCACCGCCTTGGCGCGCGAGTTGCCACAGCGCTTGATGTCCTTCTGATGCGAGCTGACGCACCCTGGGATTTCCTCACCGTTCGTCTTCGGGGTGTCGCCGATCACCAGCAGTTTCGCGCCCGATGCGGCGACCACGTCGAGACTGCGCGCGAGTCCTTCGCCCCATTCGCGAATGGCATTCGCGCCGCTGTGTCCGACCACGTTCCGGCGCGTGAGCATCGGGAATACCACAAGGTCGGCCTTTAGGTCGGAGATGTACTGGAGGGCGTTTTCGCGCCAGGTAACACACGCCGGATAGGGCGTGTCGAACACGGTGCGGTCCACCGCCGAATAGACCTTCACGTCGGCTGCGGGACAGCCCCGCTTGGTCACCGTCACGATCTTCCAACCGTTGGCCTTGCCCGCTTCGTCGAAGGCGCCGAACCAGGCTGCTACGTGTGAGTCGCCCGTGATCACGATCACGATGTCGGACTTCGTGTCGCCGAACTCGCAGGGAAGTTGTGACGGCGCGGTCGCACCCCAGCCGACATGGCAGCCGTTGTCGTCGAGCGGCGAAACATCACGCCGTGCTCCGAGTATCTCAGTTCCTTCGGGGACAGGGCCGAGTTCGGCGGCAGCGATCACATCGGGCAGGATCGCAAGATCCAAGATGGGCAATGTCGTCGTGGTGGTGCTCGACGTGCTCGTCGTGCTCGTCGATGAGGTGCTGGTCGTCGCCAGGATGCTGGTTGTTGGCGCGGTCGTGGATGCCGACGCAGTCTCGGACGGCTCCGCGCTGCTGCCGCTGGAGCACGCAGCAACAGCAGCGATCAACAACGCCGCCGTGACGATGGAAAAAGGGGTTTGAACGATCGATTGACTACGCATATGCGGGGAGTTTGCTCATTCTAGCGATGAACCCGCTACGGATTGCTGGCGAGTGCGACGCGAATGGCTTGTGCGATCTGGGGTGCCCGATAGCGGGCGTAGCTGTCGGTGAGGTGGCTGGTGTCGCGGTAGACGACCAGGTTGCCGATCACGGCCGGGCAGAACGTCTCCGTGCAGAACCAGTTGGACGGGTCGACGTACGTGGCGTGATGGAGTGGCGCTGTCTGCGCAAGGACGGCCAAGCGGTCGTCGCGCACTGCCTTGGCGCGCGAGTTGCCACAACGCTTGATGTCCTTCCGATGCGAGCTGACGCAGCCAGGGATCTCGTCGCCGTTGGACTTCGGCGTGTCACCGATGACGAGCAGCTTCGCTCCCGACGCCCCGACCGCGTCGAGTGTTCTACCGAGGCCTTCGCCCCACTCGCGAATCGCGCCTGCGCCGCTACGCCCGACGACGTTGCGCCGCGTCAGCATGGGGAACACCACTAAGTCAGGCCGCAAGTTGGAGATGTACTGAATTGCGTTCTCGCGCCAGGTGTTACACGCTCGATACGGCGTATCGCTCTGCCCGGTTGCTCCCGAGTAGACGCGTACGTCGGCGGCTGGGCAGCCGCGTTTGGTGACGGTCACGATCTTCCAGCCATTGGCCTTGCCGGCCTCATCGAAGGCGCCGAACCACGCCGCGACATGTGAGTCGCCAGTGATCACGATCACGATGTCGGAGGTCGTGTCGCCGAACTCGCAGGGCAGCTTCGATGGAGCGATAGCGCCCCATCCGACATGGCAACCGTTGTCGTACAGCGGCGAAATGTCGCGGCGCGCTGCCAGCACCTCGGTTCCTTCTGGAACCGGACCGAGTTCGGCAGCGGCGATCACGTCGTCGAGCACGCTCGTATCGATGACCGGGATGGTCGTGGTGGTCGTGCTGCTAGTTGTACTACTGGTCGTGCTGGTGCGTGTTGTGGCCGGGATGGTTGGCGCGGGCCTGGTGGATACCGGAGGCGTCGCTGCCGGTGCACCTTGGCCGCTCGAGCAGGCAACGCCGAGCAGTAGTGCTGCAGCCAGAATGGGAACGAGAGGGGTTCGAACGCCCACATCGTACCGATGGCCTCTCGGTAGCCTGGCTCGTATGGCCTTTGATCTACCCCCACCCGACCTCAACAAGTTGATCGCCGCGTGGGAGGAATTTGAGCGCGGTGAACAGACGCCGGGCAAGGTGCTCGCCAAGATGAAAACCGCTGGTCTTGCGCAGATCTTGGCGCAGTTGGCCGCGAGCGGTTGGACCCCCGCTGCCTAACCTGCAGTTTCCCCGCCCGGAGGGCTGGCGAATTGGTGACGGCCCTCCTTGGCCAACTCCTGCCGAACTGGTTTCGACGCAGACCGTTGTCGCTCGAATCGGCGAGTTGCCGCCGCACACGATCGAAGCCGACGCGCTCAACAGCCGCCCGTCGGCAGTATTGGTGCTGCTCGCGGATGGTCCCGATGGCGCCGAAGTGTTGCTGACTCGCCGTTCGATGACCGTCAACAGTCATCGTGGCGACGTCTGCTTTCCCGGTGGCAGGCTCGACGTGGGCGAGGACTCATTGAGCGCTGCGCTGCGCGAGACACACGAAGAAGTTGGTGTCGAGCCCGACTCGGTAACTGTGGTTGGCGAGCTGCACCCAATCGGCACCTACGTGAGTCGCAGCTGGATCGTGCCGATCGTTGGTCACGTCGCCGAGCCGCTGGCGCTGCAAGCATGCACGAGCGAAGTCGATCGCGTGTTTTGGGTGCCGCTGAGCGACCTCACGCAGCCGGGAACGTTTCGCGAAGAGTGGTGGCCGACGGTGGATGGCAATGGCGTGCGTGAACGCCCCATCTTCTTCTTCGACCTCGACGACGAAACGGTGTGGGGCGCGACTGCGCGCATGTTGCATCAGTTGTTGCGGGTGGCTCACCGCATTGAGGGCGACGAGCCACCCGCGATCTGATTAGGGCCCGCCAGCTATGCGAACCGCTCGGTGAAAGACGTCGGCCCACAAGTTGCAGGTTGGCCGCAACGGCAACGAGCGCTTGCGGCAATGCGCTTTCATGTCAGTCGCAAACTGTTGGTCGACCCGCGCACGATTGGGCGCGTTCCAGTATGTGCGGCCACCGCCGTAGCGGTCCTCGAGCAACTTCAGATTGCGATAGCCGAAGTCGTGACGCACACACGCTTCTCGGAAGTTGAACGAGCGCCCGGTATCGCCGATCAGCGGCGCGGAACAGCCGTCGGTGCTCCAGTCGAACCACGGATCGCCGGTCGCGCGGCTTGCCGTGAATGTGGAGAGCGGCACCGAGAACGACAGCCGGGATACGTACGCCCAGTCGCTGGTGGCGCTGGGGCCGGCGAAGGCCGGCGATAAGACGGTCAGGAAACTCGTGACCGCAACGAGCACTGCGAATCGAAATCGCATGGAGTGCTCCTTGTTGACTCGCCCGTTTCAGGCGTGCGGTCGATTCAACCGACGTCGGCGAGCGATTGCAACAGTTCCCAGGCAGCTTGTACGTGACTGGCCCCGGTGGATCTGCTGCCAATCGAAATGCGACAGGCAACCTGGCCGTCGAGCACTGTGCGCGTGAACAGCGCCTTGCCGCTGGCATTGGCGGTCGTGATGAGCGTGTCGGTCGCTGCGTCGCCGGCGACGAGTCGCACGCACAGCAGGTTCAATGGATAGGCAGCCACAATCTCGAAACGGTTGTCGGCCGCAACCCAGGAGGCGAGCTGTTGGGTGAGCGCAACGTGGCGTCGGATCATCGCGACGGCTTCGTCGACCCCGCCCGCGCGGATCGTGAACCACACCTTCAACGCACGGAAGCGCCGACCAAGTGGGATTTGCCAGTCGCGATAGTCGATGGCAGCACCATTCTCGGCCGCCGCCGAGCGCAAGTACTCGGGAAGAATGCTGAGGGCGCCGAGCAGTGCCTTGCGGTCGGCGACATAGAACAGATCGCAATCGAAGTTGACGCCCATCCACTTATGCGGGTTGGTGCAGTAACTATCGGCGAATTCCAGACCGTCGTTCACCCATCGGAACTCGGGCGCTAGGGCCGCAATCCCGCTCATCGCTGCGTCGACATGCATCCACATGCCCTCCCTGTGGGCGATGAGCCCGATCTCGGCAGTCGGATCGAATGCCAGCGAACTCGTCGTGCCGGCGGTCGCGCACACCCAGAACGGCACAAGCCCCGCCTCGCGGTCGGCCGACACCATGCGGTCGAGCTCGTCCGGCCGCATCGCAAACAGATCGTCGTGGGGCACGATTCGTAGCTGCGAGGTGCCAATGCCAGCGATGCGCAGGCCCTTTTCGATGCTGCTGTGCGCCTGCGACGTGGCGTAGGCGACGAGCTTGGTCGTGTCGCCGAGGAGGTTGATGCTGCCGCCGGTGACCCGCCAGCGGGCGGCGAGAATCGAGGTGAGCGTCGCCTCGCTGGCCGAGCCCTGAATGACTCCGCCACCAGCAGCGCTCGTGCTGCGAAAGCGATCGGGAAGCGCGAGTAGCTCGTGCATCCAGTCCATCATCAGCGTCTCGACCTCGGTGCACGCCGGGCTGGTGACCCAGCTCATCCCCTGTACCCCGAGCCCGGCGGTCGCTAACTCGCCGAGGATCGCTGGATAGCTGCTGTTGCCAGGGAAGTAGGCGAAGAAGCTGGGGTGCTGCCAGTGCGTGATACCGGGCATCACCACACTGTCGAGATCGCGCAACACATCGCTGAACGGTTGCGCGGTCGCAGGTGGATGCTCAGGTAGCGACGCGCGAATGTCGCCGGGCTGTACCTGGCTAGCAACCGGAAACTGCTCGACGTGCTCGATGTACTCGGCGATCCAATCGATGAGCGCGTAGCCGTTGCTGCGAAACTCGTCGGGGGTCATGAGGGTGTGCCGGGAGTACCGGGAGTACCCGATGTGCCCGCGATGTTGTTGACGACGGCATCGCGCGCGCGGACGCCTCGCACAACTCGCCAACCGATGAAGCTCATGCCGGCGATCAGCACACCGAAGGTGAGGTACATCCGCCAGCCGCCTTTGGACTTGCTGCCGCAGTTGGGTCGTTCGACCGCCCCGATGCAGTCGCTGACGTTCTCGCGTTCAGGCAAGAACTCGTTGACCCCGGTGGTGTCAGGGCTGCTGGCGACATCCGCCACGGTCTGTGCCGACTGATAAGGGTTGTCGCCGCCACACGCGGTTGCGAGCGCGGCGGTGAGGAAAACAGCACAGAAAGCACGACGGACTACGGTGGCGGACATGAGCAACGATCTAGAAGATACCCGCAAGGAGCTCGACAAGGAATTCGAGCAGTTTCGCAAGCGCCTCGGCAAGCTTCACGAGAAGCTCGAAGAGATCGGCAAGTTAGGTCCCACCGACGACATCTACGACGAGTTCGACGACTTCGAGGACATCGTCAAGGAGATTCGCACGGGCGGCATGATCGGGTCTGGTCTGAAGGGGCACCGCGAGGCTCGCGAGAAGTACATGAACTCGCGTAACAAGTGACGCGTCGGCAGTGACTGGCAGCGTGCACCGCACGCAGACGGTGTTGGTTGTCGACTTCGGCGCGCAATACGCCCAGCTCATTGCTCGCCGGGTGCGTGAACTCAATGTGTACTCCCACATCGTTCCGCACCGCATTTCTGCTGCCGAGGTCGCGGCCTTGCAGCCAGCGGCCATCATTCTGTCCGGTGGCCCGAAGAGCGTGCACGTCGAAGGGGCACCAGCGCTCGACCCTGCGATCTACGAGCTGAACATTCCGATTCTGGGTATCTGCTACGGCGTTCAGTTGATCGCGCAACAGCTTGGCGGAACGGTCGGAAGAGGTATGCGCGGCGAGTACGGCCGCGCTCGCCTCACGCAGATCGCTGGCCTTCAGGCGCGCGACAACACGTTGTTGACCGGCACACCTGCCGAACAGGACGTGTGGATGAGCCACTTCGATGCTGTCACCGAAGTCCCGCCGGGGTTCATCGCAACGGCCACAACGCCCGACGCTCCCGTCGCCGCGATGGAGTCCGTCGCCCGCAAGATTTGGGGCGTGCAGTGGCACCCCGAGGTTGCACACACGCCGCACGGCATGGCCGTGCTGCAGCGCTTCTTGCATGACCTCGCGGGCTGTTCGCCAACATGGACGATGGGTTCGATCGTCGACGAGCAGATTGCGGCTGTACGCGCGCAAGTTGGTGGCGACCGGGTGATTTGTGCGCTCAGCGGGGGAGTCGACTCCGCCGTCGCCGCCGCGTTGGTCCACCGAGCAATCGGGCACCAACTGGTCTGCATTTACGTTGACACTGGTCTGATGCGGTTGCACGAGAGCGATCAGGTCGTCGAGACCTTCAAACGCAACATGGGCATCGAACTCATCCATGTCAGCGCTGGCGATCGCTACTTCGCAAAGCTTGCGGGCGTCACCGATCCGGAACAGAAGCGCAAGATCATCGGCGAGCTGTTCGTGCGCATCTTCGAGGAACACACCGGCGGGCTCAGCGACGCGAAGTTTCTGGTGCAAGGAACGCTGTACCCCGATGTGGTCGAGAGTGGGGGTGCCGACGGGTCCACTGCCGTGATCAAGAGTCATCACAATGTCGGTGGGCTGCCCGACGACATGACCTTGCAGCTGGTGGAACCATTGCGGGATCTGTTCAAGGACGAGGTGCGCAAGTTGGGCCGCGAACTGGGCCTGCCCGACGAGATCGTGCTGCGCCAGCCCTTCCCCGGCCCCGGCCTGGGTGTGCGCATTCTCGGGGAGGTGACGCCCGATCGGGTGGCGATACTGCAGCACGCGGATGCCATCGTGCGCGAGGAAATCGCCGCGGCTGGCCTTGAACGCGAGCTCTGGCAGAGCTTCGCAGTGCTAGCCGCCGAGGTGCGCTCGGTGGGCGTGATGGGCGATGAGCGCACCTACGCCCATCCGATCATCGTTCGAGCCGTCACCAGCGACGATGCGATGACCGCCGACTGGGCCCGCCTGCCCTATGACGTGCTGGAAGCGATCTCCAGCCGGGTCATCAACGAGGTTCGGGGGGTGAATCGGGTGGTCTACGACGTCACTTCCAAGCCTCCCGGAACGATTGAGTGGGAGTGAAATCGGTCGCTCAGCGCCCAACTTCGCAATGCTTTCGTAACATTTGATAGGCTGACATCCGTGTTGACCCGTCTGTCCACCGGCCACCGCACGCCCCTCCGCCGGGGTGTCGCCAGTGTCCTTGGCATTTGTGCCATTGCCGTCACAACTTTCGCAGTGACAACTCTTGTTGGCTCCCAACCGGTGCAAGCCGGTGTCGACGACGCCCAGCGGAAGCTGAATCAGGTCCTCGACGAGCTCGAGTCGCTGCGCGACCAGATCGGCCAGCTCGACGAGGATTACGGCGCAGCCCTCGACCGGCAAAGCGAACTGGTCATCGAGATCGCCGAGTCACAGGCTCGCGTCGACGAGATGACTGCCGAGCTGGGCGACGTCGTGCTGGTGTTGCAGCAGATCGCCGTCAAGCGCTTCACGTCCGGCGACTCGGTGGCGCTGAGTCCGATCTTTTCGAACGCTGCGACCTACAGCCAAGCCGGTCAGCGGTCGGCGCTGTCGAACCTCGCGATCAACAGCGGCGAGGGCGACATGGACGACCTGCAGTCGGTCGTCGATGATCTTGCCGCCGAGCGCGATGCGTTGGCGCGCAAGCAGCAAGAGGCGACGGAGTTGATCGCGGCGCTCGAGCAGCACAAGGTCGATCTTGAGGGCTTGGAGGCGACCTATGTTGCCAAGCACGCTCAGGCCGAGAAGGACTTGGGTAAGGCCAAGCTGAAGGCAGCTGCCCAGGCGCGGGCCGCCGCCGCAGCAGCTCGCACACAACGGACGCGCACCGGCGGCGGTGGCGGTGCTACCGCGACGCCTCGAGGTGGCGGCGGGGGCAGCACCGGCGGTGGCGGTTACACCGGCAACATTCCAACGGTCTCGGGCAGTGCTGGCATTGCCGTGTCCGCCGCCTACAGCCAACTCGGCGTTGCGTACCGCTACGCAGCCGAGATTCCAGGAGTTGCGTTCGATTGCTCGGGCCTCACCAAGTGGGCGTGGGGACAGGCTGGAGTGTCGCTGCCGCACCAGAGCGGACGGCAGTTCGGCGTGACCGCGCACGTTCCACAGAGCGCAGTGCAACCTGGCGACCTGATCTTCTACTACTCGCCCATCGGCCACGTCGGTATCTACGTCGGTGGTGGGCAGATGATTCACGCGTCGTCGCCCGCCGAACCGGTCGAGCTCACCGGGGTGAACTGGAACAAGGTTGTCGGAATCGGCCGTCCCGGCTGATCTGACCCGGTACGGTTGCCGCCCGTGCAGGGCATCGACATCCCACGAGTCAGCGAATGGCTGGTCGCCAACATCAGCGGTGCTGTTGCGCCGTTTACGTTCGACCTGATTGCCGGCGGCCGCTCCAATCTCACCTACCGCGTCACCGGCGCCGACGGTCGTCGCTTCGTCGTGCGTCGCCCGCCCCTGGGCCACGTGTTGGCGACGGCGCACGACATGGCCCGCGAGCACCGCATCATCACTGCTGTTGGTCGCAGCTCGGTACCGGTTCCAGCCGCGCTTGGTTTGTGCGTCGACGAGGGCGTGAACGGCGCTCCGTTCTATGTGATGGGCTACGTCGACGGTGTGGTGCTCGATAGCCCCGAGCGCGGTGCCGAGCTGGCGATGCCCTTGCGTCGCGTTGCCGGCGAGCATCTCGTCGATGTTCTCGCCGACTTGCATGCTGTCGACATCGACGCCGTCGGTCTTGGCGACTTGGCCAAGCGCGAGGGTTACGTCGAGCGGCAGATCAAGCGATGGAGCACTCAGTGGGATCAATCCAAGACCCGCGAGTTGCCAGCGATCGACGAGGTCGCGCGTCGCTTACGCGAGACGCTTCCCGTGCAGCAGGGTGTGTCAATCGCCCATGGCGACTTCCGCTTCGGCAACTGTCTCACCGACCTCGCGACAGGGCGCATCGCAGCGGTGCTCGATTGGGAGCTGTGCACGCTGGGCGATCCGCTCGCCGACCTTGGCTACCTCGGCGTCTACTGGTTTCACGGCGACCTGGGCACGATGCGCGCCAACGACCCAACTCCTGTTGGAGGTTTTCCGACGTACCCCGAGTTGGTCGCGCGCTACGCGCAGCGAACAGGACGCGATGTCTCACGCATCGACTACTACGTCGCCTTCGGGTGTTGGCGACTGGCAGTAATCAGCGAGGGTGTGTATGCGCGCTACGTACACGGTGCGATGGGTCAATCCGACGATGTCGGGTTCCTGGCGTTCAAGACCGCAACCGAAGAGCTGGCCAAACGTGCGCTCGAGGCGCTCGAGAAGTTGTCGTGACTTCGCAAGAGAACCGCGCGGTCCTGGCCGGCTGGACGAAGTCGTCGTTCACCGCCGCTGGCTACACACGCGACGTGTATCGCCGGGGCAGCGGGCCGGGGGTTGTGATCGTGCACGAGCTTCCCGGCATCACGCCGTCGGTGGTGTCTTTTGCCAACGACGTCGTCGCGGCCGGCTTCACCGTACTGATGCCGTCACTCATTGGCACCCCCGGGCGTGCGTTCAGCACCGGCTACCTCGCGAAGTCGTCGTTGCGCCTGTGTGTGGCGCGCGAGTTCACACATTGGGCGCTCAACGAGACCTCGCCGATTATCGACTGGTTGCGTGCCCTCGCCCGCGACCTGCACTCCGATGTGGGTGGCAACGGTGTCGGTGCCCTCGGGATGTGCTTCAGCGGCGGCTTTGCGCTTGCGATGATGGTCGACGACTCGGTCGTTGCGCCGGTGCTCAGTCAGCCCTCGCTGCCGTTGGCGGCGGGCGGTGCCAAACGCGCCGCCGACTTGAACCTGTCGCCAGCCGACGCAATGGTCGTCGCTCGACGGGCCGCCGAGGGTTGCCAGGTGCTGGGGCTACGTTTCACCGAGGACAAGCTGGTCGGCACACGCTTCGACAGCTTGCGCGAGTTGCTCGGCGACGCGTTCCTCGCCGTCGAGATTCCGAGCAACGAGAAGAAGGATCACAGCGTGCTCACCGAGCAACGCCACGAGCCCAGTGTTCAACGCGTCCTACAGTTCTTCCGCGAAAAACTGTCGAACCCCTGACAGCGCTCTACGTAGAGAGCGTCGGGCTGGTGGCGAGCTGGCGGGCGGTCTTGTAGTCGGCCTTACCGTTTGGTGCCCGCGGCACTTCGTCGACGAACACGACCCGCTTCGGTGCTTTGAAAGCGGCCAGATCCTGTTTGACGGCGGCGATCACGGCCGCCTCGGTGACGGTGGCGCCGGGTGCGACGGAAGCGACTGCGGTGACGGCTTGACCGAACCGCTCGTCGTCAAGACCAATGACGAGACAGTCGACGACACCGCTGACGCGTTTGACGGCCTCTTCGACTTCTTCGGGGAAGATCTTCTCGCCACCGGAGTTGATGACTTGGTTGCCGCGGCCAAGCAGGATCAGCGCGCCGTCGGCGGCGATCATCGCCATGTCGCCTGGAAACGAGTAGCGCACGCCGTCGATTGTTCGGAACGTGCGCGCCGACTTCTCACTGTCTTTGAAGTAGCCGATCGGCACCATCTGACCACCGACCGCCACCATGCCCGTCTCATCGCTGCCGGGCTCGACCTCGCGGTCGTCGTCGGTGAAGACCTTGGTGGTCGGGTAGCCGGTGAACTTTGCCGTACTGGGCGGCACACCCTTCATCGAGATGCTGATGCCCATCGCGCCCTCGGACGAGCCGATGGCATCGATCAGGATGACTTGCTCGATGCGGTCGAGTAGCTGCTCTTTCACTTCTTCGGTCCACATGACGCCTGAGGAGACGATCAGCTTGAGCTTGCTGAGGTCGTACGGCGTACCAGCAGCAATCGCTCGATCGATTGCCGCGATGATCGGCTTGGCGAAGGCATCGCCGACGATTGTCATGTTGGTGATCTCTTCGCGTTGCACCGTACGCAGCACTTCGTCGGCGTCGAGCGATCGGCCTTCCAGCGTCACCACTTGCGCGCCGCCGAGCTGCGGGATCATCGCGCCTAGCCAGACTCCTGTTCCGTGCATCAGTGGCGCACACGACAGGCTGATGGCGCGGCCACCAGCGTCGACAACCGCACGGATCATCGGGGCAATCTCGGCGGGGTCGACGGGCGGGCTAATGCCGAGCAAGGGGAATCCGAGGCCAGCGAATGACCGCGTCAGTGCACCCATGTCGTACATCACACCCTTGGGCATGCCGGTGGTACCGCCCGTGTACAGCATGTAGATGTCGCTCTCGTCGCGTGTTATGCGCGGCATCGGTCGTTCCGCAGCGATTGCCGCTTCATAACTGCTCGCTGCTGGCACCTGACCTGTGTTTCCATCGTCGACTTCGATGAAGAGCTTCACGTTCGGAAGCAGCGCGCGCACGCTCTCGACGCGGTCGCCGAGCGACGAATGGAAGATCAGTGCTTCCGCGTCTGCATTGTCGAGCAAGTAGCGCAACTCTTCGCCGGTGTATCGGTAGTTGACGTTGATCGGCACACCGCGCATCTTGAACGCCCCGTACTGCGCCTCGAGGTATTCGTTGCCGTTATAGAGGTACAACCCGATCTTCGAGTTCGGGCCGAGGCCCGCTGCCGAGAACACTGCAGCCATGCGCGCGGCGCGGTCGTCGAATTGTGCCCAGGTGAATCGCCGATCGCCGTGCACGATCGCGCTGTAGTCGGGCAACTCGTCGGCGAGCGCCTCCCAGATTGTGGCGAAGTGGTATTCCATGTCGGCTGTCTAGCCCAAATCCTTGCCGTACATATGGCCAAGTGGGTCGCTGATCAGTTCCAGCCGCTCGCCGTCGGGCCCACGAAAGTAGAGCGACGAGCCATCGACGTGTGCGTACTCGACCCCAGCCGCATCGAGGCGCGTCTTGGCTGCTTCCCATTGCGGTCGCGTCATTGAGATTGCGAGGTGATGGTGGCCACCCAAGACCTCTCGGTAGGGGTCGAGAGCGAGGCCCGGGAGATCGAAGTAGGCGAGGGCGTTGCCGTTGCCGATGTCGAAGAAGAAGTGGGTCGAGCCCTCGTAGTCGCGATTTTCGAACATCTCGATCAGGGGGAATCCGAGCAAGCCGTCGAAGAACTGAATCGTCGTCTCGACGTCGCTGCTGATGTGCGCCGTGTGATGCACGCCACGCGCGCTCGACGCAGGTCGAACGTCGCGCGGTTGCAAGTATTGCGCGGTCAGCTCAGCCCGGCGGGCGGTCAGCGCCGCACGACGCGTTTCATCGGGAGCGTCACTCATGACGACATCTCATCACACCTTGGGGGTCGCGACATCAACCACGTTTGCCCAGGTTGCAGGGCTGTCGAAGCCCAACGCCCAGAACGCAACACCACCGATCCGTTCCTCGCGTGCGAGATCGAGGCGCGCACGACTACCCGCTTCGTCGACGTAGTGCACCCTTCGCGACTGAGTGCAGGTCGTGATGCCATCACTGACCTCGAGTTCGTAGGTGAACGTGACTTCCCCATTCGTTTCATCCGCGATGGGCGTTGCTCCGCGCTTGGCGATCAGTTCTTCCGCCGAGCGGTGTGTGATCGGTACGGTCCCTTCGGCATCAGCCGGACAGGTGCCTTCGACCTTTGTGACCCAGTTGCGACCGTAGAGCGGGATGCCGAGTACCAGTTTGCTGTCGTCGCGGACGGCCTTCTTCGCCGCTCGAATGGCGCCGCGCAGCCAGTTGATCGGCGCGATCGGGCCGGGCTCGCTGACGGAGTAGTCGTAGCCCATGATGCGAATGGTGTCGACGACCTCGCCCATCGCTGCGTAGTCGTACACCCAGCGACCACTGTCGGCGTTGCGTTTGGTGTTGTAGATCGGCGGCACGCTGACGACCAACAACTTGTTCTGGGCGTGCAGCGCAGCGGCCAACTCGGTGACGAACGCGACCCAGTTGGGACGGGTCGTCTCCCATGTCGCATAGTCGTCGACGAATGCGAAGCCCTCATAGTCGAGGTCGATGCCGTCGAAGTTCTCGCGGGTGACCAGTTCGACGATCGTCTGCACGTGGAGGGCGCGCGTCGACGGGTTGGCAAGCATCGCCGCCATTTCGCCCTTGCCTGTGCCATCGACGATCGAAGGGACGACTCGAGTGCCGGCGGCGCGGGCGGCATCGATCATTGCCTGCATTGCGGATGTCTCTATGTTGCCGGTGACGGTGATTGCCGTCACGCCGGTTGCCGCGTACCAGAACGGTGAGATCTCGTGAAGCACAGCGCGATGAGTGGCAACGGATGCCGTCGCATCTGAGAGCACCCAATACGGTGCCCACCCGCTGATTGGAACGTCCTTGAGTGGGGGAGGGTCGTCGTTGCGGATCGCGAAAACGACCCCCGTCGCGAGCGCAGCGACCGCGATCAAGGCGGCTAACCCACGACGCTCGCGGTGTTTTCGCGTTGCGCCGGCACCGCCCGGCGACCTGCCCGTCAACCCGAGTTCTGCGCGATCGAGTTCGAGCAAGGATCGCACCACCGTGTAGCCGCGACCCTCAGGAACGTCGACCACATTCGGGACTGCGAACGTGCGACAACCAGCGGCGACTGCGCTGCGCACCCCGGTGGGCGAGTCCTCGATCGCCACGCAGTCCTTTGCGCGCACGCCGAGCGCTGCCGCCGCCGCAAGGTAGGGCTCGGGATGCGGCTTGCCGTGTGTCACTTCGTCGCCGGTGATCACTACATCGAACGAGCCTGGTGGTAGCGCTCGCACGACGGCATCGGCGAAGCGAGTCCAGCTCATCGTCACCAGCGCGCACGGAATGCGCTGTTTGCGCAGTTCGCTCAACAGTGTTCGCGCGCCCGGCCGCCACGGCACTTTGTCGTGCATGCGCCGGATGACGCCGTCGAGCAGTCTGTTGACGATCTCGTCGATGGGCAGATCGACGCCGCCCTGATCGCGTAGCACCGCGGCGGCATCGCGCAGATCGAACCCGACGAGAGATCGGGCGTAGTCGTCGCTCCACTGCCCGCCGAACTCGGCGACGAGCTCGTACTCGGTAGCTATCCAGTAGGGCTCGGTGTCGACGAGGGTTCCGTCCATGTCCCACAGGACAGCCGCCGGCCGCGCCGCCCCTGGGTTTCTGGTTGTGGGGCCCATGTCGGAAAGCGACCCTAGTGGTACGCCTTCACTGGAAGTCCGTCACCTCAACGACGAAACCCCGAGGGTTAGGACCAGGAGGACCCGGACCAGGAGGAGCCGGACCAGGAGGAGCCGGACCAGGAGGAGCCGGACCAGGAGGAGCCGGACCAGGAGGAGCCGGACCAGGTGGAGCCGGACCAGGTGGAGCCGGACCAGGTGGAGCCGGACCAGGCCGTTCCGGACTCGCTGGCTTTCGCCCACGCTGCCGCATCCCATGCGGCTCCGGTGATGGTCACTTCACCCTTCAGCGTGGCGCCGTTGATGGTGACGTGGTCGTCGCCACGGGCTGCTTCGAGCGATCCGAGACCTGTCGCTGCTGGCCAGGTCTGGATCGACCCGGTTGCCGGGCGTGCCATCGCCGCCTGAAGGTTGATCGCTCCGCTGCCTTGGCGGGAAGGCTTCATGCCGAGATCGACGGCACTGGCTTTGAGCAGGTCTTTGACCTGATCGGGGGTCAGGTCTGGCCGCTGCTCGAGCAGCAGCGCAGCTGCGCCCGACACGACAGCGGTGGCTTGCGACGTACCGCTGCCGAAGAACAATCCGCCATCGCTTGTTCGGGCCTCCGGATTTTCGACATCGATGCGTGAGCCAGGAACGCGCAAGCTCCTGATCGAAACTCCGGGAGCGAGCACGTCGGGATTGCGCACGCCGTCGCCGGTGGTCGCCCACGACGGCACCGACCACCTGCCACCCGACCTCGTCGCCGCGGAGACGGCGATGACGAATGGATTGTTCGCCGGACTGGCGAGTGACTTCATGCCGCGGCCATCGTTGCCGGCGGCAACGACTACGACGATGCCGTGCTTCCAGGCGTTCTCTACTGCCTTGGACAACGGGTCGATCAGTGGCGACTGTGTTCCACTGGTGTTGTACGACAAGTTCAGGACGCGAATGTTGAGTCCGTCGGCGTGCCGGTTCTCAATCACCCAGTCGATAGCTGCGATCACCTGCGAGACATCGACGGCACCAGTGTTGTCGCCGACCTTCACGCTGACGAGCCGTGCGTCGGGAGCAACCCCGATGAAGTCAGTGTCGCGCGGGTTGAGCGGATCGGCACCTGGAGTGCGACCGGCGATGATGCCCGCAATGTGTGTTCCGTGTCCGTAGGTGTCGAGACCAGAGACAGCAGGGTCGCCACCCTCGAACGAGAAGTCTGGGCCGATGACGATGTTGGTCGTCGAGAGCTCGGTGACGGGCGCCACGCCTGTGTCGATGATGGCAACGTCGACGCCTTCGCCGGTGAAACCGGCGGCCCACAGTGCGTCGGCCTTGATCTGCTTGACGACGCGAGCCAGGCTGGTCGGGTCCGTCGTTGCGGCGTTTGCGGTGCCGATGGCCAATGGCAACGAACCGGCGATGAGTCCGAGTGTGAGTCCGATGAAGACCCGACGCGCGGTTCGAGCCGACTGCTGAATCGATGCGTTGTTCATGACCACATCGCCGCCAGCCAGGTGGCGCCGCACCAGGTGGCGCCGCTCCAAGTGGCACCCGACCAGGTGGCGCCGTTCCATGTCGCCCCCGACCATGTCGCCCCCGACCATGTCGCCCCGGACCAGGTGGCGCCTGACCATGTCGCCCCGCTCCACGTGGCGCCTGACCAAGTGGCCCCTGACCATGTGGCGCCGCTCCAAGTTCCGCCCGACCAGGTGGCACCGTTCCAAGTTCCGCCCGACCATGTGGCGCCGGTTGGGGTTGCTAGGCCGTTGATGCCCCCCGCGGGGATGGCCAGCGGGAAGGTCTGGACGGGTGCTTTGATTGCATCCTTGAGGTTGGCGGCGACTGCCTTCGGGGCGATCTTGCCTGCACCATCGATCCTGGAGTTCTTCACCAGGTCGACTGCTCTCGAGGTGAACATGTACTTCACCTGGTCGGGCGTGAGCGATGGCTGCCGCGAGAGTAGGGCGGCAACGAAGCCACTGACGACAGCGGAGGCTTGCGAGGTGCCCGATCCGCGGAAGAAGTTGGTGTCGACGACTCCGAAAGGATTGAGGATGTCGAGCATTGAACCCGGGACGCGATAGCTGACCAGTGACCGTCCAGCGGCTACTACATCCGGTGTTCGGGTGGCGTTGCCGCCCGAACTCCAAACGGCGAGACGATCACCGGCTCCCGACGAATCGTGTGCCTCGATCGCGCCGACTGACATGACGTATGGGTTGGTTGCTGGGCTGTCGATGGCTGACCAGTTGCCGCGGTTGCCGGCAGCCGCTACGACAACGATGCCTGCTCGCCATGCTCGCTCGACGGCTGCCGAGAGCGGATCACCGGTGTTGGTGGTGACACCGCCGATGCCGAGTGAGAGGTTGAGGACCCTGATGTTGAGTCCGTTGCTGTTCTTGTTGTCGATTACCCAGTCGATGCCAGCGATGATCTGTGCGATGTTGGTCTCGCCGGTCGCTCCGGCGACTTTGATGCTGACGATGCGACTGTCGGGCGCAACCCCGAACACCCCGGCGCCGAGTCCACCGTCGCCGTTGATGATCCCTGCGAGGTGGGTGCCGTGGCCGTAGGTGTCAAGGTTGGTCAGGTTTGGTTGGCCGCCCTCGTTGGAGAGGTCGGGTCCGTAGATGACATCGGTGCCGAGATCGATCCCGGGGACCGGGGTGACCCCGGAGTCGATCAGTGCGACATCAATTCCCTGGCCCTTCCAGCCCTTTTGTGCGTACTCGGATTGGGACCCTTCGGTGACGATTCTCATTGGGACCGGTGAGCCAGCCTTGACTGCGATTGACAGGCTCGCGGTTTGCGGAATGGATCGCGAGGCGGGCGCGTCGGCCGTCGCCAACGTCGCCGGTGAACTCACGATGCCAGCCGTCAACACGATGGTCGCAGTCGCGCAGATGGCGACTCGTCGAGCGACATGAACGTTGTGGCTTCGTGTTTGCAGTTTCTGCTTCATCACAAAGCATGATGCTGCGGACTTGAGCGAGGTGCTACTCAAGAGAACTTCAATTGTGGTCGCCCTTGACACGAGCCAGACGACACCCGTCGGCCAGAATCGCACAACTCCCACGCGTCGTGAACACGCAGGGTCAGATTGCGTCGACTCGCTTACCGAACTCTTGAGACATCGCCACCCTGAGCGGCGCTTCGCGAAGAAGTGACTCTGGATCCCATTCGCGCGCCCACCGAACGAGGTCGAAAGCGGGCACGGGTCGGCAGATGAGGTAGCCCTGGATCTCTTGGCAACCCAGTGCCTTGACTCGCCGCATGGAGGCGTCGTCTTCGACACCTTCAGCGATCGTTGTCAGCCCCAGCTCATTGGCGAGACTGATCGAGGCACGGACAATCGCGGCGGCACTGTCGTCAACCGTGAGTCGGCTGATGAAGCTGCGGTCGATCTTGAGCTGGTCCACCGGAAGCAAATGCAGGTGTTGCAACGACGAGTAGCCGGTTCCGAAGTCGTCGATGGCGATCTGCACTCCCATGGCACGGAGTTCCTTGAGTACCGCAACGCTGGTCTCGACGTCGACGACCATCGAATCTTCCGTGATCTCCAGTTGTAGCGACGACAGTTCGACGCCGGCTTCGGAGAACAGGCGCGCCACGTCGGCTGGAAGTGTTGGGTCGAGAAGGTCGCGCGGCGTCAGATTGACCGCAATGGGGATGTCGAGGCCGACATCACGGAACATCGCCACTGCTGCGGCGGCACGGCCGACGACGAATCTGGTCAGTTTCGTGCTCAAGCCAGCCTGAACCACGAGTGGCAGGAACTCGCCGGGGGAGATTTCACCATGGCGGGGGTGGTGCCATCGCACTAGGGCTTCCGCGCCGGTGACCCTGCCATCGACGAGTGACACCTTGGGCTGGAAGTGAACGTAGAAGTCTTCCTGTTCCATCGCCGCGCTGGCAGACATGTACAGATCGAGTCGTCGCGGTGCGTCGATCTCGAGTTCTGGCGTGTACCACACCGTGCCAACCCGGTTTCGTTTGGCGTCGTACATCGCTGTGTCGGCCCGATGCAGCAGTGCAGCTGCGTCGCGTCCCTGTGCGGGCCATCGAACCACTCCAAGGCTGGCGCCAACCTCAAATCGGATGCCTTCCAGATTCACTTTCGAGGAAAGCAATGCATGAATGTCACTGATGCGCCGCGTGAAATCGTTGGCGACGTCCGAGTCCGAAGCCGTCAGCAGGATCGCGAACTCGTCCCCTCCGAAGCGAGCGACCATGTCGTTGGCCCGTGTGCTGCTCCGCAGTCGTCGAGCCATCTCAACGAGCAGGCGATCGCCGGTTTCGTGACCGAGCGAATCGTTCACTTCTTTGAACCTGTCGAGATCGACCATCACGATGACGCCGCTTGTGCCCGTCTTGGCGAGAGTGGTGGTGAGCGCCACTTCGAAGCTGAGCCGGTTGGGGAGCCCGGTGAGCCCATCGGTGCGAGCCTGGACCTCCAGACGATGGACGAGATGGTCGTTCGACAGTCTGGCGCTCAGCGTGTTGGCCAGCGAACCGAACAAGCGAAGCTCGTCGCTCGTGAACTCGGCACGCATCCCCAACCTGTCGCTGGTGAAGAGCACACCACTGCGATTCACTTCGCCGAGCACTCGGGCGGCGAGCAGCTTCTTGGCGCCAAGCAGCTCAAGGAACTGGCGCACTCCGCTGCGGGGGTCGTCATCCGTCAACTGCGTGATGGGTCTATCGTCCAGAAAAGCCATCAGACTGCCGGTGGTCGGTTCTGCGTCGAGCGCCTGGAACGTGTCGTCAATAAGAATCCGAAGCGTCGGTGCCTCCTCGGGGTCAGATCCACACACGAGGAGTCCGGCAGATCGCGTGCGCATGATTTGCACCAGTTCGATGAGGCCGGTGTCCAACGTGCGCGGCCCGTGCTCGTTGGTCAGTGCGCGCGTGAAGGTATGGAGTTTCTGTAGGTCCTCGAAGCGTTGTGTGAGGTGACCGGTACTGCGCAGCAGCACACTCACGCCGAACAGTGGGATCGATGCATACAGCATCATCTCCGGACTGCTGATCGAGGCGGCTACCACTGTCACCGTGAACGTGCCCGCCAGCGCCGCCAGCACCTGCGACTGACCAACGGTGGCGAAGAGGTGCCATTTGAACTTGGCGTCGACAATCATGATCACCAACGGCACGGCCACCAAACTCATCATTTCAGCAAGCAGCACTGCGCTGAGCGGGATCAACCACTCAAGGGCATTGCGCGGCATCGCGTCCCCGAGAACTGCTCTGACGAGGAACGCCGCAGAGGCAGCCTCAGCGACGAACAGACAGGCGTTCCATGTTGTCTTCAGCGCGTTCAGCTTGCGGATCCACAGCAGCGTCGGAACGCCGCCGAGGACATACGCAGCAACGACCAGTACGGGACTGGTGTAGAGCAGTGCGAACATCAACGGGATTCCGCTCAGCGATAACGAGTGCGACTCCTTGCGGATCTCGACATGAAGTGCCGTCGCCTCTGCCAACCCGAATGCGATGACGAGTGCCACAACGGGAAGCGTCCATTCCCTGTCGGGGATCGATGTGGCCCCCGGCGTGAGCAGCAGCAGACCGACGCCGAGGCTCGCCAACACGAAGGCGAAGATCAGCACGCGGCTGCGCGGCGAAAGACGACTCATCACTTCAGGTCAATCGGCCGTTCTGAGTAGGAACTTGACCTTTTCAGGCAGGACGGGACTACGAAATCTTGAGGTACCCCTCAGCCCGCGCGGACCCACAGCAACAAAGCGCTGGCCCAGAGCAGTTCGTACGACACGTCGCGGCCGCCAGCGTCGGAGAGGTCGAGTCGCAGCTCACTGAACTTCCGATCAATGTCGGAGGGAATGGTCGATTGCAGGAGGCGACGACCAGCGTTTGCCCGTTCGCTCATCGTTCGCACCTCCTCGACGAGGCTCGCTGCCGATGAGCGCTGAGCGAGCAACAGCTCGAGGGCTTCGGTGACGACCTCTTCCCAGGTGATGCGTCGTTGTTGTTCCGCCTCCAGTCGCAGTTTGCGTCGCCGGGCGTCGCCGTGCAGTTGGCGGGGCACAAGGTGGCCCCGCAGCCGATGACCCGACGCACCGCGGCCGATCCGCTTCGGCGCGGGTGGCACCGCTCTTGCGGCAGGCGCAGGTGGTTGGGCTGGCCGGGGCCTGGCGACGGCTGGGGGAGGGGTGGCAACTGGGTTGGCCGGCCGCGTTGGGCGAACATCGGGTCTGGGTAGCGGCGGCCTTGTCGGGGTATCGACAATCGCCCCGCGTGCAGGAGCTTGCTTCAGACGCTGGCCGAATCGCTGCGCTAGATCTTCCCGCTTGGGCGCCATCTAGATCGCCTGCGGCACCGCGAACGGCCAACCGCGTAGCTGGATCAGCTCGTACGCCACATGCCGGAAGGCGATGGCAGCGCGAGCCCCGTGGTCGTAGGCGCCAACCGGCAGACCCACCAGATGGGCCTCGCCGAAACGGGCATCCTCGGGCACCTTGTTCTGGAGAAGTGGCACCCCGTACTCGTCGGCGATGGTGCGAATCTGCTCTTCCGCCACGCGGCGATAGACGCTGTTTCCCCAGATGCGCAGCTTGATGATTCCGTACACCTCGGGTTGGCGGTAGGTCTCGGCCGCTGCCCGAATCGTGTTGAGGATCGTGGGCAACTCGGTCACCGGGCCGGCCTCGGGGACCATTGGGACGATCACGCCGTTCGAGCGGCGCATCGCCGCCGAGACCAGCCGCGATTGGTGGCCAGGGGTGTCGATCAGCACGATGTCCCAGCGGGCGCGAGCGGCGTCGATGAGGCTGTGGAATCGCTCGAGTACATCGGGATCGTCGATCTGCTCGCCAGCGCTGCCGAGCGACAGCTCCTCGGCTGGCAGCACGTCGAGGTTCGGGTGAACGTCGGTGATGAGGGCATCGTCGAGCTCGGCGTAACCGAGCAGCACCGCCCCAATGTCGTGTTTGCTGTCGACCTCGCGATCGCCGATGAAGGCTGATTGGCCCGTCTGCAGGTCGAGATCGATCACCAGAACATGGGCGCCACACTCGGCCAGGGAGTAGGCCAGGTTGAACGTCATGGTGGTCTTGCCTGCCCCACCCTTGGTGTGGGCGACGGTGATGATCTCGCCGAGCGGCGCAGCGTGCTGGGGATGACCCATATCTACAGTTCTCCACTTCTAGAGATATGCATATATGCAGATATTAATAGCTGGTTCCGCAAAGACGTTGGACAATCTTTGTGATTTCCGTCAAGAGATGGCGCTGAGTGACCGAAAAAGAGAGGCGAATTACACCAGTGCGCGAAGGCGGAAACGATGAAGACCTCGACGAACAATCCGAGCAAGAGCCCATCGCTCGGACGTGCGCGCCTTGGGCGCAGTTTGATCGCGATGGCGTTGCTCGTCGTGGGTCTTCCGCTGGCACAGTTGGTCACCGACAGCACCGTTGTCGAGGCGAACCCTGCCGCTAACGCGGCGAATGTGAGTCAGGCGACACCGGGCGCGCTGACCGGTGGGACTGTTCCCGACGGCACGTGTTCGGCGCGGATCACGGCCGTCGGTGGCGGTGGCGGTTCTGGGGGTCTGGCTGCAGCGAACGGTGGTCGTGGTGGTGGCGGCGCGACCGTGAGCGCGACCGTCTCAGTTCTTGCGGGTCAAGCCTTCGCCGGCAGTGTTGGCGGCGGTGGCCAGACCAATGGCACGGGTGGCGTTGGCGGTGGCGGCGCCGGTGGAACGATTGGCAACAATCATCGCGGTTCGGGTGGCGGCGGCCGGTCGGTTGTGACCATCGGTGGAGTGACAGTGGTGGTGGCCGGTGGTGGTGGCGGCGGTGGCGCCGCCCATCAGGTCGCGCCCGCGGGCGATGGTGGTGCGGCTGGTGCCGTAGTTGGCGCGGGTGTGGTTGGCGTGGGCGTGACCGGTGTGATCGGTGTTGATGACCCGAACACGATCACGGTTGGCGGTGGACAGGGTGGGCAGGCTGCCGCGGGTGGCGCCGGTGGTGTCAACTCGAACCAGGCCGCGCGCAACGGTGCCGCCGGCGGCGGCATTGCGACCGGCACCGGCGGCAATGGTGGACCCGACGCCGAGTTCGATTCCGGTGGCGGTGGCGGAGCCGGTTACACCGGCGGCGGCGGCGGCGCCGCGACCGCCGGCAACACGGTCACGGGCGCCGGTGGTGGTGGCGGCTCGTCGTTCGTGGTTGCAACGTCGCCGGTCGCGGCAGCGACTGTGCCGACCGCTATCTCAGGGACGGCTGGCGCACAGACCGCGCAGGCCGCCAACGGCGCGAACGGTTCGGTCACGATCGACTGGGTGCCCTGTCAGTACGACCTGGCGTTAACGAAGACGGTCAGCCCGTCGCCGATCAATGCCGGTGCCCAAGCGACGTGGACTGTTTCGATCACGAACAACGGTCCCAACGCGATGACTCGTGGCGACACGATCACACTCGCCGACACGCTCCCTGTCGGCCCGAACGCCGCGACCCCTGGTCCGTCGTTCCGTGTCGCATCAATTTCGACCTCGGGTGGGTCGAACGCGAATCTGCTCAGCGGTGCGGTCACGTGTACAGGTCTCGCGGTTGGTTCGACGATGCCGGCCTCAACGGTGTGTAGTCGTCCGTATGCGCCAGCGGTGGGAACACCGGGCACCCCGCCGGCCGCCACCGGTACACGTGGTCTCAACGTCGGCGAGACGCTGACCATCGTCTACGAACAGGTGATCTCGAATACGGCGGCGTGCGCCACGATCACCAACACGGCCACGATCACCGATCGACCGACCCTGACTGGCACGACCGACCTCACTGGTGTCACACAACTCGACACTGTGAACCGGCCACTGACGATCAACTGCTACGACCTCGCAGTCGTCAAGACCGCCAGCCCGACCCCATCGGTTGGGCTGAACGGGACAATCACCTGGACAGTGACCGTCACAAATAACGGACCCGGTTCGATGAATGGCCCGGTCGCGACGGTAGCGAATCCGTTGGTGGTCACCGATGTGTTCCCGTCGACGAACCTGAGCGCGGCGACGCTAACCAGCTCGGTCGGTCCCGCCGGTGCCTGCTCGCTGGTGGTCAGCACCGTGACCTGCGCAACCGGTTTGCCAGCGCTCGGCCAGCAGATCCTCACCTTCACCCAAACCGTGCTGCCAGCAGCCGCCGATGGTGCTGTCGTTTCGAACACCGCAACCGTGTCGGACCCGCGCACCGGAGACTCCAACGACTCCAGCACAACCTCGACCACAGTCCGTCACCCGCGACTCACCCTGAACAAGACCATCGTCAGCCGGATCAATGCTGCCGACCAATTCACGATCAACGTTGTCACTGGCGCGTCGACCGTCGGGACCGCGACCACCTCCGGGGCAGGCCTGAGCGCAACAACCGGGGTGCTGCTTGCCGCGGCGGGTACGTACACGTTGAGCGAAGTGATGGCGGCGGGCTCATCAAGCACGCTCGGCCAATACGCGAGCTCCATCTCCTGCACGAACTCAAACGCGACATCGACGACGGTACTGCCATCGGGAGCTGGCACCAGCTTCACCGTCACACCGACAGGGCTCGACAACATCACCTGCACTTTCACCAACACTCCGCGCGTCGTCAACCTGACGCTTGCGAAGAGCAACGGCACCACCGCGGTCACCGCTGGTGGGACGACCACCTATTCACTGACGGTTGCGAACACTGGTGACGCGCCGAGCACGGGGACGATCACCATCGTCGACGTGCTCCCGACCGGTTTGAGCATCGCCAACGGTGCGATCACCGAGGGTGGAGTGAACGGGGCGAACTGGACGTGCAACGCAGCGTCGAATGTGATCACGTGCACCAACTCGACGGTGATCGCGGCGGCCGGATCGAGTGTGTTCAGTTTCCCGGTGACGGTTGACGCGACCGCGTCGGGAACGTTGTTGAACAAGGCGCAGGTGGGTGGCGGCGGCGATCCGACGAACCCGAGCGCGCCAACGTCGACGACGGCGGGTCAGTGCACCGGTGCCGGCGTTCCGAACGAGGGATGTGCGGTTGATAGTGACACGGTCAATGTCGTCAACCTGACGCTCGCGAAGAGCAACGGCGCCACCACGGTGACTGCCGGCGGCACCACCACCTATTCGTTGACGGTTGCCAACACTGGGAACACGGCGAGCTCGGGCACGATCACGATCGTCGACGTCCTCCCAACCGGCCTCACCATCGCCAACGGGGCGATCACCGAGGGTGGAGCCAACGGGGCGAACTGGACCTGCAACGCAGCATCGAACGTGATTACGTGCACCAGCTCGACTGCGATTGCAGCGGCGGGTAGCAGTGTGTTCAGCTTTCCGGTGTCAGTCGACGCGACCGCGTCGGGAACGTTGTTGAACAAGGCGCAAGTTGGTGGCGGCAGCGATCCGACCAACCCGAATGCGCCGACGTCGACGACGGCGGGTCAGTGCACCGGATCCGGCGTGCCCAACGAGGGCTGCGCGGTTGATAGTGACACGGTCAACATCGTCAACCTGACACTCGCGAAGAGCAACGGTGTGACGACTGTCACGGCTGGCGGGACGACGACCTACTCGTTGACGGTCTCGAACACTGGGAACACGGCGAGCTCGGGGACGATCACGATCGTCGATGTCCTCCCAACCGGCTTGTCGATCGCGAATGGTGCGGTCACCTTGGGCGGCGCGAACGCGGCGAGCTGGACGTGTAACGCAGCATCGAATGTGATTACGTGCACCAGCTCGACTGCGATCGCAGCGGCGGGTAGCAGTGTGTTCAGTTTCCCGGTGTCGGTTGATGTGACTGCCAGTGGCACTCTGTTGAACAAGGCGCAGGTTGGTGGCGGTGGCGATCCGACGAACCCGAATGCGCCGACCTCGACGACGGCTGGTCAGTGCACCGGTTCGGGTGTTGCGAATGAGGGTTGTGCGGTTGATAGTGACACGGTCAATGTCGTCAACCTGACGCTCGCGAAGAGCAACGGTGTGACGTCAGTGACTGCCGGCGGCGCCACCACCTATTCGTTGACGGTCTCGAACACTGGGAACACGGCGAGCTCGGGGACGGTCACGATCGTCGACGTGTTGCCCACTGGTTTGTCGATCGCGAATGGTGCTGTCACCTTGGGTGGCGCGAACGGGGCCAACTGGACGTGTAACGCAGCATCGAATGTGATCACCTGCACCAGCTCGACCGCGATCGCAGCGGCCGGTAGCAGTGTGTTCAGTTTCCCGGTGTCGGTTGATGTGACTGCCAATGGCACTCTGCTGAACAAGGCACAGGTGGGTGGCGGCGGCGATCCGTCCAACCCGAATCCGCCGACGTCGACGACGGCGGGTCAGTGCACCGGTTTGGGCGTTCCGAACGAGGGATGTGCGGTTGATAGTGACACGGTCAATGTCGTCAACCTGACATTGGCGAAGAGCAACGGCACCACGACCGTCACGGCTGGCGGGACGACGACCTACTCGTTGACGGTTTCGAACACGGGCAACACGGCGAGCTCGGGGACGATCACGATCGTCGACGTCCTCCCAACCGGTCTCAGCATCGCCAACGGTGCGATCACAGAGGGCGGGGCGAACGGGGCGAACTGGACATGTAACGCAGCGTCGAATGTGATCACCTGCACCAGCTCGACCGCAATCGCGGCGGCGGGTAGCAGTGTCTTCAGTTTCCCTGTGTCGGTTGATGTGACTGCCAGTGGCACGTTGTTGAACAAGGCGCAGGTGGGTGGCGGTGGCGATCCGTCCAACCCGAATGCGCCGACGTCGACGACGGCCGGTCAGTGCACCGGAGCCGGCGTCGCCAATGAGGGTTGTGCGGTTGATAGTGACACGGTCAACATCGTCAACCTGACCCTCGCCAAGAGCAACGGTGTGACGTCAGTGACTGCCGGCGGCGCCACCACCTATTCGCTCACGGTTTCGAACACTGGGAACACGGCGAGCTCGGGAACGATCACGATCGTCGACGTGCTCCCGACCGGCCTGAGCATCGCCAATGGTTCAGTCACCGAGGGCGGCGCGAACGGGGCGAACTGGACCTGCAACGCAGCATCGAATGTGATCACCTGCACCAGTGTCACCGCAATCGCCGCGAGTGGCACGAGTGTCTTCAGTTTCCCGGTCGATGTCGACGCAACCGCTAGTGGCACCTTGTTGAACAAGGCGCAGGTGGGTGGCGGCGGAGATCCGACCAACCCGAACGCGCCGACATCAACGACGGCCGGTCAGTGCACCGGTGCCGGCATCGCCAACGAGGGCTGCGCCGTTGATAGTGACACGGTCAACGTCGTCAACCTCGCACTCGCGAAGAGCAACGGCACCACCACGATCACGGCCGGTGGGACGACGACCTATTCGTTGACGGTCTCGAACACGGGGAACACGGCGAGCGCGGGAACGATCACGATCGTCGACGTCCTCCCAACCGGGTTGTCGATCGCCAACGGTGCTGTCACAGAGGGCGGAGCGAACGGGGCGAACTGGACATGTAACGCAGCATCGAATGTGATCACCTGCACCAGCTCGACTGCGATCGCCGCAGCTGGCACGAGCGTGTTCAGCTTCCCGGTCAATGTCGACGCAACAACTTCCGGCACCATGTTGAACAAGGCGCAGGTTGGTGGCGGCAGCGATCCGACCAACCCGAATCCGCCGACCTCGACGACGGCTGGTCAGTGCACCGGCTCAGGTGTGGCCAATGAGGGGTGTGCGGTTGATAGTGACACGGTCAACGTCGTCAACTTGACGCTGGCCAAGACGGATGGCGTCACAACCGTGACACCTGGCGGGATCACTACATACTTGTTGACGGTTGCGAACACTGGGAACACGGCGAGCTCGGGGACGATCACGATCGTCGATGTCCTCCCAGCCGGTCTCACCATTGCGAATGGCGTTGTCACCTTGGGCGGAGCCAACGCAGCGAACTGGACATGTAGCGCGGCGTCGAATGTGATCACGTGTACCAGCTCGACCGCAATCGCGGCGAGTGGCACGAGTGCGTTCAGTTTCCCGGTGTCCGTTGATCTGACTGCCAGTGGCACTCTGTTGAACAAGGCGCAGGTTGGTGGCGGTAGCGATCCGACGAACCCGAGCGCGCCGACATCGACGACGGCTGGTCAGTGCACCGGTGCCGGCGTTCC
>CXWK01000544.1_pt1 | contig 73264 bp, 62 predicted proteins | sample 590851 | NCBI WGS metagenome assembly CXWK01 (sample SAMEA3498364, study PRJEB10139) | wastewater metagenome | biome: wastewater treatment plant; material: activated sludge | place: Denmark | collected 2014-08-01 | reverse complement strand
GTGGGGCATCACCCGCATCGACTCCAACGTCTGATCGTCGGTCAAGATCACCACCACGTTCGGCGGGCCGCCCTCGTGGTCGAGGTGGAGCCGGTACACGGCCAAGGCCATCCGGGCCCGGTTGAGCGAGCGGTCGGGTCGGAAGGTGCCATCGGCGAAGCCGGGGAGGATGCCCCGGTCGACGACCCAGTCGACGGCGGCCCGGTACGGGGCACCGCCGGGGACGTCGGCGAACGGGTGCGGGGCTCCGGAGGACGGCGACCCCGCCGACCGCCAGAGGGCGAGCGCGACGGTCGCCCGTCGCACCGATCGGTCGGGTCGGAAGGTGCCGTCAGTCCGGCGAGCGATCACCCCTCGGTCGACGGCCCAGTCGACGGCGGCGCGGTACGAGGCGTCAGGGGGCACGTCCGCCAGGCCCGAGGGCGGTGCGTCGGTGGGTCGCCCCGAGAGGCCCCAGAGCGCGACGGCGAGCTGCGCCCGGGTGCTGGGGCTCTTGGGGCGGAACGTGCCGTCGGCGAAGGTGGGCACGACGCCCGCCCCGATCGCCCACTGCACGGCCGCCAGGTACGGGGCATGGGCGGGGACATCGGGCGGGCGGTCCTGTGGGGAAGCCTCCGCGGGGCCCGGGCGGGCGGTGCCGACGGGAAGCAGCGCCAGGACGAGCAGGGACAGGGCCGCCCGACGGAGCATGCGGCGAGGATACGCCGAAGGCGGTCTGGGTGATCCGTCACCCGGCGGTGCCGATTCGCGGCCCCGCACCGGCTCACGCCGCACCGCCTCACAACAGTTCCGGCAACTCGCGCAGGTCCAGGATCCTTGGCACCTTGCCGGCATCGGCCGGGGGGTGGGGGATCCACTCGCCGGGGTCGTCGCCGTGGCGCCAGACGTGGATGGGCCGCATGCCCAGCGCGAGCGGGCCTTCGATGTCGGCGCGCCAGTTGTCGCCCACGAACACCGTCTCGGCGGCGGTCGCGCCGACCTCGGTGAGGGTGGCCTCGAAGATCCTGGCGTGGGGCTTGCGGGCGCCGACCCAGGCGGACGAGACACGGGCGTCGACCAGGTCGAGCACGCCGGTCTCGGCGAGGTGGCGGTCGAGGTCCCAGTCCCAGTTGGAGCAGACCGCCAGCCGGAGCCCGCGGGAACGCAGCTCTTCGAGCACGCCGAGCGATTCGGGGTAGGCCCTCATGGTGAACTCGCCGCGTCGGGTGTGGAACTCCTTGATCATCGCCTCGAGGTCGTCCTCACGAACCTCGTGGTCGCGGAGCAGGCCCCGCCACCGCTCCGCCTCCCATGCCTCGTAGGTCGCCTCGTCGACGGAGTGCTCGTCGTGGGTCTCGCCGTCCCACGAGTTCGCCGACCACCGCTGGTCGGCCGTGGCCCGGAACTCGTAGCCCCTCGCCGCCATGATCTCGGCGAGCCACCATGACTCCCAGTCCGACTCGGCCAGGGTCCCGTAGAAGTCGAACAGCACCGTCGTCGTTTCCATGGCCCCAGTGTGCGCCGCCGACGCCGTCATCACGACGGCGGAGCGGAGCGGCGCGGCGCCGTAGGGTGTGGCCCGGATGGCGAAGCCGTCCCGACGCAGGAGGGACAGAGGAATATGCGGCTTGTGGTCATCGGGGGGAACGCGGGGGGGATGACGGCGGTCAGCCAGGTGCGGCGCCGGCGACGCGACATCGAGATCGTGGCCCTCGAGCAGGGTGACTGGACCAGCTACTCGTCGTGCGGCATCCCGTACCTGGTGGCCGGTGACATCGGTGGCGTCGACGACCTGGTGGTGCGGCGGCCCCAGCAGTTCCGCGACAAGCTCCTCGTGGACGTGCGGGTGCAGCACGAGGTGAAGGCGATCGACCTCGACCAGCGCGAGCTCGAGGTGCGCGACAACACGCATCACCGCACCCTGAAGATGGGCTTCGACCAGTTGCTCATCGGCACCGGCGCGAAGCCGATCCGCCCCGACCTTCCCGGCATCGACGCCGACTTCGTCAAAGGCGTGCAGACCCTGGCCGACGCCGCCGCCCTGCTCGCCTACGCCGAGCAGATCCAGTGCCGGCGGGTCGTGGTCGTCGGCAGCGGGTACATCGGCCTCGAGATGGCCGAGGCCTTCCTCAAGCGCGGTGCGCAGGTCACGGTGGTCGAGGCCGGGCCCCAGGTCATGCGCACCCTCGACCCCGACATGGGCGCCATCGTCTCGGCCGCCATGGTCGCCGCGGGCGCCGAGTTGCGGCTCGACGCCGCGGTGGAAGGGTTCGAGCCGGGAATGGTGCACACCTCGGCCGGCTCGCTTCCCGCCGACCTGGTGGTGCTGGGAATCGGGGTGGCGCCCAACACCGCCCTTGCCGAGGCCGCCGGCGTACCGCTCGGGGTGAAGGGGGCCATCCGGGTCACGCCCCGCCAGCAGACCCTCGTGGAGGGTGTCTGGTCGGCGGGGGACTGCTGCGAGTCATACCACCGCCTGTCCCGCGCATGGGTGCACATCGCCCTCGGCACCGTCGCCAACCGACAGAGTCGGGTGGCGGGCATCAACCTGGGCGGCGGCGCGGCCTCGTTCCCCGGTGTCCTGGGCACGGCGGTCACCCGGTTGTGTCAGACCGAGATCGGACGCACCGGGCTGAGCGAGCACGAAGCCGCCGAGGCGGGCCTGGCCTACGTGGCGGTCACGGTCGAGGCGACCAACCAGGCCGGCTACCTTCCCGACGCCGAGGCGATGACGGTGAAGATGCTGGCCGAGCGGGGCACGGGTCGCCTCCTGGGCGCGCAGATCGTCGGCGGAGCGGGTGCGGCCAAGCGCATCGACGTCGTGGCCACGGCCCTGTGGGCCGAGATGGGCGTCCACGAGATGATCGACCTCGACCTGTCGTACGCGCCGCCGTTCTCCCCGCTCTGGGACCCGGTGGTCGTGGCCGCTCGCCGGGCCGCCGCGGCGGTCGACGCTGCTTGAGCCCGAGGGACGAGGGCGGGGACCCCGGCCTGCGTGGCCCGAACGCAGGACGAGCGGCCCGCCGACGGCGTCGGCAGGAGCGGGAAGCCTGAGCCCGAGGGACGAGGGCGGGGCCCGAGCGGCCCGCCGACGGCGTCGGCAGGAGCGGGAAGCCTGAGCCCGAGGGACGAGGGCGGGGCCCGAGCGGCCCGCCGACGGCGTCGGCAGGAGCGGGAAGCTTGAGCCTGCCCGGTGAGGCCCACGCCATCGCGTGGGCGACAATGGGCCCGTGACCTTCATCGCCGACCGTGAGGCTCTCATCGCCGACCCGTCCCCCTCCGGGCCCGCTCGGTGCCGGGCCCTCAGCGACCTCGTCGACGAGTGGCTCGTCGCGCTCTTCGCGTCCGCGTCGGCGGGCGCGCAGGGCGTGGCGCTGGTGGCCACGGGCGGCTACGGACGGCGCGAGCTGGCTCCCCAGAGCGACCTCGACCTCATGCTGCTCCATGACGGTCGGGGTCAGGTCGCGTCGGTGGCCGACCAGATCTGGTATCCGATCTGGGACAACGGGTTGAAGTTGGGGCACGCCGTGCGCACCCCGAAGGAGACGCTCAGCCTGGCGTCCGCCGACCTCGACACCGCGACCACCCTTCTCCAGATCCGCCACCTCGCGGGTGACGCGGCCCTCACCGCCGATGTCGAGGAGCGCGCCCTCGCCCAGTGGCGCAAGCGCCCGAAGAAGTGGCTCACCGAGTTGGGTGCGGGCGTGGCGGCGCGTCATGCCCAGTGGGGCGAGGTGGCCTTCCTGCTCGAGCCCGATCTGAAGGAGGGGCGCGGTGGTCTCCGTGACGTGCAGGCGCTGCGTTGGGCCGGCCAGGTGCACCCGGTGCTGCACGACGGCGACGACCAGGTGCTCGAGGCGGCGTACGCCACGTTGCTCGACGTGCGGGTCGCTCTGCACCGCCAGACAGGCCGGCCGGGCGACCGCCTGAGCCTCCAGGAGCAGGACGGCGTCGCCGTGGCGCTCGGTGACGACGACGCCGATGCCCTGATGAAGCGGGTGGCCGAGACGGCGCGGGCCATCGCCTGGATCAGCGACGAGACCTGGGAGCGGGTCGGCTCGTCGTTGACGGGGCCGAGGCGGCGCACCGGGGGGCGCGATCGCACGGTCGACGACGGCGTGGTCCTGCGCGATGGCGAGATCCACGTGGCGGCCGAGGCTTCGCCGGCCACCGATCCGGCCCTGGTGCTTCGGGCGGCCAAGGCGGCTGCCGAGCACGACACGCGCATCGAGCGGGCATCGCTCGACCTCCTGGCCCGGTCGATCCCGCCGTTCCCCGACCCCTGGCCCGACGGGTCTCGAGACCTCTTCGCCGCGATCCTGTTGGCGGGGCCGACCGCGATCAGGGTGTTCGAGTCGCTCGACCATCGTGGCCTGCTCAGTCGGGTCCTCCCCGAGTGGGAGCAGGTCCGGAGCCGTCCGCAGCGCAACGCCTACCACCGCTTCACCGTGGATCGCCACCTCTGTGAGGCTGCGGCCGGCGCCGCCGCGTTCGCCGACCGGGTGGCACGACCGGACCTTCTGGTGGTCGGCGCCCTGCTCCACGACATCGGGAAGGGGTACCCGGGCGACCACACCGAGGTGGGTCAGGCCCTCGTGACCACGATCGCCACCCGCATGGGCTTTCCCCCTGCCGATGTGGAGACCCTGGTCGCCATGGTCCGCCACCACCTGTTGCTGCCCGATGTGGCCACGCGGCGCGACCTGGGCGACGACGCCACCATCCGCCGGGTGGCCGACGAGGTCGGCACCCTCGACAACCTGCAGCTCCTCGCTGCCCTCACCGAGGCCGACTCCATTGCCACCGGTCCGGCGGCCTGGGGTGACTGGAAGGCCGGTCTCGTCGCTCAACTGGTGGCGCGCACCGCCCTGCGCCTCGGGGGCGGTGACGGCGAGACCCTCCGGGCCGAGGCGTTCCCCACCGCCGACCAGCGGGCACTCCTGGCCGCGGGGGAGTGGGCGGTGGTCACCGAGGGCCGGACGATCACCGTGGTGGCCCCCGACCGCCCGGGGCTGTTCAGCAGGGTGGCGGGCGTGCTGGCGCTCAACGGCCTCGACGTGCTCGAGGCGGCGGCGGCCTCCGAGGCCGGAATGGCGTTGAGCGTGTTCACCGTCGAGAGCGCCTTCGGGTCCACGGTCGCGTGGGAGGGGGTCCGCTCCGACCTCGAGAAGTCGCTGGAGGGCCGGCTCGCGCTCCAGGCCCGCCTCGCCGACCGGGCCCGCGCCTACGCCCGTGCGGGTGCTGCGCCCGACCGGGCGCCCGAGGTGCTCTTCGACAACGACGCCACGCCGAGCGCGACGGTGATCGAAGTGCACGCGTCCGACGGGATCGGTGTGCTCTACCGCATCACCAGGGGACTGGCCGAGCTCGACCTCGACATCCGCACCGCGAAGGTCCAGACGCTCGGCACCGACGTGGTGGACGCGTTCTACGTCCTCGGAGCCGGCGGCGCCAAGATCACCGACCCGGACCACCAGGCCGAGATCCGCCGCGCCGTCGTGTTCGGCCTGCGGTAGCGCGTCACGTCGGGCCCTCGAGGCCCGAGCGGCGTCGCGACATGGCTTCGGCCGGTAGCGTCGCGTCCGATGGAACCGAGGCCGCCGAGCGAAGCCGACCTGCTCCGGTGGAGTGAGGCCCTCGCCGGCATCGCCCGCACGGGGCTCGGCTTCACCGAGAGCCTCTACGAGCGCGAGCGCTTCGAGGAGGTGCTCGCGGTCGCCGCCGACATCCGGGTGGCGGCCGGCCACGAGTTCGACGCCGGGCTGCTGGCGTCCGAGTGGATGAAACACGTCGGTGAGGGGGTCCCTGGCTACGTCACCCCCAAGGTGGCGGTGGGTGCCGTGGTGTCCAACGACGACGACGAGATCCTCCTGGTGCAGCGTGCCGACTCGGGCATCTGGCTCTATCCAACGGGTTGGGCCGACATCGGTTACTCGGCCTCGGAGATCGCGGTCAAGGAGGTGCGCGAGGAGACCGGCATCGAGTGCGAGGTGATCCGTCCGATCGCGGTCCTCGACGGCCTCCGGCTCGGGTTCACCCGGGTGCCGCTGTACTCGCTGGTGTTCCAGTGCCGGGCGACCGGTGGCCGGTTGGCGGCTCACCCGCTCGAGTGCCGTGACGTGGGGTGGTTCGCGGCCGACGCCCTTCCCGAGCCGTTGGCCGGCGCCGAGCTCTGGGGCCGGCACGTGTTCGCGGCGCTCCGGGGTGACCCGATCGAGGTGCTGTTCGACCTGCCTCGCGACCCGCCGTGGCGCGGCGCGGCCGATGAATGACGGAGGTCAGGCCGGCGAGGGGAGCGGCGACGTCGACGCCACGGGTGCTCCCGACGAGCGACGGACGAGACGTTACGAACGGTTGAGCCCGCAGGATGCCCTGTTCCTGCAGATCGAGACGGCCTCCCAGCCCATGCACGTGGGTGGCCTGGCCATCTTCGAGGGCGGGCCGTTCTTCGACGACGCCGGGCGGTTCCGGCTTCAGGACCTGCGCCGAGCGATCGTCGACCGGTTGCACCTGGTGCCCCGCTTCCGGCGCCGGTTGATGATGGTGCCGTTCGACCAGGGCCGGCCGGTCTGGGTGGACGACGCCGAGTTCGACATCGACGACCACGTCCGCCTGAGTGAGCTGGCCGCCCCCGGCGGTTTCGACCAGCTCCGCGGCCTGCTGGAGCGCCTCCAGGCGCAGCGCCTCGACCGCAGCCGCCCGCTCTGGGAACTGTGGTTCGTCGAGGGGCTCGACCAGGGCCGTGTGGCGCTCATCCAGAAGACGCACCATGCCTTGATCGACGGCATCTCCGGGATCGACGTGGCGACGGTGCTCCTCGACCTCGAGGTCGATCCGGCGCCCATCGAGGGCCCTGCGTGGGTGCCGGTCGCCCCGCCCTCCGACGCCACCCTGCTGGTCGAGAGCCTCACCCATCGGCTCGCGGCGCCCACCGACCTCCTCCGGGCCGCCACCCGGGCGGTGCGTCACCCCGAGCGGGCGGCCGAGGCCCTGGTCGACCAGACCCTCGAGACCGGGCGCAGCCTGGCGACCGCCGCGGCCCCGCCCCCGCCCACCCCGTGGAACGTGCCGATCGGTCCCACGCGCCGGTTCGAGGTCGCCCGGGTGCCCCTCGATCGGGCCAAGCGGATCAAGAACGCCGTGGGGGCGTCGGTGAACGACGTGGTGCTGGCGATCTGCGCCGGTGCCGTGCGGTCGTTCCTCGTCCACCGCGGCGAGGAGGTCGACGGGATCAGTCTGCGGACGTTCGTGCCGGTGTCGTTGCGCGCCGATGACGAGCACCTCACCCTCGGCAACCGGGTGTCGGGCCTCCTCGTCGACCTGCCGGTGGGCGATCCCGACCCGTCCGCGCGCCTCCGTGCCGTGATGGCCCAGATGGCGGCGGTGAAGGAGAGCGGCCAGGCCGAGTCGGTCGACCGGATCCTGGCCCTCACCGACCTCGCGCCGCCGGCCATGGTCGGTGTCGCCGCTCGTCTGCTCGCGCGTCAGCGCACGGTGAACCTCGGCGTCACCAACGTGCCCGGGCCCCAGGTGCCGCTCTACTGCATGGGGGCACGGATGCTCGAGGTGTTCCCCTATGTGGGGGTGTTCGAGCAGACCGGCCTGCTCATCGGGCTCATCTCCTACGACGGCGCGTTGGGGTTCGGGATCACGGGCGACGGCGGCTCGCTCCCGGACCTCGACGTGCTGGCGGCGGCCATCGAGACCGAGTCCGCTGTGTTGGAGTCAGCGGTCGTCGGGGGCGCCGCCGGTCGAGCGGAGGAATCGTTCGACCTCCTCGACGAGTGAGCTGGTGTCGGTGAGGTCGCTCTCGGCGGTGTCGCCCGAGTCGTATCGCGCCTCGAGGTCGGCGACGTACCCGGCGGTCTCCTCGTCCTCGTTCACCAGCTCGTCGATCTGGCGCTCGTAGGCGGCCGTGGCGATCTGAAGGTCGGTGGTCGTCACGGCGACGTCGAGGAGCCCGCAGGCGCGCTCGATCAGCGCCAGCGCCGCCTTGGGGGACGGCGCGCCGGGGACATAGGTCGGCACGGCGGCCCACAGCGAGGCCGCCGGGACCTCGGAACGCGCACAGGCATCCTGGAGGACGCCGACGATGCCGGTAGGGCCTTCGTAGTTCGAGCGGCTCAGGTCGAGTCGCTCGATGAGGGCGTCGTCGACGGCCGTGCCGATCACCGACACGGGACGCGAGTGGGGCACCTCGGCCAGAAGCGCGCCGAGCGTGATCACGAGGCTCACGTCGAGCTCGGTCACCACCTGGGTGATCTGCTCGCAGAACGTTCGCCAGCGCAGTTGGGGCTCGCTGCCGCTGAGCAGGATGACGTCGCGATCGGCGCCGGGGAGCGAGCCGGCCGAGAACACGTTGCCCGGCCACACGATCTCACGCTGCCGGCCGTCGTCGAGGCGCACGCGGGGCCGGGTGCTGGTGAAGTCGTAGTACTCCTCGGGGTCGAGGTCGGCGAAGGGCCGAGTCTCCCACCGCTCCGCGAGGAACCTGGCGGCGTAGGAAGAGGCGTCGCCGGCGTCGTTCCAGCCTTCGAAGGCACAGATCAGCACGGGGCGGCGCAGACGGGGTCGCGTGGTCCAGCGCAGCATCTCCTCACGCTATCCAGCACCCGGTGGGCTCCGTCGGTCGGGCAGCGGGGCGCACGCCCTGCCCGTCTCCTGGTGTCGTCGGTAAGATCGACCGCGGACGAGTCGCCGGTGGGCGGAGATCGGAGCAGTCGTGGGCGAGGGTGCGGTGGTGCGAACGGTCGGTGACGTGATGAGTCGGGCGGTGGTCACCGCAGTGCCGTCCGAGACGGTGGCGGCGGCCGCCACCCGCATGGCCGACCACACCGTGGGGTCCGTCGTGGTGGCCGACGGCGATCGGCCCATCGGCATCCTCACCGAGCGCGACCTCGTCCGCTTCGCCGCTTCGGGCGATGACCCCAACGGCACCAAGGTGGCCGAGTGGATGACCGAGGACCCCTTCACCCTCGAGCCCGAGGTGTCCGCCGGAGTCGCCTTCGCCCGCCTCTCCGACCACGGCTACCGGCACATCCCCGTGGTGCACGACGGCGCCCTGGTCGGGATCGTGTCGATGCGCGACCTGATGAAGGTGGCGAGCATCGAGCCCGTCACCCATCCCGGCCACATCGAAGCCCCCAAGGGGCTCGCCGGGGTCATCGTGGCCGAGACCGAGGTGGGCGACGTCCGTGGTGAGGAGGGCTTCTACCACTACCGCCAGTACTCGGCGGTCGAGCTGGCCGAGAAGCGCTCGCTCGAGGACGTGTGGCATCTGCTGTTCGAGGGGTCGCTTCCCTCGGTCGGCGAGCGCGAAGCCTTCGTCGACGAGATCCGGGCCAGCCGCGTGCTCACCGATTCGCTCCGCGCCGAGCTTCCGGCCATCGCCGCGACCGGCACGACCTTCGTCCCGCTCGACGGGCTGCGCACCGCGGTTTCGCTCCTCGGCGCCAGCCTCGACTTCAGGGCGTCGCTCGACATCAGTGCGGCCGAGCTCCGTCACAACGCCATGCAGGTGTGCGCGGTGATACCCACGATCCTGACCGCGCTCTACCGGCTCCGTCAGGGCGACCAGATCATCGACCCCCACCCCGACCTCGGCTACGCGGCCAACTACCTCTACATGCTCACCGGCGACGAGCCGGGGGTCGACGAGGCACGCGGCGTCGAGCAGTACCTCATCACCACCATCGACCACGGCTTCAACGCCTCCACCTTCACCGCCCGTGTCATCACCTCCACCGGCGCCGACCTGGTGGCCGCGGTCGTGGGTGGCATCGGGGCGTTGTCCGGGCCGCTGCACGGGGGTGCTCCCAGCCGGGCGCTGGCCATGCTCGACGCCATCGGCGCCCCCGAGAACACCGAGGCGTGGGTGCGCTCGGCGATGGAGAACGGCGACCGCATCATGGGGTTCGGCCACCGCGTCTACAAGACCGACGACCCCCGGTCGGTGCTGTTGCGGTCGGTCGCGCAGCGCCTTGGCGGCGACAAGGCCGCCTTCGCCGTGAAGGTCGAGCGGGCCGTGGTCGAGACGCTCGCCGAGCTGAAGCCGGGCCGCGAGCTCTACGCCAACGTCGAGTTCTACGCCGGTGTGGTGATGGACCGGTGCGGCCTGCCCCGCGAGATGTTCACCCCCACGTTCGCGTCGAGCCGGGTGATCGGGTGGTGTGCCAACATCCTCGAGCAGGCCGCCGACAACCGCATCATCCGTCCCAGCGCACGCTACGTGGGCCCGCCCCCACCCCAGCCGGTACCGGCCCCCGAGACGTGACCGTCACGGTCGCCGAGCAGACCGCCTTCACCGCCGACCTGCGCGAGGCCTTCGACCGGCTCACACCGCAGCTCTCGTCGTCCAACCCGCCGCCGACCGACGACGAGCTGAAGGCCGTCATCGCCTCGCCCGCCACCGTGCTGTTCGTCGCCCGCGACCCGGACTCCGGCGGCCGGGTCGTCGGCTCGCTGACCCTGGCGCTGTTCCGGCTGCCCACGGGCTTGCGGGCGTGGATCGAGGACGTGGTCGTGGATGAGTCGGCGCGCGGCCAGGGCGTGGGCGAGGCGTTGAACCGGGCGGCACTCGACCGGGCCCGCGCCGAGGGAGCCCGCACCGTCGACCTCACCAGCCGCCCCACCCGCGAGGTGGCGAACCGCCTCTACCAACGCCTCGGCTTCGTCCAGCGGCAGACCAACATCTACCGCTACGACCTGTAACCCCACTTTCCCCAGTTCTGGCGTCACGTCCCGTCGCTCAGCCACGCCGATCGACGCCAGAACTGGGGAAGGGGAGAGGTGGTGGGTACCGCGGGTCGTCTGTCCGTCAGGCGGCGGTGATGCGGGAGATCTGGCCGGACTGGGACAGGACGTAGAGCTCGCCGGCGGCGTCCTGGCCGAACGACACCGGGCCGCCGTCCGGCAGGGCGCCCAGGTCGGCTTCGTCGACCACCTGGCCGCCGGCATCGACGAGCAATGCCATGAGGTGCGACGAGCACAGGTCGCTGTAGAGGTAGGCGCCCGCGAGCTCGGGGATGTCCGCTCCCCGGTACACGTAGCCACCGGTGACAGAGCAGCCGCCGTCGGCATGCGAGTAGGTCGAGATCGGGGGCACGTAGCCCACCGGGGGCGTGCCCCCTTCGTAGCCCTGGTCGCCCTCCATGAGGTTCCAGCCCAGGTTGGCGCCGCGTCCGGCGTTGCGGTGCTCGCCGTCGGCGGGCAGGAAGTCGACCTCCTCCACCTCGTTCTGGCCGACGTCGCCGATCCAGAGGTCGCCGGTGGCCGAGTCGAACGAGAAGCGCCATGGGTTGCGGACCCCGGTGATCCAGATCTCGGGTCGGCCGTCGGTGCCGTCGGCGTAGGGGTTGTTCTCAGGCACGCCGTATGCGGTGTCGCCGGCGGTGGGGTCGATGCGCAGCACCTTGCCCAGCAGGTCGGTGCGGTCCTGACCCCGGTCGTCGGGGTCGCCGGCGGCGCCACCGTCACCGAGCCCGAGGTAGAGGTAGCCGTCGGGCCCGAAGGCGATGTTGCCGCCGTTGTGGTTGGAGAACGGCTGGTCCTGGGCGAACACCTCGCGCCGGGAGGCGGCGTCGATCGTGGTCTCGCCACCCGAGCCCGACACGGCGTACTCGTCGACGCGGGTGTCGCCCGCGGGGTTGGTGTAGCTCGCGTAGAGGCGGTCGCCGTCAGGTGAGAACGCGACACCCAGGAAGCCCCGCTCGCCGTCGGTGGACACGTCGTCCGCGAAGTCGAGCACGGTCTCGGTCGGCGCGTCCGGCCCAGCGGTGGGGTCGAGGCGCACGAGGGTGCCGGAACGCTGGGCCAGGTAGACGTGCCCGTCGTCGCCGTGTCGCACGGCCATGGCGAGGGCCGGGTCGTCGAGGGCGACCACGGGCTCGTAGCTGACCGACGTGCCGTCGATGGAATCGGTGCTCGCGGCCGGCGTCGGGGTGCTCGCTTCGTCGGGTGCGACGGTCGTTGTCGTGCGCACTTCGGGGTCGACGGTCGGCGAGCTCGACCTGCGGTCGTCGCTGCCCCCGTAACAGGCGCCGCCAACCATCGCGAGCAGGACGAGACCGGCGACCACGCCGATCGTGCCCGATCGCCCCCGGGAACCGCGTCGTCGAGGCAATGGGGGTCGGATTCCGACCCCCATTGCCTCGGGAATGGGTGATCGCGGGGATTGGGGGGTGGGGCGAGGGCTCACCCCCGGATTCGTATCAGACCCTCCTGCACCACCGACACCGCCAGGGCGCCTTCACGGGTGTAGATGAGGCCGCGGGCGATGCCGCGCCCCGCCGACGCCGACGGTGTGTCCTGCACGTACAGCAGCCATTCGTCGGCCCGGAACGGCCGGTGGAACCACATGGCGTGGTCGAGGCTGGCCATCATCAGGCGCTCGTCCATGGCGCCGAGGCCGTGGGGCAGGATGCTGGTGTCGAGCAGGGTCATGTCGGACGCGTAGGTGAGGACGCAGTTGTGCAGCACCGGGTTGTCCGGCAGCACCCCGTTGGCCCGCAGCCAGGTGCGTTGGTGGGGCGGCAGCTTGTCCCGTCGGTCGAGCGGCTCGTAGTCGATCTGGCGGTGGTCGATGGGCCGGGGACGGGTGTACCAGTCGCCCATCTTCTCGGCCCAGGGTGCCATGCGCTCCTGCCAGTCGGGCAGCGACTCGGGGTCGGGGGGCATGCGGCCGTCGAACATCACGTCGGCCATGGCCAACTGGTGCTCGAGGCCGTCCTCCTGCACGTGGAACGATGCCGCCAGGTTGAAGATGGCCTTGCCGTGCTGGATGGCCACCACCCGACGGGTGGTGAAGGACCGCCCGTCGCGGATGCGGTCGACCTCGTAGAGGATCGGCACGGTCGGGTCGCCCGGGCGCAGGAAGTAGGCCTGGAGCGAGTGCACCGGCCGTTCCGCGTCGACGGTGCGGGCCGCGGCCACGAGCGCCTGGCCGGCCACCTGGCCCCCGAACACGCGTTGGCGATCCTCGTCGGGGCTCAGCCCGCGGAAGATGTTGACCTCGATCGACTCGAGGTCGAGGAGCGTGATGAGGTCGTCCACCGCGGCCTGCGACATGGGCGCAAGCTACCGTCCGTTGCCATGACTCCACGATCCTTCCCCGAGGGGTTCCGCTGGGGAACCGCCACGGCCGCGCACCAGGTCGAAGGCGGCAACTGGAACAACGACTGGTGGGCGTGGGAGCAGAAGCCCGGCGGCCCGTGCCGCGAGCCCAGCGGCGATGCGATCGACCACTACCACCGCTTCGACGACGACATCCGCCTGCTCGCCCAGTTGGGCTTCAACAGCTACCGGTTCTCGGTGGAGTGGAGCCGCATCGAGCCCGAGGACGGACAGTTCTCCGTGGCCGCCCTCGACCACTACCGGCGCATGGTGGCCTCATGCCGAGAGCACGGCCTCGACGCGGTGGTCACGCTGCACCACTTCACCACCCCGCGGTGGCTGGCCGAGCGGGGTGGGTGGACCGAGGCGCTCGCCGCCGAGCGGTTCGTGCGCTTTGCCGATCGCACCGCGGCCCACCTCGGCGACCTGGTCACCCGGGTGGCCACCATCAACGAGCCGAACATCGTGGCCACGATCGGCTACCTGCTCGGGTTCTTCCCCCCGGGCGAGCAGAACGAGGCGAGGCGCGATCGGGCCAACGAGGTGCTGATCGATGCGCACCGGCGGGCGGTGCCCGAGATCAAAGCGCACGTGGGATCGGCGCCTGTCGGCCTCACGCTGTCGATGACCGACTACCAGGCAGTGCCCGACGCCGACGGTGCGCGTCTCGACGAGGCCGAGGCGCGTCTCGAGCGGATCCGACTCGGCGCCCAGGACGTGTTCCTCCAGGCGGCCCGAGACGACGACTTCGTGGGCGTACAGACCTACAGCCGTACACGGATCGGCCCGGACGGCACCCTCGGCCCCGAGGACGGCGTGAAGGTGCTCGCGATGGGCTACGAGTTCTGGCCCGAGGCGCTCGCGGCATCCATCCGGCATGCCTGGGCCGTCACCGGCCACACCCCGCTGCTCGTCACCGAGAACGGCATCGGCACCGACGACGACACCGAGCGCATCGACTACCTGGGTCGTGCCCTCGAGGGCGTGCTCGACTGCATCGACGAGGGCATCGACCTGGCCGGCTACACGTGTTGGAGCGCCTTCGACAACTTCGAGTGGGCGTTCGGGTACCGGCCCCGGTTCGGCCTCGTCGAGGTGGACCGCGTCACCCAGGAGCGCCGTCCCAAACCGAGTGCTCGCTGGCTCGGATCGATGGCCCGGGCGAACGCCCTCGGCTGACTGTTCCGGCTCACGCCAACATCTGTAGGCTCCGATAGATGAGTATGACCACCACCGAGGTGATCGCCCGGATCAGGGCGATCGATCATCGTAAGGTGCTGCGGTACTCGGCGGTGTCGTTCGTGGCCGTCCCGTTGACCCAGGCCATCCTGATCCTCTTCCAGTACGGCTTCGGATGGAGCGGACTCCAGGCCAACACCATGGCCGTCGCGGTCACGGTCGTTCCCGTGTACGTCATGAATCGCTACTGGGTGTGGGGCAAGCGTGACAAGAACAACTTCGTCACCGAGATCCTGCCGTTCTGGGGCATGACCCTGCTGGGCCTGTTGATCTCGACGCTGTGCGTCGCCTATGCCGACAGCCACTTCGAGTCGCCCCTCATGGTCAACGTGGCCAACGCTTTTGGCTTCGGCGTGGTGTGGATCCTCAAGTTCGCGGTGATCGACAAGATGATGTTCGGCCGCGAGCGCCACTTCCCGATCGACGAGGCCGTGCTCGAGGAGGCCGGCGTCACCGAGGAGGAGCTGGTCGCCGGGGGCTTCCTCGAGGGCGACTTCGAAGCCAAGCTGGCCTGATCCTCGCCCGTCGTGGACACTGACCTGCTCGAGGCCGCCGTCGCGGCCCGTGGGTTCATGCCGCCCGACGAGGGGGTCGCGCTCCACGACGCCGCGGTGGCGGCCGGCCGGGGGCAGGCCGCGGGCCAGCCGTTCCTCGAGATCGGGGCCTACTGCGGCAAGTCGGCGATCTACCTGGGCTCGGCCGCACAGGAGACGGGCACCGTGCTGTTCTCGCTCGACCACCACCGGGGCTCCGAGGAGAACCAGGCCGGGTGGGAGCACCACGAATCGGACCTGGTCGACCGCGCCACCGGCCTCATGGACACGCTGCCCGTGTTCCGCCGCACGGTGCAGGCGGCGGGCCTCGAGTCGTCGGTGGTCGCGATCGTGGGCGAGTCGGCCACCGTCGGTCGGCACTGGTCCACCCGGCTGGCCTTCCTGTTCATCGACGGCGGCCACGGTCACGACCCCGCCCACCGCGACTACGAGGGCTGGAGCCGTCATGTCGCGCCGGGCGGCACGCTCGCCATCCACGACGTGTTCCCCGACCCCGCCGACGGCGGCCGCCCACCCTACGAGATCTACCTCCGGGCCCTCGACGACGGCTTCGCCGAGACCGGCGTGACCGGCAGCCTCCGCGTCCTGCGCCGCACCCCGTAAACCCAGGGAATTCTTGGTGAGAAACCCCCGAATCGGTGGTTTCTCACGAAGGCATCCGGCGGTTCAGTCGTCGAGGGGCAGGAGGGGGGGAAGGACGCGGTCGTGCTCGACGAAGAGCATCGACCCGGCGGTGGCGCCGGCGAGGGCGTCGGCGGCCAGGATCACCGAGGCCGAGGTGTACGTGGACTGCTCGCCCCCGGGGAAGTGCACCTCTTCCGGGTAGACGATGCCCGTCCAGTAGCGGCCGTCGGGGGTGCGGTGGGCCTGGGCCATCGCGAAGAGCTCGGTGGCCGTGTCGCGCTCGCCGACCGAGAGATGGGCGATGAGGCATTCGCAGGTCTCGGCGGCGGTGATCCACGGCCGGTCGGACACACAGCGGATGCCCCGGTCGTCCATGAGGAAGGTGCCCATTCGGGCCGCCAGGTGCGCACGGCCGGCCTCGCCGGTGAGCACACCGGCCAGCACCGGGTAGTACCAGTCCATGGCCCAGCGGTGCTTGGGGGCGAACGCGTCCGGCTGGTGGGCGATCACCTGGGCGAGACGGGCGACGCTGAGCTCCCAGTCGGGCCGCTCGTGGCCGAGCTCCTCGGCGATCGCGATCGCACAGCGGAGGCTGTGGCAGATGCTCGACGACCCGGTGAGCAGGGCGAACGACCAGGGTGTGCCGTCGGCGTGACGGGCCCAGAGGATCTCGCCCCGTGGCGTCTGGAGATCGAGCACGAAGTCGATGGCGGGCTCGACGGTCTTCCACAGCTCTTCGAGGAACCCGAGGTCGCGGGTGAGCAGATAGTGGTGCCAGACCCCGGCGGCCACGTAGGCGCACGTGTTGGCGTCGAGCTTGTCCTGCTCGATGCCGTCGGCCAGGTAGTACTGGTGCCACGCACCGTCAGGGCGTTGCAGGCCGACCAGCCAGTCGTAGCCCCGCAGGGCTTCGTCGGTGAAGCCGCACAGGTCGAGGGCCATCACCGCCTCGACGTGGTTCCACACGTCGGCGTGCCCGCCCGGGAACCACGGGATCATGCCGGTGGGCAGCTGCCAGTCGACGATCGAGGCGGCGGTGGCCAACATCTCGTCGGCCGTGGCCAGATTCGGGACTTCGGGAAGACGGAGCTCAGACGACATCGGCGGTCTCCCTTTCCTGGTGGAGGGCGGCCGCCCGGGGGCGAGGGGCGTGGGGTTGGAGGGAGACGGAAGGACGGAGCGGCTTGCGGGCGTAGACCACGAGGCTCTTGCCGATCAGCGGCTGGAGGAGCCGCTCGGCGATGCGGAGGACCGCCGGGTGCTCGACGATGTCCCACGTCAGCAGTCGCAGGTAGGCCTTGACGAGCGGGTGGTCGTCATTGGTGGGCCCGACCGCGCACTTGAGCCACCAGTAGGGCGAGTGCAGGGCATGGGCGTGATGGGCGGCGCCCGGCTCGAGGCCGGCGGCCTTCATCTTCTCGCGCAGCTCGGACTCGGTGTAGATGCGCACGTGACCACCGACGACGAAGGGGGCGTGGTACTCCTCCGACAGCTTCCAGCAGATCTGTTCGGGGAGCCAGGCAGGAATGGTGGCGGCGATCATCCCGCCGGGTCGGAGCACGCGCATCAGCTCGTCGAGCGCGCCCACGTCGTCGGGCACGTGCTCGAGCACCTCGGACGCGATGATCCGGTCGAAGGTGTCGTCGGGGAAGGGCAGGCGGACGGCGTCGCCGTTCACGGCGCCGGCGTCACCGTGCCAGGGCGCCTCACCCGCCTCGCGCATGGCGGCGAACAGGCCCCTGACGTCGCGCAGCTCGTCGTGGGAGTAGTCGAAGGCCACCACCCGGGCACCGCGCCGGAACGACTCGAAGGCGTGGCGACCTGCGCCGCAGCCCATGTCCAACAACAGGTCGCCCGCCTGGAGGTCGAGCGTGTCGTAATCGACGGTCAGCAAGGTCTCAGGCCCGGGTGAGTCTGGCGGCCGCGGCCCGACCTCGGTCGGCGAGCGATCCGCCGAGGTCGATCGACGGCTCGGCCAGACGGGCGCGGTACTGCTCGACCGTCTTGGCGGCAGTCACCTTCCAGCTCCAGCGCTCGATGATCCGCTCGCGGCCGGCGGCACCGATGCGGGCGCGCAGCTCGGGGTCGTCGAGGCCCCGACGGAGCGCGGCGGCCAGCGCGTCGGAGTCTCCGGGGGGCACGAGGAGGGCGGTCTCACCGTCATTGCCAACCACCTCGGGCAGGGCGCCGCCGGTGGTGGCGACGAGCGGGACGCCGCACGACATGGCCTCGATGGCGGGGAGCGAGAACCCCTCGTAGAGCGAGGGCACGACGGCCAGGTCGGACTCGGAGTAGAGCTCGACGATCCGCTCGTCGGACACGCCGCTGATGAACTGCACTGCGTCGGTGAGGCCCAGCTCGGCAAGGGTGCGGGAGGTCCGGCCCTCCTCCTTCGGCTTGCCGATGACGACGAGGTCGACGTCGCGCTCGGTTCGCAGCTTGGCCACGGCCTCGAGCAGGTACACGAGGCCCTTCATGGTGACGTCGGCGCTGGCGGTCGTGATGAGGCGGCCCGGCCTGCGTTCCACACCCGGCACGGGGCGGAAGAGCTCGGGGTCGACGCCCACCGGGACGACGTGCAGGCGGTTGATGTCGACGCCGTGGTCGCGGGCGATGTCGCGCCGAGACGACTCGGACACCGTGATGATGCGCGTGAGGCGCTTGGCCACCCGGGTCTGCATCTTGGTGAAGGCGTACCAACGGGACTTGGCGAAGCGCTGGTAGGCGGTCTCGGCATGTTCCATCTCGAGTTGGCGGTCGACGGTGATGGGGTGGTGGATGGTGCCGAGCACCGGAAGGCCCAGGTGCTCGATGGCCAGCAGGCCGTACCCGAGGCTCTGATTGTCGTGCACCAGGTCGAACTCGCCGCCGTGGTCCTTCAGGTACTGCCACGCCCGGACGCTGAACGCGAGGGGCTCGGGGAAGGTGCCGGTGGAGAAGGCGCCCACCTCGACCCAGTCGGCCCAGGTCTTGAGCTCCCAGAATCCCGGCATCCGCATGGGGAAGTGGTCGTTGTAGATCTCGAGGCTCGGCAGCTTGACCAGCGGGACACTGTCGTCGAGCTCGGGGTAGGGAGGCCCGCCCAGCACCTCGACGTGGTGGCCGAGGTCGGCGAGCGCCTTCGAGAGGTGCCGGACGTAGACGCCCTGGCCACCACAGTGGGGCTTGCCGCGGTAGGCCAGAAGTGCGACCCGCAGGGGGCCGTCGGCGGGTGAGGAGGATGCCAAGGGGATCGAGCCTTTCCGGGCGTTGACCGGTCGGTCAAGTGTACGGGCCTCGGCTGGTGCAACCGCACTGCGGACGCAAGGCCCGGCGACCGTGGGACGAGGGCCTCGACGGCCGCGATGAGCCCTCAGCGCGGAGCAGAGGGAAGGCGCCGCCAGGAGATGGTAGCCGTGGCGATGACGGGCCTGCCGGGGGCGGCCGTGCCGGCGTCGAGGTTCAGGGCGTCGGGGGGCCCCGTCTGGGGCTCGACGCAGACGGCGTGGTCCGGCTCGGTGAAGATCACCCAGTCGGTGCCGTGCGAGTCCATCGTGAGCTCGAGGGCGCCCGGCCAGCGCAGCTCCGGGGGCTGCACCATGTCGGTGAAGCAGTCGTCCCACGGTCCGGGCGTGGGCGTGACGAGCGCGCCGCTGGGGATGCCGTCGTCGTCGCGCACCCACATCATCCCTGCTTCGAAGTCGAGCTCGACCGGGCCGCCCCGCCCGAGTCGGCGCCGCCACCAGGGATGCCAGCCGCAGGTGGCGGGCATCGGTGCGTCGCCCGAATGGACCTCCATGCGCAGGTGCAGCGACTCGTCGTGGAGGGCGTATTCCTGCACGACGTGGCCGCCCAGGGGCCACCGGTCGTCCAGGTCGATGCGCAGGGTAACCATCGTGTCGGTGGCCACGACGGTCGTCCACGGCCGGTCGAAGGTGACCCCGTGGATGGCGTGGGGCGTCTTGTTCAGCGGGAGCTGGTACTCGGTGCCGCGCCAGGTGAACCGCCCATTTCGCACCCGACCCGCGTACGGCGCCATCGGGAAGCACCCCCACTGGGTGGGTGAGTCGCACCGCTCGACCAGCAGGTCGAGGTCGTCGACGGTGAGCTGGGCGAGCCGTCCCCCCGACTCGGGGTCGAGCGTGGCAGTGGCGTCGCCTGCCGAGAGCGTGATCACGTCCGAGACCCTACGACGCCGCGTGAGCGACCGGCCCGGTCGCTCGCCGGCGGGCTCGGCGATGTGCTCGGCGGTCGAGCACCCGCGCACCCACCATGAGGACGAGGGCCACGACGAGCATCGGCAGGTCGCCCACGCGGGTCGCGAGGGTGTTGCCCTCACGAACGCCGATCGTGTCCTGCAGCACCCGTCGCTCGCTGATGGCGGTGCGTTCGACCACGTCGCCGTCGGGGGTGACGATGGCACTGAAGCCCGTGGGGGCGGCCTGCAACACCCACCGGTCGTTCTCGAGGGCCCGCAGCCGTGACGACGCGACCTGCTGCGTCTGGACCTGGGTGAGCCAGTACGACGAGCCGTTCGTCGGGTTGAGCAGCACCTGGCCGCCGTTACCGATCGCGTCGCGCCCTCGCGTGCTGAAGAACACCTCCCACGAGATGACGACGCCGAGGCGACCCGCCGGCGTCTGCACGATGGCTGCCTTGTCGCCGGCGAGGGCGTCGCGACCAGGAAGCTGGCTGTTCATGCGTTCGAGCAGCCCTCGGAACGGGACGTACTCGCCGAAGGGCACCCGCTTCACCTTGTCGAAGCGGTCGATGATCGTTCCGTCCGGGCCGAACACGACGGCCGCGTTCAGGAAGCTCTCGTCGGCCCCCTCGACCACACCGACCACCAGGGTCGAGTCGAGGTCGCGGGCGAGGGAGGCGAGCTCGCCGCTCTCCCGGTTCACGGCGAGGCTCCCCTCCACGTTCACCACGTTCTCGGGCCACAGCACCAGGTCGACCGGGCCCTCGATGTCCTCGCTGGCGGCAAGATGGCGCTCGAAGACCTCGCGTTCATCGGTGTCGGCGGCACGGGTCCGCTGGGGCCCGCCACCCTGCACGAGGGCCACGTCCAGGGTGTCGACCTGGTGCCCGCGAGGTGCCACGGCCGCGCCCAACGCCACGAGGGCCACGACGCCCAGGGCCAGCCCGGCTGGGCGCCACGCACGCTGCCATGCCGCCGACAGGGCCACCCCTCCCACGACGACCAGCGCCACCAGCACCAACGAGCCCGCCAGCCGCACCGTGAAGGCCAGCGGCGCCGCGGCCTGGCTCATGGCGAGCGTGGACAGGGGAACGCCGCCGAACGGGAACGACCATCGCAACCACTCGGCCAGGACGAAGGCGCCCGGAAGGGCGAGCCATCGCCAGCGACCCGTCGGGCAGAGCGCCACGGCCACGCCGAAGTACGCGGCATAGGTGGCGCAGGCGATGAGGTAGCCGGGGAGGGTGAGGTCGATCATCCAGAGCATCGACGGGTAGAGCCAGGCGGCGGCCACGAGCCAGGTGCGGCGGAAGCGCGCCTTGGCCGGCCGGTCGGCGATGAGGTGATCCAGGAGGGCGATGCCCACGAAGGCCAGGGGCCACCAGCCCCACGGGGGAACGGACGCGGCGAGACAGAAGCCTGCGGTCAGGCACCGAAGGGCGAGGACGGCCTTCTGCCGGCGCGAATCTCGGGTTGGTTCGACGCGGGGCGGTGCGCTCAAGGCGCCCGATCATGGTCGCCGGATGTCCCGTCGGCCAGTCGCCCCCACCGATCCCGGCGCGAGATGTCGTCGACCGGGCACCGCGATTCGATGCCGGGTCGACGGGTGGATCAGAGCGTCCCGAGCACGCCGCGCGCGGCATCCCGTCCCTGGCGGATGCACGCCGGGATGCCGACACCCCGCTGGGCTGCGCCCGCCACCACCACGCCGGGGGCCTCGGCGGCCAGGGCCTCTTCGACGCCCGCGACGCGGCCGAGGTGGCCGGGGAGGTACTGCGGGAACGAGTCGACCCAACGCTTCACCCGCACGGCGGTGGGCGGGGTGGCGAGGCCCATGGTGGCCTCGAGGTCGGCCAGGAACGCCGCCACCAGTTCCTCGTCGTCGAGTCCGGCGATCCGCTCGTCGCCGTAGCGCCCGGCCGAGGCCCGCAACAGCACCTGGTCGGGCACGCGGAGGTGCGCCCACTTGCTCGACGTCCAGGTGCAAGCCGTGATGAGGCAGCCCTCGGTACGCGGCACCAGGTAGCCGCTGGCGTCGAGCGGCCGAACGATGGCCTCGGGCGGCACCGCCAGGGTGACGAGGGCGACCGACGCGTAGTCGACCGCGGCGAGGGTGGCGGCCGCGTCGGGGGCGAGGCCCTCGACCAGGCGGGCGCTGGCGCCGGCAGGACCCGTCAGCACGACGGCATCGGCCTCGAGGGCGCCCGCACGGGTGCGGACGAGGTAACCGCCGCTCGCCGCGCGGTCGACCCCCTGGGCCGCCGTACCCAGTCGGACCTCGGCCCGGAGGACCTCGACGAGCCGGTCGACGATGCGCTCGAGCCCGCCGGGCAGGCTGTAGAACATCGGCGACCCGGGATCTGGCGGCTGGTCGGCCCGTTCGGCGAGCAGGCCCCGGACGAGGCTGGCGTTGCGGCGGGCGGCGGCCGCGATCTGCGGGGCCGACGCCTCGAGGCTGAGGCGGTCGGAGTCGCCCGCGTTGATGCCGCCGATCAACGGGTCGACGATGCGCTCGAGCACCTCGTCACCCATGCGATCGCGGATGAGGGCGCCCACCGACACGTCGTGGGCGGGCAGTTCGCCGGGCTGGTCCGGGGGGTGATCGAGGTCTCGGCGGGCGGCCGCCACGCCTTCGTCGGACAACAGCCCCGACGCGGCCAGCAGGTCGAAGTCGGTGGGCACGCCCAACACGTGGGCGGCGGGCAGCCGGCGCAGGGCGCCCCGCACCCAGAGGTAGGCCGACGGCTCGGCCGGGCTCACCAGCTCGTCGGCCAGGCCCAGCTCGCGGCACAGGTCGACCGCCCATGGCACGCGGGCCAGGAAGGTGTCGGGCCCGGTCTCGAGCGGAAGGCCCACGAACGGCTGGGTCTCGATCTTCCCGCCCAGCCGGTCGGAGGCCTCGACCAGCACCACGTCGGTGCCGTCGTGGCGACCGGCCTCGTAGGCGGCCGCCAACCCGGTGATGCCGCCCCCGACGACGACGACCCGGGCCATCAGGCCGACGCTCGCGACGAGCGGGGCGCCCTGGCCCCGGAGGAACGGCGGTCATTGCACCGGGACGGGGTGGCTCGGGCGGTCAGCACGCGGCGACGACCAGGTCGGCGAGGGCGGCCATGACCGCCGGTTCGGCGTTGAGCGACGCCGTGCGACCGAAGGCGAGCCCGGCGCCCTCGGCGACCGCCCGCGCCTCGATGTCGAGATCGTAGAGAACCTCGAGGTGGTCGGAGACGAAGCCCTGGGCGCAGACGGCGACGCCTTCGGCCCGACCGGTACCTGCCAGCTCGCGTATCACCTCGAGCACGTCGGGCCCCCGCCAGGGCTCGGGGGTGCGCCCGGCACTCTGCCAGGCGATGGCCCAGTCGGGCCACGGTTGCAGGCCGACCCGGGCGGCGATGGCCTCGGCGCTGGCACGCAGCTGATCGGGGTAGGGGTCGTCGACCAGCACGCGCTCGGGGAGGCTGTGGGCCGTGAACAGCACCTTGGTCGCGGGCGGGAGCCCGTCGAGGGTGTGGCGGAGCGCAGCGGCCAGGAAGTCGAGGTAGGCGGGCTCGAGGTGCCAGCTCTCGATGCCGGTTGCGCTCATCCCGTGCTCGCGGGCGGCTTCGGCGAGCCGCCGCTGGTACTCGCCCACGCTGAAGCCCGAGAAGTGGGGAGCGAGGACGAGGCCGACGGCACGAGCGATGCCGCCGGCGGCCAGGGTGGTGACGGCGTCCTCGATGAAGGGCGCGGCATGCTTCTGGCCGAGCACGACTCGATAGCCGCCGGGTGCCCGGGCCTCGAGCGCGGCCTCGATGGCGACGCGCTGCGACTCGGTTCGCTGCGCGAGGGGCGACACGCCCCCGAGCGCGTCGTAGCGGCGCGTCAGGTCGGCCAGCTGCTCAGGGGTCGGCGGTCGGCCGCGGCGGATGTGGGTGTAGTACGCCTCGACGTCGTCGGGGGTGGCCGGTGTGCCGTAGGCCATGACCACCACGCCCACCGGTTCGTGGGACGCGTCAGCCACGGCTCGGCCCTTCGTTCCCGAGGGCGACCCCTTCGGCGTGCACCAGGTCCACCACCTGTTCGAGGATGCCCGGATCGACCTCGGGCAGGACACCGTGGCCCAGGTTGAAGATGTGGCCGAGCCCTCTGCCCTGGCGCAGCACCTGCCGCGTGGCCTCTGCCACCACGGGCCAGGGGGCCAGCAGGATGGCCGGGTCGAGGTTGCCCTGCACCGCCCGGTCGCCGACGCGGGTGCGGGCCACGTCGAGGGGCACCCGCCAGTCGACACCCACCACGTCGGCCCCCGCCTCGCCGAACAGGCCGAGCAGCTCGCCGGTGTTCACGCCGAAGTGGATGCGGGGGATGCCCAGGTCGGCCATCCCCTCGAGCACCTTCGCGCTGGCCGGCATCACGAACCGGCGGTAGTCGTCGGGGTTGAGTGCCCCTGCCCAGCTGTCGAAGAGCTGGACGGCCGACGCGCCGGCGTCGACCTGCGACCGCAGCGAGGCCAGGGCGAGATCGGCGAGGGCGTCGACGAGCTCGTGCCACAGCGCGGGGTCGCCGTGCATGAGGGCCTTGGTGCGCCCGTAGGTGCGCGACGGCCGGCCTTCGATCAGGTAGCTCGCCACCGTGAACGGGGCGCCGGCGAAGCCGATGAGCGGCACGTCGAGGTCGGCCACCACCGTGCGGATGGTCTCGAGCACGTACGGGGTGTCGGCCTCTGGGTCGAGGGGCCGAAGACGGGCGAGGTCGGCCGCCGAGGCGAACGGCTGCGCGATGACGGGGCCGACCCCGGGCACCACGTCGACGCCGAACCCGATGGCCTCGGCGGGCACGACGATGTCGGAGTACAAGATGGCGGCGTCGACGCCGTAGCGCTCGACCGGCTGGAGCGTGATCCTGGCCGAGAGCTCGGGGACCTTGATGGCGTCGAGGATGCTGCCCTCGCCGCGGATGGCCCGGTACTCGGGCAGTGAGCGCCCGGCCTGGCGCATGAACCAGACCGGGACCCGGTCGACCGGCTCGCGGCGGCACGCCCGGAGGAAGTCGCTGGCGGAGAGGTCGGGCGTCGCGCGGTCGGCGGTGGGCGGGGGCACCGGTTCAACGTACCGTCGCGGGTCATGCGACGATCCATCGACGACCATCCTTTCGACGCGGCCGACCAGCCGTCGGGCGACGACGACTTCGCCCGGTTGTCGTGGGCGGTGGCCGTGGCCGACGACTACGACGACGCCGAACCGCGGGTGGTGCTCACCGTCGAGGAGGTCGGCCGCGCCGGCGAGGGCCTGGTGGCGCACCTCACCCCCGCCCTGGCGCGACGCCTGCGCACCGCCTTGCGTGACGCCCTCAAGGAGATCGGCGAGGACCCCGGCGCCTGACGCATCTCCCCGACCTCCGTGCTCGTCGGGTCCAGCAGTTACCGTTGGACCATGCCCGCTGTCTTCGTCCACGGTGTGCCCGAGACCCCGGTCGTGTGGCGATCGCTCGTCGATCGCCTCGATCGCGACGACGTCGTGCTCTTGCAGTTGCCGGGCTTCGGGTGCCCGCTGCCCGACGGCTTCGAGCCCACGATGTACCGCTACGCGGAGTGGATGGCCGGCGAGTTGGCCGGCCTCGGCGAGGTCGATCTGGTGGCACACGACTGGGGTGCGCTGCTGGCGCTCCGGGTCCTGGCCGACCGCCCGGCCAACGTCCGCTCGTGGGCGCTGGACTCGGGCGACCTGGGCGCCGACTTCAGGTGGCACGACGTGGCCCTGCTCTGGATCTCGCCGGAGGGCGAGGCGTTCATGGACGGGCTCCTCCAGGCCTCGGCCCCGGATCGTGCCGCCGTCCTCGCGGCCTCGGGTGTCCCCGAGGCCGGCGCCGCCGACATGGCCGCTGCCTTCGACGCGACCATGGCGTCGGCCATCCTCGCCCTCTACCGGTCGTCGGTCGACATCGGCAACGAGTGGGGCCCCGGCATCGACTCGATCCGGGGCCCCGGCCTTCTGCTCGAGTCGATGCAGGACCCGTTCCGGAATGCCGGTCGCGTGCGTCGGCTCGCCGACCGCACCGGGGCGACCGTGGTCGAGCTTCCCGATGCCGGGCATTGGTGGATGCTCGAGTCGCCCGAATCGGCGGCCACGGTGGTCACCGACTTCTGGGCCGGACTCTGACCCTCCGTGGGCCTGGGAGGGGCGGGTGTCAGCCGCCCCGGTGGTCGTCCACGTCGGTGATGCCCAGCTCGCCGAGGTGGTCGAGCGCTGACTGGTAGGCCCGGGCCACGAGCTCGGGCTCGCTCTCGCCGTCGAGCGCCGGGCCGCCCATGTGACCGAGGTCCTCTGTCGTGGGCTCGAACACGAGCACCTGCGTTCCGTCAGCCTCGATGGCGACGACCTCGCGTTGCAGCACTCGGTGGTACGCGGCCCGGCTGGCCGACCTGGGGTGCCACTGCAGCGCCTCGCGCCTGGCCGACATGGGCGAGATGACCACCACCCTGTCGAAGCCGAGGCCGGCGGCCAGGTCGGCATTGGTGGACGAGTGCGCCGCGCCGTCGAGGTACTGCTCGCCGTCGATCTCGACCGGTTCGAAGTAGCCGGGGATGGCCGACGACGCCTCGATCGCGGCGGCCACGTCGGGATGGCCGGGCGTGCCCGGCGCGGGGTCGCGCCCGAACACCACCCGCTTGCCGTCGCGCATGCGAACCGCGCACACCCACAGGGGACGTTGGGGCCAGTCGTGGTCGAAGAGCAGCCGGAACTTCTCGCCCAACGGGCTGATGGCGACGTTGCCGCGCGGCAACAGGCCCGAGAGCCCCACTCCCACCCGCGCCGGCCACGGCGGTCGCAGCCCCTGCAGCACCAGGTGGGGCGCCTGCGGTCGTAGGCCGGCGATGCCGCGCGGCGCGGGTTCGTCGAACCGGGTGACGTGGCTGAGGTCGCCCACCAGGGCGTCGCCCTCGGCGGACAGGTCCCCGCCGGTGAGGCGGGCCCGGTGGTCGGCGACCGACAGCCCGAGCCGCAGGGTGGCCGCGGTGCCGGCGCCGGCCGAGGTGCCGATCATGAGATCGGCCGTCCGCGCGTCCCAGCCCGTGGCGTCGGCCAGCGCCGCCAGGGTGCCGACGTGGTACGCCCGGCCCACCACGCCGCCGGCGCCGAGGACGAGTGCGGTGGGCATGGTCCCAGCATCGCACGACGCGCGAAGCTGGCCCCATGCCTGACGACGAAGCTGCCGACCCGGCGCCTGCGGACGCGAGTCCCGCGCCCACCGACCCGGCGACTGCGGACGCGAGCCCCGCGCCGGCCGCCCCGGCGGTCGCCGACACCGGTCCCGCGCCGGTCGCGACCGCTGACGCCGCGGCGAGCACCGGGCCCGCCGACTTCGACGCCCGCATCAGCGCCGCGTACGCGGTGGAGGGCAAGGGCATCGTGCTCGGCCGAGGCATCGTCGACGGCGCGACCCACCCCGGTGCCGTTGTCCAGATCCCCGCCGCGATGTGCAACCGTCACGGGCTCATCGCCGGCGCCACCGGCACCGGCAAGACGAAGACGCTCCAGCTCATGGCCGAGCAGCTCTCGGCAATCGGCGTGCCGGTGTTCGCAGCCGACCTCAAGGGTGACCTCGGCGGCCTCTCGCAGCCGGGGACGCCGAACGAGCGCATCGAGGAGCGGTCGAAGGACCTCGGCGTGGAGTGGCAGCCCGCCGGTCGCCCCGTCACCTTCCTGTCGCTCGGCGGGGTCGGGCCCGGCGTTCCCCTCCGGGCCCCGGTCTCCAGCTTCGGTCCCCAGCTGCTGGCCAAGGTGATGAAGGCGAACGACACCCAGACCTCCTCGCTGTCCATCGTGTTCCGCTACGCCGACGACAAGGGGCTACCGCTCCTCGACCTGGCCGACCTCCGGGCCGTGCTGCAGTACCTCACCGGTGACGAGGGAAAGCCCGAGCTGAAGGCCCTGGGTGGGGTGTCGTCGCAGACCGCGGGCGTGCTGTTGCGGTCCATCACCGAACTCGAGGGGGAGGACGCCGATGCGTTCTTCGGCGAGCCCGAGTTCGACGTGGCCGACCTGCTCACCACGACCACCGAGGGCGTGGGTCAGGTGAGCTGCCTCGAGCTGCCTGCGGTCCAGGACCGTCCGCGGCTGTTCTCCACGTTCCTCATGTGGCTGCTGGCCGAGCTGTTCCAGAACCTCCCCGAGGTGGGCGATCTCGACCAACCGAAGCTGGTGTTCTTCTTCGACGAGGCCCACCTGCTCTTCGCCGACGCATCCGATGAGTTCCTCGAGCAGGTGGCCCAGACCGTCCGCCTCATCCGGTCGAAGGGCGTGGGTGTGTTCTTCGTGACCCAGCTCCCCGACGACGTGCCCGAGGACGTGCTGGCCCAACTGGGCAACCGGGTGCAGCACGCGCTCCGCGCCCACACCCCTCGCGACGCCAAGGCGCTCAAGGCGGCCGTCACCACCTATCCCATGACCGACGACTACGACCTGGAGAGCGCGCTCACCGAGCTCGGCACGGGCGAGGCGATGGTGACGATCCTCGGCGAGGACGGTTCGCCGACGCCCGTGGTGTGGACGAAGCTCCTCGCCCCGGCGTCGCTCATGTCGGCCATCGACACCGCCGCCGTGGACACCGCGGCGAAGGCGTCGCCGCTGTGGTCGAAGTACGCGCAGGAGGTCGACCGGGAGTCGGCCCGTGAGCTGCTGGCCGCCAAGATGGCGGCGGGCGCGGCCGCCACGGCGTCACCTCCGCCCCCACCTCCACCTCCGCCGCCAGGTGGTGTGACGGTGCCGAAGCCGCCGGCTCGGGCCAGCGCCCCTCGGGGCAGCGCCCCTCGGGGTGACGCGCGCCGGGCCGCACCCAAGGACGACGGCAACTTCGTCACCGACTACCTCGGCAGCCGGGAGGGCCGGTCGATGATGAACACGGTGGTCCGCGGCGTCTTCGGGATGCTCAAGAAGCGCTGAGCGGGGCCGGTCGCTACCCGCCGGAAGGCCGCGGCACATCGGTAGAGTGATCCACCCCCCATGGGCAGCCATCCCGAACTCGAGGCCGAGCAGGCCTACATCGACCACGCCTACGAGTGCCTCGAGGCGAGCCGGCGGTCGGCGACGCGCCTCCAGGACACCCTCGAGGTGGGCAAGGGCGGCACCGAGCAGGCCCGGTGGGAGCGCGAGGTCTTCCAGGGCAACATCCTCAACCGCCTCTCCCAGCTCCAGTTGGGCGACGCCTCGCTCTGCTTCGGGCGCATCGACCGCACCACCGAGGCCGGCGGCGAGTCCTTCCACGTGGGGCGGCTCGCGGTGGCCGACGAGCACCAGGAGCCGCTCGTGGTGGACTGGCGGGCGCCGGTGGCCGAGCCGTTCTACCGGGCTACCGGGCGCGAGCCGATGGGCCTGCGCCGGCGACGCCATTTCGCCACCCGTGGTCGCACCCTCCTGTCGATGGAGGACGAGCTCTTCGGCGAATTCGAAGGCGTGGACAGCAGCGGCGGCACCGGCGGAACGAACGGCACCGGCGGCGCCCCGGCGATCTCGGGCTACGGCAGCCTCATCGCCGCGCTCGAGTCGTCACGGTCCGGACGGCTGGGCGACATCGTCGCCACGATCCAGGGCGAGCAGGACGAGATCATCCGTGCGCCCCTCCCCGGCGTCCTCGTCGTGCAGGGGGGTCCGGGAACGGGCAAGACGGTGGTGGCGCTCCACCGCGCCGCCTACCTCCTGTACACCTTCCGCTTCCCGCTCGAGGGCCAGGGCGTCCTCGTCGTCGGCCCCAACCGGTTGTTCCTCGGCTACATCGAGCAGGTCCTGCCGTCGCTCGGCGAGGCCGGGGTCGAGTTGTCGGTGCTGGCCGACCTGATCCCGGAGACGCCGGTGCGCGGTCGCGACACGGGCCTGGTCGCCAGGGTGAAGGGCGACCTGCGCATGACCGACGTGCTGCGCCGGGCCGTGGCGGACCGCGAGCGGCCGCTGAGGTCCGGCCTCGAGGTGGGCTACGGGCTCAGCGTTCTCCGTCTGTCGGTCGAGCAGAGCGAGCGGATCGTGCGCGACGCGCGCCGTCGGTTCCGTACCCACAACGCGGCGCGGCGGTTCGTCGAGCGCTCGCTCTTCGATGCACTGGCGGCCAGCAGCCGAACGCGGCCCGACCCTTCGGACGTGCGGCGCCAGGTCCGGTCCGACCTGGTCGTCCGTGAGGCGCTCGAATGGGTCTGGCCCGTGCTCACGCCCGCCCAACTGCTCCACGACCTCTTCGGCGCCAACGCGCTGCTCCGGTCCGCCGGTCGGGGGCTTCTCGACGACCACGAGGTGCGTGCGCTGCGGCGCGGTCGGTCCGAGAGCGTCGACGACGTGGTCTGGACGAGCGACGACGTCCCGCTGCTCGACGAGGCCCGTGCCCTGCTCGGCCCGCCCCCCCGACGCCGCAGTCAACGGTCGGGCCCCGACGACGAGGTGCGCACCTACGGCCACATCGTGGTCGACGAGGCCCAGGACCTGTCGCCGATGCAGCTCCGGGTCCTCTCGCGACGGTCGCTCAACGGCTCGATGACGGTTGTCGGCGACATCGCCCAGGCCACCGGGGCGTGGGCGCACGACGACTGGGAGAGCGTGCTCGAGCATCTGCCGAGCCGCCGTCCCTCGCGGCGGGCCGAGCTCACCGTCGGCTATCGCATACCGGCCGCCAACATGGTGCTGGCGGCCCGGGTGCTGGCCGTCGCCGCCCCGGACCTGTCGGCGCCGTCGTCGGTGCGCGAGGGCGACAGCGATCCCCGCATCGAGGCCTCGGCCGACCCCGGCCGCCTCGCCGTCGACGTCGCGCGCCTGGCGATCGAAGAGGTCGCCGCGGTGGGGCAGGGCAGCGTGGGCATCGTCTGCCCGGCGTCACACACCGTGGCGATCAGCACGGCCCTCGAAGCGGCCGGGGTGGCCTACGGCGCCGCGGACCGTCACGGGCTCGAGCGTCAGGTCACCGTGGTGCCGGTGGGCCTCGTGAAGGGGCTCGAGCTCGACGCGTCGATCGTCGTCGAACCCGCCGCCATCGTCCGCGAGGAACCGCAGGGCATGCGCTCGCTCTACGTGGCCCTCACCCGCGCCACCAAGCGGCTCACGGTGGCCCACGCCGAGCCTCTGCCCGCGGTCCTCCTCGACTGAGCGCGTTCAGGCTGCGGAGTGGAGCGCAGCAGCGGGCACCTGCCGACCGGGACGGCGAAGCCGCTCCGACGGAGGAGGAGCCACTGTCTACGCCTCGGCGGCGAGGGCGGCAGCGGCGAATGACTCGGGGTCGTCCGCCTCGGCCCGGCCGGTCGGCTCGGCTGCCCCGGGACGGTCGGGGCGCAGGAACAGGTAGGTGACCGGCACGATGTAGAGCACCCAGACGAGCACCTGCTCGAACGAGGGGCGGGGGTCCCATCCGAAGAGGCCCGCGAGGAAGCGGCCGACCTGGGTGTCGACCGTGAGCCAGGCGACCCCGGTGAGGTTGTAGACCGCGCCGTTCAGGGTGTCGAGGGCACTGGTCTGGGTGGCCTGGAGGAACATCACCGTCTTGGCGAGCAGGCCCGCGGCAAAGACGATGACGATCATGCCGGTGATGTTGAAGAACAGCTTCATGGGCAGCACCTTGCTGCCCGAGTACACCAGGTAGCCGAGCGCGCAGGCGATGGCGAGGCCGATCAGACCGCCGACGAAGACGTCCCATCCCGTGCTCGAGGTGGCAGCGGCGATGAGGAACAAGGCGGTCTCGATGCCTTCTCGCAACACGGCGAAGAAGGCCACGAGCAACACGGCGGTCTTGACGTTGTCGGACTCGATGGCGGCGTCGACCCGTTGCTCGAGCTCGCCCTTGATGGCCCGGCTCTGGCGACGCATCCAGAACACCATCCAGGTGAGCACGATCGCAGCGCTCAGGGAGATGGCGGCGAAGGCCCGCAGCTTGGTGTCGCCTTCGAACGACCCCACCGTGAGGTGGAGGACCACGCCGAATGCCGTGGCCAATGCCGCGGCGAGGGCGACGCCAATCCAGACGGGGCGGTCGAGATCGGTGCGTCCGATCTTGCGCAGGTAGCCGAAGACGATGCCGACGATCAGCGACGCCTCGAACCCCTCGCGGATCAGCACGAGCATGGACTCACCCATAGTTAGGGTAGCCTAACGCCACTCGGGGACATCGGCCAACACAGCCTCTACGGTCTGGGCATGGACAAGCAGGCTGCGCCGCGGAGCCGAGCCACCCGTGGCGGGGCACGGTAGGTGGCCGGCACTCGCTCTGCCGACGTGGCCGTCATCGGCGCCGGGCCCGCCGGACTGGTCGCGGCCCTGCGGTTGGCGCAGGCCGGGCGACGGGTCTTGGTGCTCGAGCAGGCCGATCGGGTCGGGGGCATGGCGGGCAGCTTCGAGGTGGGCGGGTTGCGGGTCGACTTCGGCAGCCATCGCCTCCATCCTGCGGTCGATGCCGAGCACCTCGCCCTGCTCCGGGACCTGCTGGGCGACCAACTGCAGACCAGGCCCCGCCTCGGCCGCATCCGGCTGGCCGGCCGGTGGTTGGCCTTCCCTCTGCGGTCGATGGACCTCGTGCGGCGGCTACCGCCCGCCTTCGCCCTGGGAGCGGCACGGGACGCGGCCCTGTCGCCATTCCGTCGGCCACGCGACGACACGTTCGCCGAGGTCGTCCGGGCCGGTCTCGGGCCGACGGTGGCATCGACCTTCTACGACCCCTACGTCGAGAAGCTGTGGGGGGTGCCGACCGACCAGCTCTCGGGCGAGTTGGCTCGCCGCCGCGTGAGCGCTTCGTCGGCCCGTGACGTGCTCGCTCGGCTTTGGCCCCGCCGCCGCTCCCGTCAGCGGTCGTTCCTCTATCCCGCCACCGGCTTCGGGGCGATCAGTGAGCGTCTCGCCGAGGCGGCGGTGGCCGCCGGTGGCGAGGTCCGTCTGAACGACGGCGTCGCCGCGGTGGCCGTCCGGCCGCAGGGGGCGACCGTGACCACCACGAGCGGTCTCGAGATCGATGTGGCCCGCGTGTGGTCCACCGCGCCGCTGGCCGTGCTCGCGGGCCTCGTCACCCCGCCCCCGCCCGCGCAGGTCATCGAGTCGGCTCGGCGCCTTCGTCATCGGGGCCTGGTGCTCGTGTACCTGGTGGTCGACCGGCCCCGGTGGACCGGGTTCGACGCCCACTACTTCCCCGAAGCCGACGTGGCGCTCGCGCGCCTGTCGGAGCCCAAGAACTACCGCGAAGGTCCTGATCCCGAGGACCGCACGGTGCTCTGCGCCGAGGTGCCGGCGACGGTGGGCGACGCCATGTGGCGGACGGGGCCCGAGGCGCTCGGCGAGATGGTCCGCGACGTGCTCGTCCGGTTGGGCCTTCCCGACCCCGAACCGTCGGCGGTCGAGGTGCGGCGCCTTCCCCGGGTCTATCCCGTCTACCGGCCGGGCTTCGAGCGCGATCTCGCCGGCCTCGAGACGTGGGCGGCCGGCCAGGAACGTCTGCTGACCTTCGGGCGCCAGGGGCTCTTCGTCCCTGACAACACCCACCACGCCCTGGCGATGGGCACGGCCGCCGCCGATGCGCTGCGCCCGGATGGTTCGTTCGACGACCCCGCGTGGCGCCGCGCCCGGGACGGTTTCCGGGCGCACGTGGTGGAGGATTAGCCCTCCGCGGTGGATGAGCGGCTAGCCTGTAAGGCATGCCTAACAGCTCGTTGTCCGGAGCCCTCGTGCGTCGTCCCCGCTTCATCGCCGCCGTCCTCTTGGCCCTCCTCGTGGCCGGTGGCCTCGCGGCCTGCACCGACGACGGTGCCGGCACTCGTTCGGGGTCCGCCAGCGGTTCAGGATCGGGCACCGCGTCAGAGACCGCCGATGCCGAATGCGTCACCGTGGGTGACCCCGATGCCGCCGAAACCACCGTCGCCGTCCGGCTCGACGAGTACGTGGTCGAGCCCGCGGTCGACACCGCCGACGCGGGCACGGTGGCCTTCGCTGCCGAGAACGACGGCGACGAGATCCATGAGGTCGTGGTGGTCGAGTCCGACAGCATCGAGGCGCTTCCCGAGGTCGATGGCGCGGTCGACGAGGAGCAGCTCCCCGACGGTGCGCTGATCGGCGAGATCGAGGGATTCCCAGCGGGCGAGTCCTGTGCCGGGGCCTTCGACCTGGTGGCGGGCGACTACGTGTTGTTCTGCAACATCGAGGACCACTTCGGCCAAGGCATGGCGTCCACCTTCACGGTGAACTGAGCGGGCCGGCGCTGTCAGGCGGCGGGTGAGCCGACCCGTACGCCACGGGCGTTCAGCTGGGCGTAGACGGCGGGAACCACGTTGCGGAGGTAGGGGCCGAGCCTCACGAACGACCGGCCCTCGGTGCGGAACCGGTAGCTGATCGGCACCTCGGCGTACCGGAAGCCCTTGGCCAGCAGGTCGAGGGTGAGCACCTGGGCGTAGTTGAAGTCGTGGATCACCTCGGCGGCCGCGGCGGCCTCGCCCGACAGGGCCCGAAAGCCGCTCTGGCCGTCGGTGACCCGGCGACGCGTGACGAAGGCGACGCCACGGGTGAGCACGCGGTTGCCGAGGCTCCGGTGGGCCCGCATGCGTCTCGGACCGCCGGCGAAGCGCGAGCCCACCACATAGTCGGCCTCGCCTCCGAGGATGGGCGCGACGAGCCGCCCGAGCTCGGTCGGGTCGTACTCCTCGTCGGCGTCGCAGAACGCGACGGCCACCGCTCGGCGACGGGTGGCCTCTTCGAAACCACGGCGCACGGCCGCGCCCAGCCCCCGGTGCCGCCCGAGCGAGACCACCGATGCACCCGCCTCGACCGCCCGGGAGACGGTGGCGTCGAGCGAGCCGTCGTCGATCACGAGGCACAGCACCGGGTGGCCGCCCACCTCCGCGGGGGTGCGCCGAATCACGCTGGCGACGGTGCGTTCCTCGTCGCGGGCAGGCAGGAACAGGACGATCGGGCGAACACCGGCGTCGACGTCGACCCGCGCCCCAGCGCGGGCGGGCGGTGAAGCGGTGGTCGGCGCGGCGGGGAGTGATGCGGGGAGGCGGAACCGGCCGAGCAGTCCGGGGCTGGGGGAGAAGACAGCGACGGCGCCGACCACCAGCGAGTAGGCCGTGGTGAGCGCGTGGACCGTGAGGGCGGCGGCGAGGCCGGCGGCGCCGTCGTAGCCGAGGGCGACGTAGGCCGCGACCGCGGCGGCCTCGTAGGTGCCGAAGCCACTCGGTGCAATGGCGGCAATCTGCGCACCTACCGCGACCGCGGTGACGACCACGGCCTGGGCGTAGCTGAGGTGGAGGCCGGCCCAGTGCGACGCCTGCCAGGTGAGCACGCTCTCGGCCAGCCAGGCCGCCACGGTCAGGAGGGCGACCGAGGGCCCGGGGAGTCGGATGGGGGAGCGGCCGTTGCGGGCGGCCGACCTGAGCCAGACGAGCCCGACGGCGCCCAGGAGGCCGACCGTCGCGAGGACAGCCCATGCCCAGGCGCCGAGCAGGTCGGCCACGACGGCGGGGCCCACGAGCCATCCGAGCATGACGATCGCCACGATGTCGGCGGCGCGCAGGGCGACCGTGGACGAGGTGGCGGCATCGAGCGGGATGCGGGCGCGCCGCACCACGCTCACGATGCGCAGCGGCTCGCCGAGGCGCAGCGGCAGCACGTGGTTGGCACCGAAGGCCAGGTGGATGCCGGCCAGCGCCTGGCCGAAGCCGAGGTCGGGGAGCACCCGGTGCCAGGCCGCCGCCCGGAACAGGAAGGCCGATGCGAAGACGGCCACGGCAAGGGCCACCGTGAGCGGACGATCAGCCATCGCGTGCGCGCTCGTGCGGAGGGCGGCGGTGTCGACGGTGCGGGTGACGACGATGGCGGCGAACGAGAAGACGCCCGCGCCGAGGGCGAGCGACAGCCCCGAGGGTGGGCGCGGGTGCCCGTGGCGGCGCGGTTCCACCGGCGCAGCGGCGGGGGTGGGGGCGGAGGTGGGGCCGGCGATGCCGGAGGGGTCGTCCATACCGAAGTTAGGCATACCTTACACGGGCCGTCGGCTCGGGCGGTAGTGTCCCCGGGCGTGTCCCCGAACCGCTGGCGGTGGCTCCTCGTCGCCCTCGCCGCGGTCGTCACGGTGTGGACGGCCATCGCTGTCCCGGCACGCGCCACCTACGGCGCCCGCACCACCGCCGACGAGCCGCAGTACCTGCTGAGTGCTGTCAGTCTCGGCGAGGACCTGGACCTGGACATCAGCGACGAGCTCCGAGACGCGCGTTGGCGGGCCTTTCACGAGGCGGAACTGCCGGTGCAGACCGAGCCGACCGCCGACGGTCGCGAGGTCAGCCCCCACGACCCGCTGCTCCCGGCGCTCTTGGCGGTGCCGGTGCTGGTGGGGGGGTGGGTCGGGGCCAAGCTCGCCCTGGCCGCGCTCGCCGGCCTGCTCGCCGTGGTGTCGGCGTGGGTGGCGGTGCGCCGCTTCGGGGTGTCGGCCCCGATCGCACTCGGCGCCACCCTCGGCTTCTCACTGGCCTCACCCCTCGCCGCCTACGGCGTGCAGGTCTACCCGGAGCTCCCGGCCGCGCTGGCGGTGATGGTCGCGGTCGGAGCCCTCACCGGCGCGTTCGGGCTCCGGGGCAAGGCGCTCTTCGTCCTGGCGGTGGTGGCGCTGCCCTGGTTGGCCGTGAAGTACGCCCTCGTGGCGACGGCACTCGCGTGCCTGGGGTTGGTGTCCGCCTGGCGGCGCGGCGAGCGACGAGCAGCCGTCGTGACGGGCGGGGCCCTGGGCGTGGCCGGCGCCGTCTTCGTGGTGTTCCATCGAGTGGTCTACGGGGGATGGACGGTCTACGCCGCGGGCGACCATTTCGTGGCGAACGGCGAGGCCAGCGTCATCGGGGTGGACCCGGACTACCTCGGGCGGTCGCAGCGCCTCGTCGGGCTGCTGGTCGACCGAGGATTCGGGCTCGCCGTCTGGGCGCCGATCTTCCTCGTGGCCGTGGTGGCGTTCGGTGGGCTGGTTCGTCGCCGTCCCCCTGGGTGGGCCACGCTCGCCCTGCCCTTCGCCGCGGGGTGGGCCACCGCCACGTGGATCGCCCTCACCATGCACGGCTTCTGGTGGCCGGGCCGCCAGGTGGTCGTGGTCGTGCCGCTCCTGGTGGTGACGACGGCGTGGTGGCTCGAGCGCCACCGTCGGGCGGTGCCGTGGTTCGCGGTGGCGGCCGTTCTCGGTGCCGTGTCCTGGCTCTGGGTCGTCGCCGAGACGCTGCAGGAGCGCGTCCGCCTGGTCATCGACTTCGAGGCCACCCGCAACCTGTGGGTGCGCCTGGCCCGGGGGGTGCTCCCGGACTACCGCCAGCCCGGCGCCCGCACCTGGGCGCTCGCGGTGGCATGGGCACTGGCCCTCGTGGGCCTGCTCTGGGCCGGCTGGCGCAGCGAGCGATCCTCAGCCCGTGGTGACGGGCGACGCGGCCAGGACCAGTATGCGGGCACTGGCGAACTTGCCGAGGCCGACGTGGCGGCCCTCGATCTCGACGGTGAGGGTGCCGTCGGGTGACACCGCCGTGACGGTGCCCGAGCGTCCGGGGAGCACGTCGGACACCTCGAGGAAGTCGAGCAGCCCCGGGGTGAACTCGAGCTCCTCGGGGATGCGCGACACCGTGAAGCGGTCACCCGGGCCGAGCTGCTCGAGCACGACCGTGAGCGGCTCGGCGTAGTCGGACCCGGGGATCGGGTTGCCGTGGGGGCAGGTGGTGGGGTCGCCGAGCACCCGGCTCATGGCCCTCTCGACCGGCTCGGAGATCACGTGCTCCCACTTGCCGGCCTCGACGTGGGCGTCGGCCCACGACAGGTCGAGGATGTCGGTGAGGAAGCGTTCGGCCAACCGGTGGCGGCGGACGACACGTTCGGCCAGCCGGGTGCCGTCGGCGGTGAGGCGGATCGAGCCGTCGACCGACACCAGGCCCTCGGACTCGAGGCGACGGATCATCTCGGACACCGCCGGGCGGGACACCTCGAGCCGGTCGGCGATGCGGGCCTGGATCACGTCGACGGCGTCCTCGTGGAGCTCGAAGATGGCCTCGCAGTACTCCTCGAAGGCCGGGTGGAACTCGGGCGTTCGGTACTCGGCCACGGTTGGAGTCTACGCCCGGCCTGCCAGTACCGTTGGTGACGTGATCACGATGCGTAAACCTCCCCGAACACCCGCACGGCTCGTTGCGTCGCTGTGCGTCCTCGCCCTCACGGTGACGCTGAGCGCCTGCTCCAGCGACGGCGACAGCGACTCGGGCGCCGGCGCCCCCGCCGGCGACGCCACCCTCGTCGCGAAGAACATCGCATGGGACACCGACTCGATCGCGGCGACGGCCGGCCAGGACTTCGTGATCGTGGTCGACAACCAGGACGACGGCATTCAGCACAACCTCGACATCAAGGAGACGGACTTCAGGACCGAGCTCGAGGCCGGCCCGGTCTTCCAGACGCTGACGGTCAACCTGCCCGCCGGCGAGTACGACTTCGTGTGCGACCTGCATCCCAACATGAGCGGCACGCTCACGGCTTCGTAGCTGCGCACGCCCTCGTAGCCTTGGCGGGGTGAACCGGCCGCGCCACGGGCGAGGGACATGAGCTTCCGGGGCTTCTCAGCGCCGGTCCACGCCTGGTTCTCGACGTCGTTCCCCGAGCCGACCGCCGCACAGGCCCAGGGCTGGCCGGCGATCGCCTCGGGTGAGCACACCCTCATCCTCGCCCCCACCGGCTCGGGGAAGACCCTTGCCGCCTTCCTGTGGGGGATCGACCGGCTCATGGCCGAGCCGCCACCTGCGCGCGGGCGGCGTACCCGCCTGCTCTATCTCTCCCCCCTGCGGGCGCTGGCGGTCGACGTGGAGAAGAACCTGCGGTCACCGTTGCAGGGCATCGCCCTGGCCGCGGAGCGCCTCGGGGAGCCGGTGCACGTCCCCACCGTGGGTATGCGCACCGGCGACACCTCGCCCAACGAGCGGCGCCAACTGGTCCGGAACCCACCCGACCTGCTCATCACCACGCCCGAGTCGCTCTACCTGATGCTCACGTCGCAGGCACGCGAGACGTTGCGCTCGGTCGAGTGCGTGATCATCGACGAGATCCACGCCTTGGCGCCCACCAAGCGCGGGGCCCACCTCTCGTTGTCGCTCGAGCGCCTCGAGGAACTGGTCGACCGGCCGTTCCAGCGCATCGGGCTGTCCGCCACGCAGCGCCCGCTCGACGAGATCGCCCGGTTCCTCGGCGGGCACGAGGCGCACCGCCCGCAGCCCGGCCCAACCCTGCGCCGCGGAGCGGAGCAGCAGGTGCCGGCTGTAGTGGATCCCGCAGGGGTGCCGAGGGACGAGGCGCAAGCAGGCAGGCCCCGCCCGGTCACGATCGTGGACGCCGGTGTGCGGAAGGCCCTCGACATCGAGGTGGTCGTCCCCGTCGAGGACATGGGGGCGCTGGGCGAGGTGATCACCGAGCCCGTCACCGGGCCGGTGGCCGCGGGCCCGGTGCGCCGCAGCATCTGGCCGGCCATGCACCCGCGGCTCCTCGAGCTCATCGAGCAGCACCGCTCGACCATCGTGTTCGTGAACTCGCGCCGCCTCGCCGAGCGTCTCGCCACCCGGCTCAACGAACTGGCCTTCGAGGGCGAGAACCGGGCCGCCGAAGCCACCGGGACCCCGCCTTCCACGGCGTCCGGGGAGGTCGTCCTCGCCCACCACGGCTCGTTGTCGCGCGAGCGGCGTCTGGCGATCGAGGACCGGCTCAAGAGCGGGCAGCTCAAGGGGCTGGTGGCCACCAGCTCGCTCGAGCTCGGCATCGACATGGGCGCGGTCGACCTCGTCGTGCAGGTCGAGTCGCCCGGCGCGGTCAGCCGGGGCCTGCAGCGCATCGGCCGGGCCGGTCACCAGGTCGGCGAGCCGAGCCGCGGGCGCTTCTTCCCCAAGCACCGCAGCGACCTGGTCGAGGCGGCGGTGGTGGTCGAGCGCATGCACGCCGGCCTCATCGAGCACACCCGCTACGTGCGCAACCCGCTCGACGTGCTCGCCCAGCAGATCGTTGCCATGTGCGCCCTCGAGGACTGGACGGTCGACGACCTGGCCCGGGTCGTCCGGCGGTCGGCGACCTTCGCCGAGCTGTCCGACGAGGTGCTCGCGAGCGTGCTCGACCTGCTCTCGGGGCGCTACCCGTCCGAGGACTTCGCCGAGCTGCGCCCCCGTCTCGTGTGGGACCGGGTCGCCGGGGTCCTGCGGGGCCGGGCGGGCTCGCAGCGGCTCGCGGTCACCTCGGGGGGCACCATCCCCGACCGCGGGCTCTACGGCGTGTTCCTGCCCGACGGCACCCGGGTGGGTGAGCTCGACGAGGAGATGGTCTACGAGAGCCGGCCGGGCGAGACCTTCCTGCTGGGCGCGTCCACCTGGCGCATCGAGGACATCACCCACGAGCGGGTGGTGGTCACGCCCGCGCCGGGCCAGCCCGGCAAGATGCCGTTCTGGCACGGCGACGGCCCCGGTCGCCCGCTCGAGCTCGGCCGGGCGATCGGCGCCTTCGTGCGCGAGCTGCGCGAGCCGGGCGACGTCGATCCCGCCGATCGCCTCCGCGAGCGCAACGGGCTCGACGCGTGGGCCGCCACCAACCTGCTCGCCTACCTCGACGAGCAGGCCGAGGCCACGGGGGTGGTGCCCGACGACCGCACGATCGTGGTCGAGCGCTTCCGCGACGAGATCGGCGACTGGCGCGTGTGCATCCTGTCGCCGTTCGGCGCCCAGGTGCACGCGCCGTGGGCCATGGCCCTGCAGCATCGCCTGGGCGAGCAGTGGGGAGTCGATGTCGAGCTGATGTGGAGCGACGACGGCATCGTGTTGCGCCTTCCCGAAGCAGTCGACGACCTTCCGCTGGAAGAGCTGGCGATCGACCCCGACGAGATCGACGAGCTGATCGTGTCGCAGCTGCCCAACACGGCCATGTTCGCGTCGCGCTTCCGCGAGTGCGCCGGCCGGGCCCTGTTGCTGCCCCGCCGCCGTCCCGACCAGCGCACCCCGCTGTGGCAGCAGCGCCAGCGGTCGGCCGACCTCTTGAAGGTGGCGTCGGCCTACCCGACATTCCCGATCCTGCTCGAAGCCACCCGCGAGTGCGTCAACGACGTGTTCGACGTTCCCGCGCTGCGGGAGGTGCTCACCGATCTGCGGTCGCGCCGTGTGCGGTTGGTGCCCGTCGAGACTCGGCTGGCCTCGCCGTTCGCCCAGTCCCTGCTGTTCGGCTGGATCGCGATCTACATGTACGAGGGGGACGCGCCGGCGGCCGAGCGTCGGGCCGCCGCGCTCGCCCTCGACCGCGACCTGCTCCGCGACCTGCTCGGCGCCGAGGAGTTGCGCGACCTCATCGACCCGGGGGTGCTGGCCGACCTCGAGCTCGAGCTCCAGCGGTTGGTCGACGGGCGTCGGGCGCGCGACGCCGACGAGGTGCACGACCTGCTGCGGCTGCTCGGCCCGCTGAGCCGCGCCGAGATCGACCTGCGGGCCGACGGCGATGCCGGCGAGTGGGTCGACGGCCTCGTCGACGAGCACCGGGCGTTCGTCGCCGCAGTGGCGGGGGAGGAGCGCCTGGCCGCGACCGACGATGCCGGCCGCCTGCGCGATGCATTGGGTGTCTCGGTGCCGCTCGGGCTGCCCCGTGCGTTCACCGAGTCGGTCGACGCCCCGCTGACTGATCTGGTGGTGCGCTACGCCCGCACCCATGGACCCTTCCTCGCCGGTCAGGTGTCGACCTGGCTGGGGGTGGCGGTCGACCCGGTGCGATTGGTGCTCGAAGGTCTCGAGCGGGACGGTCGCATCACCCGCGGCGAGTTCCGCCCCGACGGGGTCGAGCGCGAGTGGTGCGACGTCGACGTGCTGCGCCAGTTGCGCCGCCGCTGCCTCGCCGTCCTCCGCAAGGAAGTCGAGCCGGTCGACGGCGCGGCTCTGGCCCGGTTCCTGCCCGAGTGGCAGGGCGTGGGCCGGCCGCGGCGCGGCGTCGACGCGCTGGCCGAGGTGGTGGGGCTGTTGCAGGGGGCGCCACTGCCCGCCTCGGTGCTCGAGGCCGACATCCTGCCCGCCCGCATGGCGTCCTACTCGCCCGCTGACCTCGATGCCCTGGCCACCGCCGGCGAGCTGGTCTGGATCGGCGCCGGACCGCTCGGCACGAGCGACGGTCGGGTGCGCCTGTTGTTCCGCGACCAGGTGGCCCTGCTGGTGCCCGCCGCCGGCGACGAGCCGCCGGAAGGCCCTCACCATGTGGCGTTGCTCGGCCATCTCGAGGCCCGAGGCGCGTCGTTCTGGCCCGAGCTCGTCACCGCGGTGCAGACGGCGAACCTGGCCTACGACGACGCTTCGGTGCTCGACGCCCTGTGGGACCTGGTGTGGGCGGGGCAGGTCACCAACGACTCGTTCGCCCCGTTGCGGGCCCTGGCGGCGGACAAGCGGGGGAGGAAGGCCAAGGCCGGCTCGGCGGGGGCGCGGCGCCGTCCTCGCCCCGGTCGGCTCACCCGCTTGGGGCCACCCGAGGCCACCGGTCGCTGGTCGCTGGTGGCACCGCTCTTCGACCCGTCGGTCACGCCCACGGAAGCGGCGACGGCCCGGGCGCGGCAGTTGCTCGACCGTTACGGCGTGCTCACCCGTGAAGCGGCGCTGGGCGAGGGGGCCGAGGGCGGATTCGCCGGGGTCTACCCCGTGCTGAAGGCACTCGAGGAGCGCGGCCACGTGCGTCGCGGCTACTTCGTGGCCGGCTTGGGCGCGGCCCAGTTCGCGCTTCCGGGCGCCGTCGACCGTCTTCGCTCGGTTCGGTCCGGCGCCGACGACCTCTTCGACTCGATCGGAGGAAAGAGCGGCGCGAATCGCGCCGGCATTTCCAGCCCGGTGTTGGTGCTGGCGGCTACCGACCCCGCCCAGCCCTACGGCGCCGCCCTGGCGTGGCCCGATTCCGGCGTTCTGCCACCGGATTCGCCGTCTCTGGCCGGAGAATCCGGTGCCAGTTCGGAGGCTTCGCGGCCGGCGGGCGGGCGGCGACCGGGGCCACGGCCCTCTCGGTCGGCCGGTGCGTTCGTGGTGTTGGTGGACGGCGAGCCCGCGGTGTTCCTCGAGCGGGGCGGGCGCAGCCTCGTCCGCTTCCCCGCCGGCTGTGTCGACGCGAACGCCGCCGCGTGGGCCGAGGCGCTGACCCGGCTGGTGAAGGATGGGCGGTTCCGGTCGCTCGAGATAGGCAAGGTGGATGGCGCGCCGGTGGCCGAGTCTGTCGACGCGGCCGCCGCGCTGCGGGCGGCAGGGTTCGTCGACGGGTACCGCGGCCTGGTGCTGCGTGCCTGAAGGCGACACCCTCCACCGCAGCGCCAACCGTTTGCGCCCCGCCCTGGAGGGGCAGCGACTGGTCCGGTTCGAGGCACCTCGCATGACCGGCGGGGTGCGCCCGAAGGTGGGGACGACGATCGAGCGGGTCGAGGCCGTGGGCAAGCACCTCCTCATGAGCTTCGACGACGGCATCGTCCTGCGCACGCATCTGCGCATGAGCGGCAGCTGGCACCTGTACCGCGTGGGCGATCGGTGGCGGAAGGGCGCACACCTCGCTCGGGCGGTGGTCGGCACCGACGAGTGGGTGGCCGTGTGCTTCTCGGCCCCGGTCGTCGAGGCGTTCCGCCAGCCGCCCCCCGGGGTGTCGCACCCGCTGGACCACCTGGGTCCCGACCTGTGCTTACCCGACGTCGACCTCGACGCCGCGGTCGAGCGCTTCGCCACCATGGTCGAGCCCGACGAGCAGGTGAAGGTTGCGCTGCTCGATCAACGCATCGCCAGTGGCATCGGCAACGTGTACGCCAGCGAGGTGTGCTTCGCCTGCCGTGTCGACCCGTTCACCTCCATCGCCGATCTCGACGTGGCCCAGCGCCACCGCCTGCTGGCCACGGCGTGGTCGTTGCTGCGGGCCAACCTCGGCAGCGGGCCCCGCACCACCGTCTCCGGGGCGCCCGGGGGCCTGGCCGTCTACGGCCGACGTGGGCAGCCCTGCCGCCGGTGCGGTACACCGGTGCGGATGCGCCTCCAGGGTGAACAGGCCCGCAGCACCTACTGGTGCCCGCAATGTCAGCATCGCCCCGACATCGGCGGCCGACCGTGAGCGCCGAACGCGGCCCGACCAAGGCGGGCCAAAGGGGCAAGGTGGTGATCGTCGGTGCGGGATTCGGTGGCCTGGCCACTGCCCGGGGCCTGGCCGATGCCGCCGTCGACGTCACCATCGTCGATCGCCACAACTTCCACACGTTCCAGCCGCTGCTCTATCAAGTGGCCACCGCCGGCCTGAACCCGGCCGACGTGGCCTACCCGGTGCGGGGCATCTTCCAGCAGCAACAGGACGTTTCGTTCCGCCATGCCGAAGTGGCCGGGGTCGACTGGCGTCAGCGTCATGTCGTCTTCGCCGACGGCACCGACCTCGCCTTCGACCACCTGGTCATCGCCGCCGGTGCCACCACCAACTTCTTCGGGGTGATCGGGGCGGAGGAGCACGCCTATCCGCTCTACTCGCTGGCCGAGGCCGCGCAGTTGCGCAACCATGTCCTGGCCTGTTTCGAGGCGGCCGACCGCAACCCCCACCTCATCGACGAGGGTGCGCTCACGTTCGTGGTGGTGGGTGGCGGCCCGACGGGGGTCGAGGTGGCAGGCGCGCTCAGCGAGCTCATCAGCCACGTGCTCAGCAAGGATTTCCAGCGTCTCGCTGTCGCCCGCGCCCGGGTGCTGCTCATCGAGCGGGAGGATCACCTGCTGCCGCCGTTCCACCCGAAGTCCCAGTACTACTCCCGCCAGACGCTGGTGTCGCGAGGGGTGGAGGTGCGGCTCGGCGAGTCGGTCGAGCGCATCTCGGCGACCCGGGTCCATCTCGGGTCGGGCGAGGTGTTGCCGGCCCACACCCTCATCTGGGCGGCCGGCATCCAGGCCAACCCCCTGGCTACCGCCCTCGGGGTCGAACAGGCCCGCGGCGGGTGCATCGTCGTCGGCCCCGATCTGATGGTGAAGGGCCACGACAACGTCTTCGCCATCGGTGATGTCGCCCACATCGAGAGTGGCCGACTGCGCACCCAGGTCCTGCCGCAACTGGCGCCGGTGGCGGTGCAGTCGGGCAACCACGTGGCCCGTCAGATCCGACGGATCGAGGCCGGTCGCCCCACCCGCACCTTCCACTACCTGGACAAGGGCACGATGGCCACGGTCGGTCGACGAGCGGCGGTGGCGGAGCTGCCGCTGCGCATCCGCCTGCACGGCTCGCCGGCGTGGATGGCCTGGCTGGGGCTCCACCTGCTCACGCTGGTGGGCTTTCGCAACCGGGTGTCGGTCTTCCTCAACTGGGCCTGGAGCTACCTCACCTGGGACCGCGGTCCCCGCCTCATCTTCAGCCCCCTGCCCGACGAGGACGCCACGCTGGCCCCGTCGTCCGTCGAGGAGGAGCTCGGATGACGGCCGCGACCGCGGGCTATTCGGGCACCCCGCTGGCGAAGAAGCTGGGCATCAAGGAGGGCCACGCGGTGGCGCTGTTGGGCGCCCCCGACGGGTTCGAGGCCACGCTCGAGCCCATCCCCGATGGCGTGACCTTCCGCCGCAGGGCCCAAGGCACCAACGACGTGATCGTCGCGTTCTACACGAAGCGGTCCGACTTCGAGGGCCGCCTCGACACGGTGTTGCGGGCCATGGACGTCGACGGCGGCCTGTGGGTGGCGTGGCCCAAGAAGGCGTCGAAGGTGCCCACCGACATCACCGAGGACACCGTCCGGGAGGTCTGCCTGCCCCTCGGCCTGGTCGACAACAAGGTCTGCGCCATCGACGACATCTGGGCGGGCCTGCGGGTCGTGTGGCGCAAAGAGCTCCGCGCCGCCAAACGCCCCTGATCCACGCCGGGAAACCCCGCCCGAACTGGCGCCTGATTCTGCGCACGGGCCACCGAATCGGGCGCCAGTTCGCAGAACCTCGGTTCAGGCCGAGCGGGGGATGTCGGCCAGCGCGCGGACCCTCTCGGCGTGGCGCTGGAGCTTGGCCACGGCGTATCCGGTGTGCAGGTTGACGAGTCGGGCCGTCACCTGGTGTCGGCGGGCGATGTCATCGGGGGTCTCCCCCCTCGTCAGGCTTTCGAGCACTTCACGCTCGGTTGCCGTGAGCGGTGAGGACATCCCGTACGGGTGGCTGCCGTCGGCGGCGTAGGCGTCGACGTCGTGCAGCACCCTCGCCGCCACCATCGGCGGGACCAGGTACTCACCCCTCGACGCGCCGCGAACGGCGGCGCCGCAGAGCTCGACGGCCTGGGCCCGCTGGAGGCATCCGGCCGCCCCGTGCTTGATGGCCTCGTAGGCCTTCTCCACGTCCTCGGGCCCCGCCAGCAAGATGAGCTCGACGGCCGGGGCCTGCTCGTGGAGGCGGTGGCACGCCTCGAGGGCGCCCGCGTGGGGCAGCTTGGTGTCGAGTATCACCGCATCGGGCAGCAGTTCGAGGACGCGGTCGATGGCGTGGGTGGTGCTCCCGGTCGACTCGAGCACGGTGATGCCCGGCTCGGACTGGAGTCGGGCCGCGATCTGGTTGCGCCGATCGTCGTCGGTGTCGGCCACCATCGCGGTGATCTCGGGGAGCGCCGCCACTGCGCACATGGCACGGGGTATCGGCCTGCGGTGACCGCCGCTTGAGCGCTCAACCCGGCGGCGTCAGCCGATGAAGCCGCTATTCGGTGGCGATGGCGGCCAGGATGTCGAGCTTGGCGGCCCGGCGTGCCGGCCACGCCGCCATGAGGACACCGAGCCCGGCCGCGATCACGGTGAGCAACAGGAGTTGGCCGAACGGCAGCCGGAAGGTGTTGAAGCCCTGGCTCTCGAGCACGGTGATGAGCGAGAACGAGAACACGATGCCGAGCACGAGGCCGAGGGCGGTGCCGAGCAGGGCGATGATGACCGCCTCCCACCGGATCGACGTCCGCACCTGGCGCCGTGACATGCCGACGGCCCGCATGAGGCCGAGCTCACGGGTGCGCTCGTAGATCGACAGGCCGAGGGTGTTGACGATGCCGACGAAGGCGATGATGACCGCCAGGCCGAGGAGTACGTAGATCAAGGCGAGGAACTGGTTGATCTGTGCGGCCTGGTTCGCCTTGAGCTCACCCTGGTCCTGCACCTTGGCCAGGGGGTAGTCGTCGGTGACCGATTCGATGGCCACGCGTCCGTCGGCGGGGCTCACCCCCTCGGCGAGACTGACGATCACCTCGTTGTCGTACTGGTCCTCGAAGTTGGCCTCGTAAGCGGGCAGGCCGAAGAGGTAGTCGATGGGGAAGTTGACGTTGATGGCGTCGGGTCGCTCGTAGAGCATGACGATGTCGAAGGACTGCGGCTCGTTGCCGACGGCATCCTTGGCGAACCGCACCGGGAGGGTGTCGCCCAGGCCGAGGCCCCACTCCTCGGCCTGATCGACGCTGAGGGCGATGGCGTCCTCGTCGAGTGCGTTCGGGTCGCCCTGGATCTCGCCCACGTCGACGACGTCGAACATGACGGCCGGGTCGATGCCGCCCACCTGTTCGGCGCCGAAGGCGATCTGGGCCTGGCCGAGGCGGACGCCGGCGGCTGCATCCACCTCGGGCAGCGCGTTCAGCTCGTCGGCCATGGTCACCGGCAGGCCGCCCTGACCGAAGGTCTGCGAGTCGACCAGGAAGTCGCCGTTGAAGTTCTGGTTGATGGACTGGTCGACCGAGGCCTTCGCCGAGTCGGCGAAGATCGTGATGAACCCGATGAGGGTGACCGCGATCATCAGGGCCGCGGCGGTGGAGGCGGTGCGCTTGGGGTTGCGGACGGCGTTCTCGCGTGCGAGCACCCCGGTGATGCCCTTGAGGCGGGGGATGGGCCACGCAAGGAAGCGGCTCATGGGCCCGGCGATGACCGGGCCGAGCACGGTGACGGTGAGGAAGAGCCCCAGCACGCCGAAGCCGACCAGCTTGGCGTCGTCGTCGGCGAGGCCCTTGGCCAGCAGGAGCCCACCGAGGATCGCGAGCACGAGTCCCGCGATGCGGCGCCCCCGCGACCCGGCCGAGGTGTCGTGGGCGACGTCGCGCAGCGCGGCGATGGGCGGGATCTTGCCGGCCCTGCGGGCGGGGAAGAACGCGGCCGCCACGGTGATCACCGTGCCGACGATCATCGAGATGACGATGGTGAACGGCTTGACCACGGCGCCGCTGGCGGGCAGGTCGAGGCCCAGGCTGGCGAAGGCGGCCTTGAGGCCGAAGGCCAGGCCGATGCCCGCCACCACTCCCGCGGCCGAGGCGAAGAGGCCCACGATGACGGCTTCGAACATCACCGACGCGAGGACCTGGCGCGTGCCGGCGCCGACGGCCCGCAGCAGGGCGAGCTCGCGTCCGCGCTGCACGACGATGATCGAGAAGGTGTTGTAGATGATGAACGAGCCCACGAAGAGCGCGATGCCGGCGAAGACCAACAGGAACGTGGTGATGAAGCCGAGGGACGCACCGATGTCGTCCTTGTTCTCGGCGGTGATGGCATCGCCGCTGAGGGCCTCGGTCCCCGGCGGAAGTGCGGCAGTGAGGTCGGCGACCAGCTGGTCCTGGCTGACGCCGTCGGCCGCGACGATCGCGATCTGCTCGAACTTGCCCGGTTTGCCCACGAGCTCCTGGGCGACGTCGGTCTCGAACAGGACGATGGCGGCGCCGGCCAGGCTGTTCGACTCGCCGAACGTCGCGACGCCGCTGATCTCGTAGTCGGTGGAGCCCGCCTGGGTCAGAACCCGGATGGGGTCGCCCACCGCGAAGTCGTTGGCCTCCGCGGTGCCCTTGTCGATCACGACCTGGTCGCCGACCGGCGCGGCGCCGTCCACGAGGGTGAACTGGTTGAGCTCGGGGGTGTCGCTCCAGTTGAAGGCGAAGGTGGGTGGGCCCTGGACGTTGCCGATGAGCTCGCCGTCCTGGTCCGCCAGCGCGGCGACGCCGGCCACCTGCCCCTCGGCGGCGGCAACCGACGGGAGGGTCTCGACCAGGTCGAGGTCTTCCTGGGTGACCCGCCCGCGCTGGCTCTGGCCGAAATCGCCCTCGAAGGTCTCCTGCTTGCGCACGACCGCGTCGGTGCCGGCGTTCACCTCGGTGAAGAGCTGGTCGAACACCGAGCGGATGGTGTCGGTGAGCACCAGGCTGCCGGCCATGAAGGCCACACCCAGTACGACGGCGAGCGCGGTGAGGGCCAGGCGGAGCTTGTGCGCGAGGAGGCCCTTGACAGTGACGCGGAACATCAGTCGCCCAGGCTCTTGAGGCGGTCGAGCACCTTCTCGGCGGTGGGGTCGTCCATGTCGTGGACGATCTTGCCGTCGGCCAGGAACACGGCCCGGTCGGCGTAGCCGGCGGCGTTGGGGTCGTGGGTGACCATCACGATGGTCTGGCCCAGTTCGCGCACGGCGCTCTGCATGAAGCCGAGGATCTCGGCCCCGGACCGCGAGTCGAGGTTGCCGGTGGGCTCGTCGGCGAAGATGATCTCGGGTGCCCCGGCGAGGGCGCGGGCCACGGCCACCCGCTGCTGCTGGCCACCCGAGAGCTCGCTCGGCCGGTGCTTCAGGCGGTCGGCCAGCCTCACCGCAGCGACGACGCGGTCGAGCCGCTCCTGGTCGGGCTTGTGGCCGGCGAGGGCCATGGGCAGGGTGATGTTCTCGATGGCGGTGAGCGTGGGCACCAGGTTGAACGCCTGGAAGACGAACCCGATCTTGTCCCGGCGCAATGCGGTGAGTTCCTTCTCCTTCAGCGTGCCGAGGTCGACGTCGCCGATGAGGACCCGCCCCGAGGTGAGCAGGTCGAGGCCGGCCATGCAGTGCATGAGGGTGGACTTGCCCGAGCCCGAGGGGCCCATGATGGCGGTGAACCGGCCCTTGGCCAGGTCGATGTCCACGCCGTCGAGGGCACGGACCTCGGTGTCGCCGCTGCCGTACACCTTGGTCGCGCCGATGGCGCGCGCTGCCACGGCGGTGGTCGGGGGAGCGGTTTCGGTCATGGCCACGGGGGGTCCTCCACGAGATGGTGTCGGGTAACGCTAACGGGCCGGTGCCGCCGTTCGGCGGTCCCATCGTGCGATCGACCGGCGTGCCCGTCGGAGACGAATCGGGTGGGCGGGCACGGGGGCATCCACCGTAGGCTGAGGCGATGACGTGCGGGTCGTGCGGCGCGGCCATACCCGACGGCGCACGGTTCTGTCCTTCGTGTGGCCACGCCACGACGACGCCGAGCGACGAGCGACGGATCGCCACGGTCCTCTTCGCCGACCTCGTCGGCTTCACGTCGCTGTCCGAGTCCGCCGACCCCGAGCACATCAAGAACCTGGTCGACCGCTGCTTCGAGCGGTTGGTCGCCGAGATCGAGACGTTCGGCGGCAAGGTCGACAAGATCGTCGGTGATGCCATCGTGGCGCTCTTCGGCGCCCCCGTCGCCCATGAGGACGATGCCGAGCGGGCCGTGCGCGCCGCGCTGCGCATGCAGGAGACCATCGCCCTCCACGCCGCCGAGATCGGCGTCGACGTGCGCATGCGCATCGGGGTGAACACGGGCGAGGTGCTCGTCGGCGCGCTCCGCTCCGGCGGCGACTACACCGCCATGGGCGATGTGGTGAACACCGCGAGCCGGCTTCAGACCGCAGCCAGGCCGGGTCAGGTGCTGGTCGGCCCCGCCACCCACGCCGCCACGCACGGGGTGATCGGCTACGGCGACATGGTCCTGTTGCAGGCCAAGGGCCGTGGCGAGCCGGTGCCGTCCTGGGTGGCCACGGTCCCCCTGCTGCCGCCGGGCTCGCGCCCGCAGCGCCTCCGGGCGCCGCTGGTCGGCCGCGACCCCGAGTTGGCCATGCTCCGGGGTGCGGTCGATGCCGCGGTCGCCCACGGTCGGGCGCAGCTGATCCTGCTCGTCGGTGAGGCCGGGGTGGGCAAGAGCCGGCTGGCCGCGGAGGTCGCGGCGCTGGCCGAGTGCAACCACGAGGCCATCGTGCTCGAGGGCCGTTGCGTGCCCTACGGCGAGGCCAACGTGTGGTGGCCGGTGGCCGAGGCGCTGCGGCAGGCCCTGAGCCTGTCCACCGAGGCGCCGTTCAGCACGGCATCCGACCACGCCGTCGACGTCGTCTCGCGCACACTCGACCTGCGGCCCGAGGACGACGAGGCCAGGCGCATCGTCGAGGGTGTCCTCTACCTTCTCGGCTACGAGGTGCCTCTGCGCGACATCGAGCCCCAGCGGGCCCGTGAGGAGGCCACCCGGTCGGTGCTCGCCCTGATCGAGGGGTACGCCCTCGACCACCCCGTGGTGATCGTGCTGTCCGATCTCCACTGGGCCGACCCCCTCGTGCTCGAGATGATCGACGACATGCTCGCCCGCCTCGGGCGTTTCCCCTATGTGGTCGTGGGCACCAGCCGCCCCGGCCTCGATGACCGGTGGGTGCCCCGGACGGGACGCCACAACACGGCGGTGCTCAACCTCGACCCCCTCGACCGCAAGTCGTCCGAGAAGCTGCTGGCCGTGCTGCTCGACGACCAGGCACCCGACGACGTGCGGTCGCTGCTGCTCGATCGCAGCGGTGGCAACCCGTTCTTCCTCGAAGAGCTCGTGTCGCTCCTCGACGAGACCGGCATGGTGGGCCAGGCGCCGAGCGCTGAGAGCGGCTTTCGCGATCTCCCTGACACGCTGCGCGGCCTCGTGGCCGCCCGACTCGACGCGCTGCCCCTGAACGAGCGCCAGACCCTGGTCAACGCCGCGGTCTGGGGTCGGCGGGGGCCCATCGAGGCGCTCGAGAAGATGCTCGAGAAGGATGACCCGTCCGGTGCGCTCGCCGCCCAGGCTCTGGAGGGGCTCGCCGCCAAAGAGGTGCTGCGGGTCGAGGGGCGTCGCTGGAGCTTCCACTCGGACCTCGTCCGCGACGTCGCCTACGGCACGCTCACCAAGGCCGACCGGGCCCGCAAGCACGCGGGCATCGCCACGTACCTGGAAGAGCACCCGAGTGCCGCCCCCGACGAACGGGTGGTCGACATCGTCGCCTACCACTACGGCATCGCCGCAGGCATCGCCACCGAGATGGGAAATGTGGCCGATCTCCGCGCCGACATCGGCGATCGGGCACTGCATTGGGTCACCGAGGCCGCCCGCCGGGCCGACCGGGCCGACCTGCACCAGAGCGCCGCCCGCCTCTACGGCCAGGCGCTCGACCTTGCGGTTGCGCTGGACGACGAGGATGCGGCCACGGCGGCGCTGCTCGGGCGGGCCAATGCGCTCACCGAGCAGCGTGAGCTGGGCCCGGCGCGTGCCGATGTGGGACGCGCCCTGGCCAGGGCCGACACGACGGGCGACCGGGCCACGCTCGCCAGCGCCCTGGTGGTGCTCGGCGACATCGAGTGGCGCGAGGGCGATCACGGCGCGGCCTCGATCACGCTCGACCGGGCCGTCGGCGTCTTCCGCGACCTGGGCGACCGCCAGGGCCTGGCCAGGGCCCTGCGCAGCCGGGGCATGGCCGACCTGATGGTGGGTTCGCACGGCGACGCCCCCGAATCGCTCGAGGCCGCGCTCGCTGCCTCGAGCGAGGTGGGCGATGTCCGGGGCGAGGCGTGGGCCCTGCAGAACCTGGCGTGGATCGCCTTCGTGGACGGCGACGCCGGCCAGGCCGAACGCCGCCTCGAGCAGTCGATCGCCAAGTTCAAGGACATCGGCGACCCGGGCGGGCTGAGCTGGGGGCACGGTCTGATGGCCTGGATCAAGTTCCGCCTCGGCGATGTCGACGCGGCGGAGGCATTGGTCGAACGGGTCCTGCCCGAGGCCCGTGAGCGTGGCGACCAGTGGGGCGAGGCCATGATGCTCGTGCTCCAGAGCGTGATGCGGCTGTGGGCGGGCCGCGCCCAGGAGGCTCGCGAGATCAGCGCCGCGTCGGTCGCCATCTTCCGCGGGATCGAGGACGTGTTCGGCGAGGTCCAGGCGCTGGCTCCGCTCGGTCGGGCCCTGATCGCACTCGGCCACGTCGACGAGGGCTTCTCGGTGCTCGAGAACATGCTGTCGGTTCGCGGGCTCACCGACGATCTCCGGTCACTGGGACTGACCGTGGTCGCCGGCGCCGCCACCCATGTCGGCGAGCCGACCCGCCTGCCTCCCGAGCTCACCGGCGACCTGTCCCTGTTCGACCCCCAGGGCCTCGGTGGCGACGAGCGCATGGTGGCCCTCGGCCTCGCCGCGCTGCACCGCGGCGACGCACCGGCGGCGGTGGCGCTCATCGAGAAGGCCGACGCCACGGGGGGACGCCATCCCTACCCCCAGAGCGGGCTCGCGCTGGCGTTGGTGTCGGTCGGTCGGCTCGACGATGCCATCGAGGCCGCCGACGGCGTGGTGACGTCGCCCCAGTCCACCTACCTCGACCGTACGCAGGCCAGGGTGGCAAGGGCGCTGGCCTGTGCCCGCCGCTCCGACCGGGCGGGCGTCGACACGGCGGTGGCCGAGGCGCTCGCCGAGGTGGACGCCTCCGACGACGTGGTCGCGCAGGCGCTGGTCCGACTGGGCGAGGCCGAGGCCCGCGCGTGGCTGGGCGACGACGTGGCGGCGCTGCGGGCCGATGTCGACGCCCGTCTCGATGCGCTGGCCATCACGGCCGTCGGCTGGCGAACCGCGTATTCCCTCGTTCCGCCTCCGGCGGAACGCCCTTCGGGCATCTGACCCCCGTCGGCGGTGCTGCTCCGCCCGGCTGCGCAGCCTGAAGAACGGACGACGGTCGCGGTCAGAACCGCGACCGTCGCTGGCCCGGGTTCGGCGCGGTGCGCCTGGCGCCTAGCTGGTGGGCTGGGGGACGACCCGGAGGTAGGGCTTCAGGGTCTTCCAGCCGTCGGGGTACTGGGCCTTGGCGTCCTCGTCGGAGACCGCGGGCACGATGATCACGTCTTCGCCGTCCTTCCAGTTCACCGGCGTGGCCACCTTGTGGCCGGCGGTGAGCTGGAGCGAGTCGATCACCCGGAGCACCTCGTCGAAGTTGCGGCCGGTGCTGGCGGGGTAGGTGAGGATGAGCTTCACCTTGTTGTCGGCGCCGATGATGAACACCGAGCGCACCGTGAGGGTGTCGTCGGCGTTGGGGTGGATCATGTCGTACAGGTTGGAGACCTTGCGGTCGGAGTCGGCGATGATCGGGTAGTTGGGGGCGGTGCCCTGGGTCTCCTCGATGTCGCTGGCCCACGCCGCGTGGTTGTCGATGTCGTCCACGCTGAGGCCGATGATCTTGACGTCGCGCCTGTCGAACTCGCCCTTGATGCTCGCCAGGTAGCCGAGCTCGGTGGTGCAGACGGGGGTGAAGTCCTTGGGGTGCGAGAACAGGACGGCCCAGCTGTCGCCCTTCCACTCGTGGAAGTCGATCGTCCCCTCGGTGGTGACGGCGGTGAAGTCGGGGGCGTCGTCGCCCAGTCGGATGGCCATGGTGGCGGTTCCTCTCTCAGGGTGCTGCTCGGGGATGGGTGATTCCTGACCATCTTGGTCGGGTTTCGACCCGATCGCAACCGCGGTGCGGGAAGATTGCCTGCAGTGAGCGGCCGTGCCTCTGCGAACTTTTGCAAGCATTCGCTTGACAAAGGGAGCGTTGCTTGCTTGAATGACTGTGTCGCTTGGGAAACCTAGCGTCCCGGAGACGCCGGGAGCGACCAGCGACAACGCAGGATCTCAGCAGTTCGAAAGGAATCCACATGTCCACCGCCACCGACACATACGCCAAGGTCGAGGAGAAGGTCACCGATCTCGTGACCTCCGTCCAGGAGCCCGTCGTCGCCAACCTCCGCAAGGTCGCCGACGCCGCCGAGAGCCGCCTCAACGAGCTGTCCCTCCCGTCGATCGACGGCCTCCCCAAGGCCGACGAGCTCGTCGAGCGGTACTTCGAGTTCGCCCAGACCGTGCTCGACAGGCAGCACGAGCTGGCCAAGTCGTTCCTCGACACCCTGGGTGCGGCTCCCGCCAAGGCGAAGGCCACCGCGAAGAGCACGGTCGCTTCGGCCAAGCCCGCAACCAAGCCCGCAGCCAAGAAGGCCACCAAGGCCGCCTGACCGCTTTCCGGGGGCGCTACGCCCTCGCCAAGAGCAACACCGACGACGGGCCCGTCCCCCCTGGGCCCGTCGTTCGGCGTTTTCGCGCCCCTCCGAGGCCTGGCGCGGCTAGCGGGGCACCTCGGACCAGGGGCGGTCCTTGTCGACCCGCACGTCGCCGGGAAGGCCGAGGACCCGCTCGCCGATGATGTTGCGCTGGATCTCCGACGTGCCGCCCTCGATCGAGTTGGCCCGGGACCGCAGGAACATCTTGCGCGACGATCCCGGCGGGCCCACGAGGCCGAAGCTGGCCCGCTTGAGCTCGTAGTCGTAGCCCACCTGGCCGGCGGCACCGAGGAGTTCGACGCAGAACTCGTAGATGTCGGTGTTGACCTCCGCGAAGCGGAGCTTGGCGATCGAGCCCTCGGGCCCGGGGTTGCCCGCCTTGCGGTTCTGGCCGGCCCGGATGTTCGTGAGCCGCAGGGTCTCGGCGTCGATCCAGAGCTGGACGAGCCGGTCACGGGCGACCGCGGAGTGCTCGACGGGCTCCTCGTTCCATATGCGGACGGCCTCGGCGATCGCGCCGGTGCCCCGACCCGGGGGGCCACTGCCGCCACCGATGGTCGTGCGCTCGTTCATGAGGGTGGACATGGCCACCCGCCAACCCTCGCCGACATCGCCGACGCGGTCGGCGTCGGGCACCCGTACGTCGGTGAGGTACACCTCGTTGAACTCGGCCTCGCCCGTGATCTGGCGGAGGGGGCGCACCTCGACGCCCGGCGCATGCATGTCGAGGGCGAAGTAGGTGAGGCCCTTGTGCTTGGGCTGGCTGGGATCGGTGCGGGTGACGAGCATGCCGCGATCGGCGATGTGGGCGAGCGTGTTCCACACCTTCTGGCCGTTGATCACCCACTCGTCGCCGTCGCGCTCGGCCTTGCAGGCGAGGCCGGCGAGGTCGGACCCGGCACCGGGCTCGCTGAAGAGCTGGCACCAGGCGTCCTCGCCCGTGAACATGGGCCGGAGCAGGCGCCTGCGCAGCTCGTCGGTGCCGTGGGTGACGACGGTCGGCCCTGCCATGGTGAGCCCGAAGAAGTGCTGCTCGGCGGCCTGGGGTGCCCGGACCTCGCGCAGGCGCCGGTCGACGTGGCCCTGCACGTTCGGTGCCAGGTCGAGGCCACCCCACCCCACGGGGAAGTGGACCCACGCCAGGCCGAGGTCGTACTGGCGGCCCCGGAACTCGACCGGGTCGACGGACGCGGGGTCGAAGCCCTCGAGCAGCTGGTCGATCTTCTCGTCGGCCAGGGCGGTGGACGACGTGGTGGCGGAGGGATCGGTGACGGTCACGCCCTCGACCGTAATCGGCGCCTCAGGACGTGTAGGCCCGGTAGACGGCCAGCAGCTCGCGCTTCTGCTCGGCGGACAGCGCCGGGTCGCGGGTGATGGCCGTCACGGTGGGGTTCGGTGCCGACTCGCTGCCGTCGGTCCCGTCGCCCAGCCCGCCCGCCTGGCGGAGCAGGGTCTCGGCCGAGAGGTTGAGGGCCTTGGCGATCGAGGTCAGCACCCGTACCGACGGCTCGTGCAGGCCCCGCTCGATCTGGCTGAGGTAGGGGTTCGAGACATCCGCGCGCTCGGCCAGCGCCCGCAGCGAAAGGTGGGCGGCGTTGCGCTGCTCGCGGATGAACTGGCCCAGCGATCCGCCATCGGGTGCCGCGTGCTCGGGTGCCGCGTGCTCGGGTGCCGCGTGCTCGGGTGCGGCGTGCTCGGGTGCCGCGTGCTCGGGACCCGAGGTCTCGTGGGACGGAGTCAACGGGCGATGTCGGGCTCGATGAAGATGGGCCCGGTCGCGGTGACCTCGGCCCGGATCCGCTCTTCGACCACGTCGATGGCTTCGGCCAGTCGGCGCACGCTCAGGCCGTGGTCGAACTCGACCTTGGCCGCCACCAACAGGTCGTCGGGGCCGAGGTGCTCGGTGCGGAGGTGGATGAGCCCGCGGACGTCGGGTGCCGATTCGATGGCATGGGTGATCTTGCGCTGGTCATCGGGAGTGGCGCCCTCGCCGATGAGGAGGCTCTTCATCTCGACGGCGAGGGTGACGGCGATCACCGCGAGAAGCACGCCGATGGAGATCGTGCCGAAGGCGTCCCACATCGGGTCGTCGGTGACGATGGTGAGCCCCACGCCGCAGAGGGCGAGCGTAAGCCCGACGAGGGCGCCGAAGTCCTCGAGCAGCAGCACCGGCAGCTCGGGGCCGCGCGAGTGCCGGATGAAGCCCCACCAGCTGTCGCTTCCGCGCACGAGGTCGGCCTCGCGGATCGCGGTGTGGAACGAGAAGGACTCGAGGACGATGGCGACGAGGAGGATGCCGATCGCCCAGCCGGCCGATTCGAGCTCCTCGGGGTGCTGGAGCTTGTGGATGCCTTCGTAGATCGAGAACACCGCGCCGAGGGTGAAGAGCACCAGGGCGACGACGAAGGACCAGAAGTAGCGCTCGCGCCCGTAGCCGAACTGGTGCTGGTCGGTGGGGGCGCGCACCGATCGCTTCTTGCCGAGGAGGAGCAGTCCCTGGTTGCCCGAGTCGGCCACCGAGTGGACGCTCTCGGCCAGCATCGACGACGAGCCCGTGACCAGGAAGCCGCCGAACTTGGCCGCGGCGATCCCCATGTTGGCGAGGAAGGCGGCGATGATCGCACGGGATCCTCCGCCGGTGCTCATGGTCGGGAAAGGTAGCGCAGGCGTGGCGAGGGTCCACTCAGCGGGCCCGGCCGGTGCCCGGCAGCTCGAACCGGCTGAAGAGGGCCACGAGGCCGGCGAGCACCAGGCCGGGCAGCACGATCCAGAGCGGTCGGGCCGCCCACCACTGCGCGGTGGCGTCGGCTCCCAGTCGTGCGCCCACCAGCCCGGCGCCGCCGATCACGGCCACCAGCGCGGTCATGTGCCAGGTGAAGAGGGTCATCGCGACAGCGTTGACGCTGACGACGGCCTTCCACACCCGGCGCCGCTCGAGCCAGCGCTCGGCCGCCGGCCGTACGAGCAGCACGGCACCGAGTTGCAGGACCGCCAGTGCGGCGATGCAGGCCGTGGTGGGGAACATGTTGCTCACCGCCTCACCCCGCACGGCGACCATCGAGCGGGGGTACACGCCCAGGTTGGTGAGCACCACCAGGGCGGTGAGCCCGGAGACCACGATCGCCCAGAGCCGACGCCGGGGACCGGCGGCGAGTTGCCCGTCGCGCCAGAAGTAGCCGAGTTGGTGCGCGAACACGAACACCAGGCCGGCGTTCACGTAGCCGAGCCAGCCGATGCCGAAGCCGAACCGCCCCAGGTCGGCGAGCAGGATCGCCGACCCGAGAGCGACGACAGTGAGCTCTCGCCCCCGCCGGTGGAGGGCGACGGTGAGCGGGGCCAGCAGCACCACCACCGAGTACATGCCCAGGAACCAGAGCGGCACGAACACCACCCGGCCCCACGACAGGACGCTGGTGTACGCGGGCAGGAGGGCACGGGCGAGGGCGTCACCGACGGCCCACACCCCGGCGAACACCGCAACCGGCCGCAGCAGCCGCCGCAGTCGGCTCCGGGCGAAGTCCGCCCACGAGCCGCAGCGGCGCTCCGTCGCCTCCAATGCGGCCAGGTTGGCGAACCCGCCCACGAGGAAGAACAGGGGCATCACCTGGAACAGCCACGTGGCGAGCCACAGCAGGCGGACGTCGCCGACCGGGTTGGGCATGGTGAGCGCGCCGGCCCGGTTCCAGTGGGTGATCGAGAACACCCAGTGCCACACGATCACCACGGCGATGCTCACCGCCCGCAGCAGGTCCACGAACCGGTCACGGGACGGGGGCGTGGCGTCGACCATCGCATCGACGGTCAGCGCGGTCGACTCGGGGGCAGGGGACGCTTCAGTGGGTGCGATGGAGGCCATGACGCCACTGTCTCAGCGTCGGGGGCACCCCGGAATCCGGCGAATCCCCCAAATCCCCCTGGGGGACCCCCCAGAACTGGTGACGGCGGCGGGCTGCGGGCTCAGCGGCTCAGCGCGTGAGGTCGGCGAGCAGCTCGAGGGTGGCGGGGTCGTGGTTGCCGATGAGCAGGGTGGTCACCGGGGTGCCGCGCCAGGCCTCGAGCCGCTCGCGGATGCGCGCGGGCGGGCCCACGAGCGAGATCTCGTCGGCGAAGGCGTCGGGCACGGCCATCACCGCTTCGTCCCGGCGGCCCTCGAAGAACAGGTCCTGGATGCGGTGGGCCTCGTCCTCGAAGCCCATGCGGGCCATGAGCTCGGTGTGGAAGTTGCGGCTCTTGGCGCCCATGCCCCCGATGTAGAAGCCGAGCATGCCCTTCACCGGCAGCAGCGCCGTGGCCACGTCGTCGTCCACGCTCACATGCACGTTGACCGCGATCTCGAAGCCCGGCCGGGCGGCGGCGATCTGGGTGGCGTAGACCTCGGGTCGGTCGGGTGAGTAGTAGAGCGGCACCCACCCGTCGCAGATCTCGGCGGCCAGGGCGACGTTCCTCGGGCCCTCGGCCCCCAGGTAGATCGGGATGTCGGCCCGGGGCGGGTGGGTGATCATCTTGAGGGGCTTGCCGAGGCCGACCGAGCCCGTCCCCTGGTAGGGGAGCGGGTAGTGGTGGCCCGGGTTGGTGACGGGGGCCTCGCGTGCCAGGACGTCGCGGATGATCTGCACGTACTCGCGGGTGCGGGCGAGCGGGCGCTCGAACGGCTGGCCGTACCAGCCCTCGACCACCTGGGGCCCCGACACGCCGACGCCGAGGCGGAACCGCCCGCCCGACAGTGCGTCGAGGGTCATGGCGTGCATGGCCGCGGTCACGGGGCTGCGGGCCGACATCTGGGCGATGCCGGTGGCCAGGTTGATCCGCGAGGTGTGGGCCGCCACCCACACCAGCGGCGAGAAGGCGTCCGAGCTCCACGACTCGCCGGTCCACACGGAGTCGTAGCCGAGACGCTCCGCGGTCTGGGCCAGTTCGATCAGGTCTCGCCCGTCCGGCGGCTTCGCCGTCCAGTACCCGAGTTGGATGCCGAGCTTCAGGTCGCCCATGACCGGGCGACACTACCGGCTGGTGCGGCCGGGCCGATCAGGCTGGCTGCGTGTCCGTGGCGTGGGCGAACGCCGACTCTCGAACCCGATACGGCGATCGCAGCCCTCGCCCGAGTCGAATCGGTGGACCCACGTGCAGACGACCTTGAGCCCGCCGTCCGGTTGACGGCGTGGTTTCGCTTCGTAGGATCTGGGCGTGGACAGCTTCGATGCCGACGAGCCTGGTCAGGCTCCGCCGAGGTCGCGGGCGGCCAGCGTGCTGGACGGCGCCCGCTACTTCGCGGTGATCGGGGCCGCCACTGCTCTGGTGCTCTCGGCTGCCTCGTACGCGTGGTCGATCGCGAAGGCGGTCTCGTTCGTCGACTCGCTCCTCGGCGGGTCTTCGGAGGACGACGTCGCGCTGGTGAAGCTGTTCGCGGCGGTCGACGTCATCCTCATCGGCACCGTGATGCTCATCATCGGTCTGGGCCTGTGGGAGCTCTTCGTCCACGACCTCGACGTGCCGCCGGCGTTGTCGACGACCTCGTTCGACGACCTCAAGGCCAAGATCGCCACCACGCTGGTGCTGGTGCTCGTGGTCCAGTTCCTCGAGAACCTGGTGCAGCAGCCCACGGCCGACGAGCTGTTGAAACGCGGTGTCGCGGTCACTCTCGTCGGGCTCCTCCTGGTGGTCTTCGCCCGCTGGCGGCCCACCTCGCGCCCCGGTTGACGCTCGACGGGGGGTGGCAGGCCCCACGGTGGTGGCGGCGGTCGACGTAGGGATGAGTGCCGAGGTGCGCTGCCGTGCCGGACACGGTCGGCGGCTCCGCGGGGCGGTGGCAAAGCCGGTGCGCGTGTTCGGTCCATGGAGGCTCAGCCCCGAGTTCGGCACAGCGCACGGGGAGGGGAGGGGGCCCGTTGCATGACGCGACCCCCGCCGCACACGCGAGGGTGACGCGGTTGCCTGGGCGACTGCCACGACTCCAGTCGGCCGAAGCGGGCCACGCCCGGTGATGCGGAAGAAGAAGCACTCGGGATGAGACCGACCGGCATCCGACAGTGTCAGACCCCCTTCGTAGGATGAACGTATGTTCGATCCGATCGAGGGCTGCCACCTGGGGCTGAAGGAGCTCGCCTCGGAGGACCGGCGTGGGTGGTCGGCGGCGGCCCGCGCCGATCGGGTGCGGGGCCTGGCCCGGTTGGCCGAGCGCACCCAGGCCGTGCTGTTGCGGGCGGTCGTCGACTGGGACGCCGGCAAGGACTGGGCGCTCGACGGGCAGCTCGGTGCCGCTTCCTGGCTGGCGTGGCAGGCCCCCATGGTCAAGACCCAGGGGTCCCGCCTCGTCGACGACGCCCGCTTCGTGGCCCGCCACCCCGACATCGCCGACGCCCTCGCCCAAGGCGGCATCACTGCCGCCCATGTGACGGCGATGGCCCGCGCCGAGACCCACCACGAAACAGAGTTCGCCATCTGCAAGGAATCGCTGCTCGAGTCCGCCCGGGACATGAACCCCACCGACTTCGCCGCGGTGTGCCGCAACTGGGCCAACCTCGTCGACGACCGCGCCCCCCGAGACCACGCCCAACGTGGGTTCCGGGTCCGCGAGCTCATGGACGGCTGGGGGGTCCCCGACGGCGTGTTGGACCCCGAGACCTGCGCCCTCTGGAAAGCATGCATGAAGGACCTCAACCCGCCCGACACCACCGACACCCCCGAAGGGCCCCGCACCGCCAACCAACGCGGCGCCGACACCCTCGCCGACCTGTGTCGCCGCCACCTCCGCGGCCACACCGGCGACGCCCCGTCGGTCACCGCCGACATCGTCGTCGACTCCGACACCCTCACCCGCCACCGATTCGCCCAGTTCCTCCTCCCCGCCGACCGGGCCCCCCACGACCCCGGCTGGGAGACCTGCACCATCGACGGCCGGCCCCTCGGGCTCCGCGACGCCGAACGACTCCTCTGCGACAGCCCCATCGGCGCCCTCATCGTCGACCGGGACGGCGAGATCCTCGACGTCGGCCGCCAGAACCGCCAATACAACCGGGCCCAACGCCGCGCCATGGCCCGCCGCGACGGCCCCTGTTGCCCCTGGCCCGGCTGCGACCGCCCCTACCAATGGCTCGACGGCCACCACCTCGACTTCTGGGAACACGGCGGCCACACCGACCTCGACCGCGGCGCCCTCGTCTGCCGCCGACACCACATCCTCATCCACACCGGCGGCTGGACCCTCCAACGCCACCCCGACACCGGCATCTACACCGCCACCAGCCCCGACGGCCGCACCTTCACCAACGACCCCCGCACCAAACACCACACCCGAGACCCCAACACCACCACCAACGCTCGAGCCCCCGCCCGGATCTGAGCAGGAGAGCGGGCGCCGTCCGAACGCGTCTCGATGTCGTCGTGAGTCACCACCTCCACACGGTGCGCAGCGAGCTTCCAGCGCCCATCCGCAGCATCACCGCGAGCGACTCCCGCTGCTGAGCCATTCAATGCAGGAAGCGCACCCTGGGAGCGGCGCGATCTTCAACAAACGCCTCGCGGCCAGCGCAAATTCCCCCGGGCAGGGGCGATGCGTCTGATAGCCCGGGGTGGTGGCGAAGATGCACGAGGGGGAGGTGGACATCGACCCCGCGCTGGTCGAGCAGCTGGTGGCCGAGCAGTTTCCCGACCTGACCACTCGGCCCGTGCGCACCATCGCGTCGACGGGCACGGTGAACGCCATCTACCGGTTGGGCGACGATCTGTGCGTGCGCCTTCCCCGGGTGAAGGAGTGGGCCGACAGCGGTGACCGCGAGCTGACCTGGCTGCCCCGGCTGGCGCCGCACCTCACGCTTGCGATCCCCGAGCCCGTCCATCGGGGCGAACCCGGGCTCGGCTATCCGTTCGGCTGGGCGATCTACCGCTGGATCGAGGGCGTGAACTACGACCCCACTCCCGGCCCCGACTCCACGAGCAGCGCCGACGACCAGCTACTGGCTGGCGAACTGGCATCCTTCGTCCTCGAACTGCGGCGGGTCGACACTGCCGGTGCGCCGTTGGCAGGTCGGCACCCGTTGGCCGACCTCGACGACGTGACCCGGGCCGCCATCGTCGCCTCCGACAGCGTGATCGACCGGCACGCGTCGACCGAGGCGTGGGACCGCGCCCTCGCCGCGCCGGCATGGGACGGCCGACGCACCTGGATCCACACCGACCTGCTGCCAACCAACCTGCTGGTCGATCCCCAGACCGGGCGCCTCACCGCGGTGATCGACTTCGGCGGCACGGGTGCGGGCGATCCCGCCGCCGACGTCGTGGCGGCGTGGAGCGTGTTCGGCCCCGCCGGCCGGGCCACCTATCGATCTGCCCTCGAGGTCGACGACGCCACCTGGGCGCGAGCCCGCGGCATCGCCCTGCACCAGGCCGCGCTGATCATCCCCTACTACGCCGAGACCAACCCCGACTTCGTCACCATGGCGACCCGCACGGTCGGCCAGGTGCTGTCGGACCAGCCCTGAACGGCGCCGCCGCGTAGGCTGGTCGAGCCCAGCACGGCCAGGTCGACCCGGGGACAGGTCCCGCACCGTGGGCACGGACGTGATGGCAGGATCCCCTCGGTGGCGTCGGGCCGAGGCTCGCAGACGCCTGGAGTCGCCGGCCTGGGCAGCCCGAGCGGGTTACGCCGGGACGGGGACCGGGTGCATCCGAGGCCCCGGGGTGAACGCGACGGGGATGTGCTTGATGCCCCCGATGAAGTTGGAGCGCAGGCGCTCCACGTCGCCGGCCAGGCGCATGTCGGGGGTGCGGCGGATGATCTGCTCGAAGAGCAGGCGCAGCTCGAGGCGGGCCAGGTTGGCGCCGAGGCAGAAGTGGGCGCCACCACCACCGAAGGCGATGTGGTCGTTGGGCGTGCGGGTGACGTCGAAGCGGAAGGGGTCGTCGAAGACCTCTTCGTCGCGGTTGCCCGAGACGAACCACATGGCCACCTTGTCGCCGGCCTTGATGGTCTTGTCGCGCAGCGCGTAGTCGCGGGTGGCCTGACGGCGGAAGTACAGCACCGGCGACGCCCAGCGCAGGATCTCCTCGACCGCCGTCGGCAACAGCTCGGGCTGCGCGCAGAGCAGGGCGAACTGGTCGGGGTTGGTCATGAGGGCGTGCATGCCGTGGGCCGTGGCGTTGCGGGTGGTCTCGTTGCCGGCGACGGCGAGGAGCAGGATGAACAGCTCGAACTCCTCGGAGGTGAGCTTGTCGCCCTCGATCTCGGCGTTGATGAGCCGGGTGACGATGTCGTCGCGGGGATCGGTGCGACGGGCCTCACCGAGGGCGGCGGCGTACATGTAGAGCTCTGCGGCGGCGGCCTGGGCGCTGGCCTTGTTGTCGGGGTCCTTGTTGTACTCGGGGTCGTCGGCGCCGACCATGGCGTTCGACCACTCGAAGAGCAGGTGGCGCTCCTCCTGGGGGACACCCATGATGTCGGCGATGGCCTGCAGCGGCAGCTCGGCGGCCAGATCGGTGACGAACTCGCACTCGCCCCGCTCGATCACCGAGTCGACGATGAGCTCGGACCGATAGGCGAGGTGGGACTCGAGCATCCCGATCATCCGGGGGGTGAAGCCCTTGTTGACGAGCATCCTGTACCGCGTGTGCCGCGGCGGGTCGGTCATCACCATGATCTTCCCGCGCATGTCCATGGCCGCGTCGTAGGACGAGGGCTCCATCAGGGTGATGCCGCCCTGTTCCGCGCTGAAGGTCTCGTGGTCACGGTTCACCGCGACCAGGTCGGCGTGCCTGGTGATCGACCAGAAGCCCGGGCCATCGGGCTCGGGGGTCCAGTGCACCGGGTCCTCGGCCCGCAGCACCGTGAACATCTCGTGGTGTTCGGCCCGTGCGAAGCGGTCCGGGTCACACAGATCGACGTCTTCGAGCAACATGTTCGGCATCCCTTGGGCGGCGTGGTGGGTCCTGGTGACCGTCGGCCGGTGAGGGCCCGATTCCACCGTGCGGTCGGCGCGGGACCCTAGTCGCGTTGCGCGACGCCCCCCGACCGCGCCAGTTGGAGGTCGTGGCCTACCAGAACTGCCGGAACGGATGGACGGTCGTGCTCAGTTGACCGAGCGGCCCTGGCCCTCCCAGTAGGGGGCGCGGAGGTCTTTCTTCAGGACCTTCATGGCGCCCGACAGGGGGAGGGGATCGGCGCGGAAGTCGACCGACTTCGGCAGCTTGAACCCGGCGATGGCGCCTCGTGCGTGGTCGATGATCTCGACCTCGGTGGCCGTGGCGTCGGGCTTCAGCACGACGATGGCGTGCACGGTCTCGCCCCAGGTGTCGTGGGGAATGCCGATCACGGCCACCTGCAGCACCGCCTCGTGGGTCGAGATGGCGTTCTCGACCTCGGCCGAGTACACGTTCTCGCCGCCGGTGATGATCATGTCCTTCACCCGGTCGACGAGGAACAGGTAGCCGCGGTCGCTCAGGTACCCGGCGTCACCCGTGTGGTACCAGCCCCCGGCGAACACCTCTTCGGTGGCCTCGGGCTTGTTCCAGTACTCCCGCATGAAGTTGCCGGCCCGGGCGCAGACCTCGCCGGTCTCTCCCGCCGGCAGCTCGTTGCCGTCCGGGTCCTGGATCGAGAGCACCACGCCCGGCACGGGGCGACCGCACGACCGGAGCAGTTCGCCGCCCTCCAGGTGATCCTCGGGCCGCAGGTAGGTGAGCACCGAGGAGCACTCGGTCATGCCGTAGCCCTGGCTGATGTCCAGGTCGGGGTACAGCGCCAGCAGGCGGTCGAGGATCGCGGCGGGCATCGGGGACGCGCCGTAGGTGAGCGAGCGCAGCGACGCCAGGCGCTCGGGTGCGAAGTCGGGGTGGTTCAACAACATGGCGATCATCGTCGGCACCATGACGGTCTGGGTGACGCCGTGGGCCTCGATGAGGTCGAGCACGCCAGCGGGGTCGAACAGGGGGATGATCACCGAGGTGGCGCCGGCCGCGGGAATGCCGAGCACGGCGGCCATCGACGCGGCGTGGAAGAGCGGGGTCTGGTGCAGGTAGATCTGCGTGGCGTCGAACGACTGCACCGCGGCCACGTGGTAGAGGTTCAACATCTCGGCCCGCTGGTCGAGCAGGACACCCTTGGGCAGCCCGGTGGTGCCGCCTGTGTACATGAGCACGACGGGGTCGTCCTCCTCGGGCTCTTCGGGCACGTCGGGCTCGCCGGCGCCGATGAGGTCCTCGTACGAGATGTCGTGGGGCACGTCGCCGTCGCCGATCAGGACCACGTGACGGAGGGGGCTGTCGCCGTCGCCCTCGGCCATGGCCCGGTGCAGGTGCTCGGCGAACATGGCGTCGACGAAGGCCACCTCGGTGCCCGAGTCGCGGACGATGTAGTCGAGCTCCTTGCCGGCCAGGCGCAGGTTGAGCGGGTTGATCACCCCGGCGCCCAGGAAGGCTGCGTGGTACAGCTCGAGATACTGGCTGCTGTTCGTGGCCATCACGGCGAACCGGTCGGACCGTTCGATGCCCAGCTCGGTGCGCAGCGCGCTGGCGAGGCGGAGCACGCGGTCGCCGTGCTCGGCGAACGTGCGGCGCGTGGGGCCGTCGATCATGGCGGTCGAGGTGGCGTTGGCGGTCATGCCCGGGAGGAACATGCGGTGGTACACGAGCTCTTTCATGACCCCGACGCTAGCCGTGACAATGGTCACTCCGCCCCGCGGGCGGATCAGGGGGTGGTGGGATCGATCTGGGCGTCGTCGCAGCTCTCGGGGGCGTTGACCACGTTGCAGCGGGCGTAGCCCCCGCCGGGGAACTCGACCGTGTAGCCGCTCCGGGGCGCCGGCGGCTCGGTGGCCGGGTAGTCGGTGCTCACCCACTGGGCGCCGCTGGCGAAGGCGTCCTCTCGATCGGTGGTGTCACCGCCCTGGGCTCTGAGCAGCTCGCTGTCGGCCCGGGTTCGGATGATGAACCCGGCGTCGACCAGGCGTTGGATCTCGTCGAGGTCGGCGACCGGGTCGTTGAGCTTGATGAAGGCGGCGTCGGGCCGACCCTCGGCCGAGGGGGTGAAGAGCACCCGTCCCTCGAGCGACGGATGACCCTCGGTGTAGAGGTCGCGGATCGCGTCCTCGTTGTCCATGGCGAACATCACACGGCCACGCGAGTCGCCCAGGTTCGGCCAGCCCTCGGGGACGGCCTCGGCGAGGGTGGCGGCATCGCCGCGCACGTCGTCGGGGAGGATGATCTCGTCGTCGGCGAACACCGAGCGGATGTCGGCGTCGATCTGGTCGATGCCGTCGGCCCCGAACTCCTCGGGCTGGGCCTTCACCTCGACCAGCACGCCGAGCGGCACGTGGCCGGGGTGGGCGGTCGACCACTCGCGGATCTCGGTGAGGCAGTCGGTGAAGAGGTCGCAGGTGGAGATCGGGTCGAAGTCGGGGAAGTGGAACACGTGCAGGGCGCCGTCCTGCAGCCAGACGTCGAGCTCGAACGACCGCAGTCCGCCGTCCAGCTGCTCGGTGAGCGGCTGGTGTGTGTAGTCGAGAGCGACTGCGGCGGGGGAGAGCCCGCCGATCTGGTCGAAGTTGGAGATGTGGTAGCTGTTGTGCGAGCCGATCACCTGGATCTGGTTGAGCGCGACCGTGTCGTCGGGCGACGCCGCCTCGGCGGTGGGCGTGGCCCCGGCCGGCTCGGCGACCCTGGCCGGCGAGCCCGAGCTCGAGCAGGCTCCGGACACGAGGACGAGCAGGGCGAGGCACGTGAGCAGGAAGGCAGTCCGGCGGCGCATGATGTGCATTGTTACCGGTCGGTTCGCCTGGTGTTCATCTCCGTCACCCTGGTCCTCGCACGGGCTTCTACAGTGCTCGGATGGATCGTGAGGCGACGCCGCGGCGACGAGCATCGGGAATCGCCGGGCTCCGAGACCGAAGGCCCCTGGTCGTCCTCGACGAGGTCGGGTAGTGCCGACGGTCTTCGCGTCGCCCGACGAGCTGCTCGATGCCGTCGGTCGCGACCTCGGTAGCAGTGACTGGCTCGAGGTGACCCAGGAGCGGGTCGACCAGTTCAGCGAGGCCACCCGGACGTGGCAGTGGATCCACGAGCCGGGCGAGCGGGCCGACGCCGGGCCCTTCGGGGGCCCCATCTCGCACGGCTACCTCACCCTGTCCCTCGTCAACTGGATGCTGCCGCAGCTCATCGAGGTCCAGGGGGCGTCGCTCGGCGTGAACTACGGCACCGGTCGGGTGCGCTTCCCGGCCCCCGTCCCGGTAGGTGCCCGAATCCGGGGCCACGGCGCATTGACGGCAGCCGAGCCGGTGCGCGGCGGGGCGCAGGCCACCGTGCGGGTGACCGTCGAGGTCGAGGGCAACGACAAGCCCGCCTGCGTGGTCGACACCCTCAGCCGGTACCTCGTCTGATGGCGACCGACGCCTGATGTGGGCGAGTTCGTGATGTTCACCGACGACGTCTCCCGAGAGGTGCCGGACGCCGTCCCGGCGGCCACGGTGATCCTGCTGCGCGACACGGATGCGGGGCTCGAGACCCTGATGCTCCGGCGCAACTCGAAGCTGGCGTTCGCCGGGGGGCACTGGGTGTTCCCCGGGGGGCGGGTCGACCCTGGCGATCTGGACGACGACCCCGCCGTCGACGACCCCGCCGTCGACGGGTTGGGTGCCGCCCGCCGCGCCGCCGTGCGCGAAGCGGCCGAGGAGGCGGGCCTGGTCGTGGACGAGGGCAGCCTCGTCCCGTTCGCCCACTGGACGCCCCCGGCCATCGCCATCAAGCGGTTCGCCACCTGGTTCTTCCTGGCCCCCGCACCCACCGGTGAGGTGATGATCGACGGCGGTGAGATCCACGACCACACGTGGGCGCAGCCGGCCGACGCGATCCGGCGTCGTGACCTCGGCGAGATCGAGCTCAGCCCGCCCACCTGGCGAAGCCTCGACCGGTTGTCCCGGCCGGCCACGGTCGCCGAGGCCGTGGCCGATGCCGAATCGTCCCCCGTCGAGCACTTCGTCACCCAGATCGCCCGGGTCGACGGCGGTGCGGTGGCGCTGTGGCACGGCGACGCCGGGTACGAGACCGCCGACCCGGAAGCCGACGGCCCACGTCACCGGCTCTGGATGGTGGCGGACGGCTGGCGCTACGAACGAGATCTCGAACCCGAGGGAGACCAGAAGACATGAGCGTGCTCGATCAATTCCTGATGACCGACCGGGTGGCCGTGATCACCGGCGCCGGACGCGGCATCGGCGCGTCCATCGCCCGCACCTACGCCGAGGCCGGGGCCGACGTGGTGTTGTCGGCCCGCACCCAGGAGCAGCTCGAGGAGGTGGGGGCCGAGATCGAGGCCCTGGGCCGGCGTGCCGTGCTGGTACCTGCCGACCTCACCGACACCGCCAACCTCGGGGTGCTCGTCGATCGGGCCGTCGCCGAGTTCGGTCGGCTCGACACGGTGGTCAACAACGTGGGCGGGACGGCTCCCCGTGGGTTCCTCGACACGTCCGAGGGCTTCTTCGAACGGGCCTTCCACTTCAACGTCACGACGGCGTTCGCACTCACGAAGGCGGCCACCCCGCACCTCTTGGCGAGCGACGGTGCCAGCGTCGTCAACATCTCGTCGATGATGGGCCGCCGGGCCGACCGGGGCTTCGTGGCCTACGGCACTGCGAAGGGCGCCCTGGCACACCTGACCCGACTGCTGGCGTGCGACCTGGCCCCGAAGGTGAGGGTGAACGCCATCGCCGTGGGGTCGGTGGCCACCTCTGCGCTGCAGACGGTGCTCGACAACGAGGAGCTCGAGCGCGAGATGGTGGACAACACGCCGCTCCGGCGTCTGGGCCAGCCAACCGACATCGCCCTCGGCGCTCTGTGGCTGGCGTCGCCCGCGGGCAGCTTCGTCACCGGCAAGGTCATCGAGATCGACGGCGGTCTCGAGGCCCCCAACCTGGCGCTGGGCCTGCCCGACCTCTGACCGCCGCTCCGCCGCTCCGCGCCGGCCGCGAGCGGAATCCGGTGGACCCGTCAGCGGCGGGGTGGCGGCGGGGTGAGGCGGCTCCAGGCGTCTGGTGGTGCCGACGTCGGCGCAGCCGGGATGGCCGGAGTGGCCGTGGTGGCGTGGCCGTTCGAAGCCGCCTGGCCCCCGGCGGGGGCGCGGGTCGGAGCATTGGCGGTCGGGGAGCGTCGGACCGTCGTCGCTCCGGTCATGACCTGTTCGATGTCGGTTAGCACACCGACCTCGTCGAGGGCGTGAAGCACCTCGTGGGTGTTGATCGAACTGAGGAACACCGCGGCGCGGCCGTCGGCGCGGTGGATCACGATGCCGGGATCGGTGCTTCGCTCGCGACCGGGGACCACGACCATCCGGGCCACCCGGTCCCAGAGGATGACGGCCTGCGGGCGACGCTTCGTGCCGAGTTCGGCGACGGCGAGGCCCCGCTGATCGACGAGCAGCCGGCAACGGCCGTCGGGAGCGTTCGGTTCCCAGGCGCCGAACGCCTGGCCGGACAGTGACGCCCACGGCGTGTCGTGACTGGTGCGCCGGGCGCGGCGCTGCACGACCCGTTCGCCGATCACGACGGCGGCGGCGAAGGCGAGCGCGGCGAAGGCGGGCGCCAGGTTCACGATGCCGGCGCTGACCACCGTTGCGCCGACGACGATCCCGGCGCTCAGGAGTGTCGTGGGCGTTGCCGACGGCTTCGTCGGGCGGGCCGCCATGGCCACCAGCGCCTGGCGGACGGGCGTGCTCCCCGCACCGGGGTCGATCACGTCGACGATGACGTGCGACGCCGGGCCGCGCAGCCGGTGGATCATCCCCGCTGTTGTCGTGTCTGTCGATGCCGTCATCGCCTCTCCCTTGTCCTCGGGCTGTCCTCGGGCTCGTCCCCCGGCTGTCCTCTGGCGCCACGGACTCTGTACCCCGTCGGCGCGGCGTGCGCCGACCTGAGGGTCTGGGTCAGGTCGGTCGCAGGAGCAGGGCGGCAGAGAGCCCGAGGCATGCCGCCGACAGCACCACGAACCCGGCGGCCACCAGGCCCGTCGGCACGACCCGGGTGAGTTGCGAGACCCGCTGGGCGTCGTTGAGCCCGCCCGCGGCACGGGAACGCCCCCGGGCGAGGTGCCAGGCGGAGCGCAGCCCACCGAGCCCGAGCAGCCAGGCGAGTGCGATGGTGGCCGTGCGGGTGATCACTTCGTCGCCTTCGGTGGCGGCGAGCCACAGGACGGCGACGGTGACGGCGAAGACCGTGATGCCCCAGAGGTTGCGGACCCAGAGCACGAGGGCCAGGGCGGAGAAGGCGGCACTGACGAGCAGGAACGTGCGGTGGTCCCCGCTCGAGACCGCCCATGCCGCGAGCAGCGCGACCAGTCCAGGTGCCGGGTAACCGGCCAGGGTGAACAACGTGAGCCGCAGGCGGGGGAGGCGCCCGCCGACGAGGGTGAGGGTCTCGCCCGAGGCGTCGAGGGCGATGGACACACGGCGCACCCGGCCGCCCACGAGGATGCCCACGCCCGCGTGGCCCAGTTCGTGGACGAGGGTGACGACATGGGCCAGGGCCCGGCCGGTGGCGCGCCCGAAGAAGAGCAGGCCGATACCTGTGCCGACGAGTGCGGCGAAGGCCGGGCTGGCGGTGTCGGGCACCGGTCGGGTCTACCAGGCGATCGGGTTGGTCGGCCCGCCCATCCGGCGTGCCCGGCGTGTCCGGCGCGGCGGTCAGCGGAGTCGGGTCGCTCGCTCGGGGTCGGGGGGGCCGAAGGTGCCGGGGTGGAGGATCGCCGCCAGGAGCTCGGTGCCGTCCACCACCCGGGGCCCCGGGCGGGAGAAGTAGGCATCGGCGTCGACCACCCAGAGCTGTTCGACGCCACCCAGCGCCGGCTGCTCGAGCAGCGTCTGGGCCTCGGTCACGGCCCGGTCGAGGTGGTAGCCGCAAGGCATGAAGACCGCGATCTGCGCGCCGACGCCCGAGACCTGGTCCCAGGTGAGGCGACGGGAACGGCTGGCGGGCGGGGCGAGCAGCGACTCGCCACCGGCCACGTCGATCATGTTGGGCACCCAGTGGCCGGCGCTGAACGGAGGATCGGACCATTCGAGGGCAAGGACGCGGGGCCGGGGGCGACGGAACCGGGCGACGGCGTCGTGGACGTCCTCGACCCGGTCGTGCAGCCCGGTCATCAGGGCGTCGGCCTCGCTGGTGGTGCCGGTGGCGGCACCGACCTCGCCGATGCCGTCGATCACGTCATCGAGGGTGATCGGGTCGAGCGACAACACCTGCGACCGGCAGCCGAGCTGGTCGAGGGCTTCGGTGACGGCGCCGGACGGCACGGCGCAGACCTCGCACAGGTCCTGGGCCAGGATCAGGTCGGGCTGGATGGCGGCGATGGCGTCGCGGTCGAGGGTGTAGATCGGCTCGCCCGCGTCGATGCGCTCGGCGACCGCGGCGTCGATCGCCGCCGCCGTCTGGTCCGCGTCGGTGGGCAGGGCCGTGCCCGACACGACGGTCTTGGTGCGGGCCTCGGCGGGGTGGTCGCACTCGAAGCTCACCCCCTGGAGCGAGTCGCCGAGGCCGAGCGCGAACACGATCTCGGTGGCCGACGGCAGGAGCGACACGATCTTCATGCCGCGAGCGTAGGACCTTGGCGGCTCAGGGGTACCGCCTGTGTCAGGGATAGGGGCAGTGCCGGCAGCCCGTGTCGCAGCACGTGCCTCTCGAGGCCAGGTCGGCGGCGGTGAACACGAAGTAGCCCGTGACGGGGTCGATGTAGCCGGGCTCGCCGGCGGCCACGGCGGCGCCGTGCACGGCGAGGATCCGGGCGCGATGGAGATGGTCGACCGGCAGTCGGTCGGCCTTCGGTTCGCCCAGTGGTCGGGTGGAACGGGTCACGGGTTCAGGGTAAGAGGGCTTGGCGGCCGCGGCTTGATCCAGGCGGGCATCTGTTTCGGGCGCGCTGGGACGCGCACCGTCTCGTCCGTTGGCGGCTGCGGGTGTTCGCGGGCTCGGTGGCTCTGGCGGCGACGTGGGCACGAGGTGCTCGCCTTCCCGGTGTCCGCGAGGTTCGCCCGTAGTTGCCTATTTCGGCGGCAGGGAGCCGGCGTAGTCGGCGCCGAGGCCCACCCACTCGGCCAGCCGGTCGTCCTCGATGAGGATCTCGGCGGCCACCATCACCATGCCGCGCATGGGGCGGCCGGTGAAGTCCATCTCTCTCGCCCCGGGTTGGGCGAGTGCGGCCGGGTACGCGTCGGGCCCGACCCGCACCATCATCTCGTCGCCGATGACACCGCAGGCCATGTTGCCGTCGAGCATGAAGGCGAGGCCCCCGAACATCTTGCGCTCGGACAAGCCGACGTGGTCCCCGATCGCGCCTCGAACCCGGTCCGCCAGTTCCCCGTCATAGGCCATGGATTCTCCTCCCTATTCGCTGTCACGCCCTCAGGTGGGGCGTTCCCAGAGGCGGATCGGTTGGTCAACCCCTGAGGCGACCATGCCCGCCCGACCACGCTGCTCCCGAGGGGGACGTGTCGGTCGAACTGGCGCCCGCGGCAGGATTCGAACCTGCGACACACGGTTTAGGAAACCGATGCTCTATCCCCTGAGCTACGCGGGC
>CXWK01000689.1_pt1 | contig 73966 bp, 78 predicted proteins | sample 590851 | NCBI WGS metagenome assembly CXWK01 (sample SAMEA3498364, study PRJEB10139) | wastewater metagenome | biome: wastewater treatment plant; material: activated sludge | place: Denmark | collected 2014-08-01 | reverse complement strand
CAGGAGGCATTTTCGGTGGATACGCGACCCCTCAGACCCCTACCCGATCGGTGGATCGAGGCTAAGGTCCCGACCGGGCCGAGCAGGGGCGCGAGGAAGGAGCGATGATGGAGTTGGGCGACGAGCAGCGGGCGGCCTGGGAGCGGGACGGATGCCTCGTCCTCCGCCAGGCGCTGACCGAGGCCCGGGTCGACGAGATCCGGTCGTGGGTGGGCGAGATCGCCGGCTGGGCCGAGCGCGGTGGGCCGGGCCTGCATCACTTCGAGCAGACCGAGGCCGGGCCCACGGTGGCCCGCAGCGAGGACCTCGTCGGCCATCACGCCGGGTTTCGGGCGCTGCTCACCCAGGGACTGATCCCCGAGCTGGCGGGCGCGCTCCTCGGGGAGCCCGCCGTCCTGTACAAGGAGAAGGTCAACTACAAGCAACCCGGTGGTGGCGGCTTCGCCCCGCACCAGGACGCACCCGCCTACCGGTTCGTGGCGCACCACGTGAGCGTGATGGTGCCGATCGATCCCGCCACCAGGGCCAGCGGCTGCCTGTGGGTCGCCGCCGGGCACGAGCAGGGCCTCCTGCCCACCGAAGGCCTCAAGGGCCTGCGCGCCGACATCGTCGATTCGCTCGAGTGGCGTCCGGTCGAGCTCGCGCCCGGCGATCTGCTGTGGTTCAACTCGTACGTGCCGCACTACAGCGAGACCAACACCACCGACACACCTCGGCGCGCCCTGTACCTCACCTACAACGCCCAGTCGGCCGGCGACTTCCGCACCACCTACTACGCGGACAAGGTGGCCGAGTTCGATGCCCTCGACGGCCCATCCGAACGGGCCCGCCTCAGCATCACCGACGACTTCCTCGGCAGAGCGGTGGAGCCCGCCGAACATGGCTGAGCGCCCGCCACTCGACGAACTGCTCGACCTGTACCGGAGCGAGAAGGCCACCGCCATGTACGACGAGGTGGTCACCGAGCGCGAGCACGCCCTCCAGGCGGCCGCCCTGGCCGAGGAGGCAGGCGCCTCCGATGCCACCGTCGCGGCGGCGCTCCTGCACGACGTGGGTCGCCTGACCATTGCCTGGGACTCGGGCGAGGGCGAATTCGTCGCCGCCGACCGCGCCCACGACGCCGTGGGCGAGCGATTACTGCGCCGATGGTTCGGCGCCGAGGTCACGGCCCCCGTGGGCATGCACGTCGCGGCCAAGCGCTACCTCTGCGCCACCGAGGCCGACTACTTCGACGCCCTCTCCCCGGTGTCGGTGCGGAGCCTGGCGGTGCAGGGCGGCCCCATGAGCCCCGACGAGGTCGAGGACTTCCGTTCCCGGCAGGGGTGGGAGGCGGCCGTGCAGCTCAGGCGCTGGGACGACCAGGCCAAGCGCACCGACCCCGCCGTCAAGACTGTCGAGGACTACGTCGAGCTCCTGACCTCGCTCGCCCGCTGACCACGGTTGCCTGGCTCGGGCCCCTCTCAGCCCTCGTGCAGCAGGGAACGGGTGAGGTCGATCGCGGCTGACGGGCCGGCGAAGAAGTGCTGCGCACCGGCGTGCAGGTCGCGGAAGCCCCGCTGGATCGGCCCCTCGCGCAGGGCCTTGGTCCCCGCCAGGAGGTAGGCCTGCCGGGCGATGTCGGCACCGCCCTGGTTGACGTGGCGACAGGCCTCGCGCACGAGGTTGGCCGTGACGGCGGAGACGCCGCCGTCACGGGCGGACTCCTGCTCGGCCGCGGTGACCACCTCGCGCACCCACGCCCGCCCGGCGCGGTAGCGGCCTTCCAGAGCGCCGAACTCGAACAGGAAGCGCTCGGAGTCGGCGAGCGAGGTGGCGGCACCCATCCGGGTCGTCGCGGCGGCGAGGGCGGCCACCTCGTCGAGCACCCGCCGGGTGACCCCCAGGGCCCAGCCGGCGTGACCGGCCGCCGTGAGCGGCAGCACCCCCAGTGCGTACATCGGGCCGCCGCGATGGACGACCGGCGCGAAGAAGTCGAAGGTGCGGTCACGGGGAACGCGCACGTCTCGGACCAGGTAGTCGTAACTGGCGGTGGCCTGCAGGCCGAGGACCTCCCAGTTGCCCTTCAGCTCGGCCTGCTCGGCAGGGAAGCAGCCCATCAGGAAGGCGGCGTCGGTGCCGTCGTCGGGTGCGGTCATCATGCCGGCGCCGGCCCAGGCGGCATGGGCGATGCCACTGCCGAACTGGTAGTCGCCGGTCAGCACCAGGTCGTCACCCTCGATGATGGCGACGCCGTTCGGTGCGAACTGGCCGGCGACCACCGGGACGCCGCCGCCGAAGATCGCATCCGCGCCGGAATCCGGGAGGTACGCGCCGAAGAAGGCCGCGGCCACGTCGGCCGCGAAGTAGCACCAGCCCGCCGAGCCGTCGGCGCGGGCCACCTCGGCGTACACGTCGACGATCTCGCTCAGCGGCAGTTCCAGACCGCCCACGGCGCGAGGCACCATCGGCCCGTAGAGGCCCGCATCGGACAATGCGTCGAGGGATGCCTGTGGCATGGGCTCGCCCGGCGGCGTCGCCGCCGCCGCGGTGTCGAGGGTGTCGAACAGGGCGCGGGCGGCGTCGATCATCGGGGTCGTCATGGCCCCTCAGGCAAGCAGGGTCGGGGCCGGGCGGCCAACCCGCACGCACCGGCAGACCGGCGGGCCGATCGACGAGAACGACTGCAGCAGGGGCCGCCGTCAGGAGTGGGGGTAGGGGTCCCAGGCGGGGGGTTCGGTGGCGAGGTGGACCTCGACCAGCGAGCGGACGCGGGCCGGGTCGATCGAGCTCTCGGCGTCGCCGTCCACCGACAGCCCGGCCAGCAGGCTGCCCGGTCCGGCCGCTGTCCACGTCGCGCCACCGGATTCGAGCTTGGTGAGGCGGACCGCGAGCGGCCCCAGGTCGACCCGCTGGCGCAGTGGGCGCGACCGCAACTGGATCCAGCCCTCGTAGCGGCACACGACCTCATGGCGTCGACCACGCGTCACGAGCAGGGTCAGGCGCTCGGTGGCGTTGTTGAGCGCCATCGGGTGCAGGCCGGCCGACCACTTGTCGCCGAAGCGGTGGCCACCGGCATCGGGGGCGTCGGCCGGCACGTCGAACACGGCCAGGTCGAGCTCGGGCACCTCGTCCACGGTCACCTCCTCGGCCAGGCACCGCTCGCTGGCGGAGAGCACCGCATCCTCGTCGGCCCACAGCGACTCGAATCGGGCAGGCTCGGTGCCCAACTCGACCAGCCGGGGCAGCAGCTCGGTGTAGAGCAGGCCGGTCGGGTCGTCGACGGTGGCGAGAGCGTCCGCGACGGGCGAGCGGGCGGGGTCGGCGTAGGCGGAGATCGCCATCGACGCCCGGGCCGCGTCCCGGATGCGGTAAGTGCCGAAGTCGCCGGCGGCCGCGACGTCGATCAGCAGGTCCTCGTGCTCGAGCGCGGCGGCCGGTTCGGTCAGGGCGAACACCGACACCAAGCCGTCCTGGTCGAAGTGGTTGTTGGACACCAGGGTTGCGCCGGCGTGGCGGTCGAACCGGCGCAGGTAGCGGAACGCCATCTGGGCGCTCAGGTCGGCCTGGAACTCGGGCGGGGTGGCCGTCCCCGGCCAGTGCGACAGGCACAGCACGGTGCCCTCGGTGGCCGACCCGTCCACGATCACGTTGGGGCGACCGGCCAGCTGGTCGTAGGGCGCGAACTGCAGCGGGGTCACGCTGAGGGCGGGCGGACGGTCGCTCGTGGTGGCCATGACGACCGACCCTAAGTGCCTGACCCCACGTCTGGTCGACCCCGAGGTAACCGTTCCGGATCCGGGATCCCCGCGACCGTGTCCCGCACCCCGCTGCCCTCCTAGCCTGGGGACATGAGCGACGCGATCTTGCAGACCGTTCCGCTGGGGACGCAGTGGCCCACCCTGGATCCCTTCCTGTTCTGCGCCCACCACCTGGACGCGTACCCGGCCGGCAACGACCGGCTGGGGCCCGCGGCATCGCTCGACGGCCGTGAGATCGGCGCCGACTTCGCCGGGGTCGACGGCTGGAACATGTACCACGGCGACCTGGTCCCGGGGTTCCCACAGCACCCGCACCGGGGCTTCGAGACCGTCACGTTCGTGCGTGAGGGCCACATCGACCACTCCGACTCGCTCGGCGCCACCGCCCGCTTCGGCGCCGGCGACACCCAGTGGCTCACGGCCGGCGCGGGGATCGTCCACTGCGAGATGTTCCCGCTGCTCGACCCCGCTGGCCCCAACCCGCTCCACCTCTTCCAGATCTGGCTGAACCTGCCCGCGGCCGACAAGCTCACCGACCCCTACTTCACCATGTTCTGGGACAAGGACGTCCCCCATCTCTCACACCGGGACGACGACGGCCGCATCACGCGGATCACCGTGGTCGCCGGTGCCATCGACGGCCATCGGCCTCCGCTACCACCGCCCGACTCCTGGGCGGCACGGCCCGAGGCCGACGTCGCCATCTGGCACGCAGCCCTCGACCCCGACGCCACCTGGACGCTGCCGGTGGCCGGCCCCGAGACCGGCCGCACCCTGTACTTCTACGAAGGTGGGTCGCTGCTCGTGGACGGCGTCGAGCTCGGGCCGTCCACGGGCGCGGTGCTCGACGCCGATGCCGAGGTGACGGTGACCGCCGATCACGGCGGCGGTGAGCTGCTCGTCCTCCAGGGCCGGCCGATCGCCGAGCCCGTCGCCCAGTACGGGCCGTTCGTCATGAACGACGAGGCGGGCATACGCCGGACCATCGCCGACTACCAGCGCACGGGCTTCGGTGGCTGGCCGTGGCCCGAGGACGGCCCGGTGCACCCCCGCGACCAGGGTCGCTTCGCCCGCCACCCCGACGGCAGGGTCGAGTTGGTGGACGACCACTGACTCGGAGACTGCGACCGGGTGGTGCTGCGGTCGCCCCCGTCGGTCAGGAACCAGAGGTGGCGGCCAGCGACTCACGGAGATCGCGCTTGAGGATCTTTCCGGAGGCGTTGCGGGGCAGCGGCCCTGGCCACAGGGCGGCTCGCGTGGGCACCTTGAAGGCGGCCAGGTGCTCGGACACGTGCGCCAAGAGGTCCTCGACCGTGGCCGTGGCTCCCGGCCGCAACATCACTGCAGCCGCGACCTCCTCGCCGAGCCGCTCGTGGGGCACGCCGAACACCGCGGCCTCGTGCACCGCGGGGTGCTCGTAGAGCACGGCCTCGACCTCTGCGCAGTAGACGTTCTCGCCCGCCCGCAGCACCATGTCCTTGGCGCGGTCCTCCACGTAGACGAAGCCGTCGTCGTCGACCCGTCCGATGTCGCCGCTGCGGAGCCAACCTGCCACCAGGACCTCGGCAGTCGCCTCGGGCCGGTTCCAGTAGCCGCGGATGAGGTTGGGGCCCCGGAACCAGATCTCACCACGCGCACCGGCGGGAACGGCCACGCCTTCCGGGTCGCGGACCTCCACCTGGAGGATGGGCGTGCTGCGCCCCGTGCTCGTGGGGTGGGCCAGGTAGTCGGCACCGCCGTTCTGGGGGCCGTAGGCGTTCGTCTCGGTCATGCCGTAGCCGATGCCCGGGCTCGCCGACGGGAATCCGCTCGACACCCGCTTGACCAGCTCGGGCGGGGCCGGGGCCCCTCCTCCACCGACACCACGGAGGCTCGACGTGTCGTGCTCGGCGAATCGGGGCGAGGCCAGCAGGTCCCAGCTCTGGGTGGGCACGCCCACGAAATTGGAGACCTGCTCGCGCTCAATGAGCTCGAGGGCCCGCTCGGGGTCCCACTTGCGCATCATCACCAGCTTCACGCCGGCGGTCAGGCAGCTGAGCATCACGGCCACGCAGCCGGTGACGTGGAAGAGCGGCACGACGAGGATGAACGCCGGCGCCCCCGCGGACGGGCGGGCGTCGGGGTTGCGGAGCCGGTCGACCTCCGATCGACAGCCGAAGCCGAAGAGCGCCTGCACCACAGCGCGGTTGGTGGAAACCGCACCCTTGGGGTGCCCGGTGGTGCCCGAGGTGTAGAGGATGGTGGCGTCGTCGCCGGCCGCGACCGCCACGTCGGGCATCGGGGCCCCGACCCGCAGGGTGTCGGACCAGTGGTCCACACCCCCGACCGTTGCGGGACACCGGACGGCCAGCACGGCGATGTCCAGACGGGCGCAGGACGCCCGTGCCCGCTCGACCCGCTCCTCGTCGGCGATCAGCACCCGCGGGGTGCAGTCCTGCAGGGCGAAGGCGACCTCGTCGGCGGTCCACCACGCGTTGAACGACACCGAGATCGCGCCGATCGACGTGATCGCCGCGAACGACACCACCCACTCGGGGTAGTTCCGCATGGCGATGGCCACCCGGTCGCCCTTGACCACCCCGTAGCGCTCGACGAGCGTGGCGGCCAGCGCCGACACCTGCTCGGCGAAGTGGGCGAAGCTCCAGCGCTCGTCCTCGTAGACGAGGAAGGTCGTGTCACCGCGGGACGCGGTGGACAGCACCAGCTCGCGCAGGCTCGCAGGCGCGTTCCTGAACGCGGTCACACGCTGCCCGTCGACCTCGATCTCGGTGGTCTCGAACGTGGACCCCGGTGCGGTGACCGTGGCGACGGCATCTGCGTACTCCATGCGCCGGCGACCCTACCCAGCCCCGACCTCGCCACCCCCCACCCCCGACGCCGGGAGGCCGACGGGCACGCTGCTCAGTGGGCCACGCGGAGGACGGCGGCGCCGGTGATCCGGTCGTGGGCGAGGTCGCACAGGGCGGCGTCGGCTTCGTCGAGGGGGTAGGCCACGGTCTCGACCCGTATGCCGATGCGTGCGGCGATGGCGAGGAACTCCTCGCCGTCCTGACGCGTGTTCGCCGTCACGCTCCGCAGCTGCCGTTCCTGGAAGAGGTGGTCGGCGTAGCGCAACGAGGGGATGTCGCTCAGGTGGATCCCCGCGACCGCCACCGTGCCGCCCCGATCGAGGGCCTCGAGGGCGGCCGGGACGACCTCGCCGGCGGGGGCGAAGACGACGGCCGAGTCGAGCGGCTCGGGTGGCCGGTCGAGCGACCCGCCGGCGGAGGCCGCGCCGAGTGCCAACGCGAGTCGGCGGGCGTCGGCCGAACGCGTCATCACGTGCACGGTCGCCCCTTCGGCCAGCGCGACCTGGGCGGCCAGATGGGCCGAGCCCCCGAAGCCGTAGATGCCGAGGCGCCCGCCGACCGGCAGCGCGGCGCGGCGGAGCGCTCGGAAGCCGATGATCCCGGCGCACAGGAGGGGTGCCACCTGCTCGTCGGAGAACCCGTCCGGCAGGCGGTACGCGTACTGCTCGTCGACCACCGCGAGCTCGGCGTACCCACCGTCCGCGTCCCATCCCGTGAAGCGCGGGTCGAGGCACAGGTTCTCGGCGCCGCGCCGACAGAAGCGGCACGACCCACAGGTGTGGCGCAACCAGGCGATGCCGATCCGCTCGCCGATCGAGAAGCGGGAGGCCCCGGCGCCGAGTCGATCGACGACCCCGACGATCTCGTGGCCGGGCACGACGGCCGGCAGGTGGGGCGCGAGGTCGCCCTCAGCGAGGTGGAGGTCGGTGCGACACACGCCGCAGACCGAGACCCGCACCCGCACCTCCCCCGGACCGGGCTCCGGTGCCACCCGGTCGACGAGCTGGAGCGGGCCACCGTCGATCGGGCCGGGGCTCCGCACCACCCATGCGCGCATCCCGCGACCATCCCGCGTGGCCCGGATGGGCGCAAGCCCCGTTCGCAACCCACCGCCGACGTCGCGGCCGGCGACGCCGGGGCCGGGCCGATGCGAAGATGGGCCACGACGACCAGTGGAGGAACCAACCGTGCCACCCGAGCCCGCGACCACGACCCGACCCGCACCCGATCCCGACGCGGTCGGCCTGTTCGCCTTCCGCGTCTGGGGGTACAAGCAGGGTGAATTGGTGTCGCTCCTCATCCACCTCGGCGACCGCCTCGGCCTCTACCGCGCGCTCGCCGAGGTCGGCGCGATCACCGCCGCCGAGCTGTCAGAGCACACCGGCATGCACGAGCGTTGGCTCCGCGAGTGGCTCCGGGGCAACGCCGCCGCCGACCTGGTGCACACCACCGACGGCGACCACTTCGAGCTCACCCCCGAAGGCGTCGCGGTGCTCGTCGAAGAGGACACGAGCCTGGCCTTCGCCGCCGGAGCCTTCACCGCACCGCTCGACGCCACGGTCGTCGACGAGCTCGCCGATGCCTTCCGGACGGGCATGGGCCTCCCCTACGACCGGCTCGGGCCCAACGGGGCACACCGCACCGAGCGAATGCTCGGGCCGTGGGCGCGCATCGCCCTCGTCCCCCAGATCATCCCCGCGCTCGACGGTGTCGTCGAGCGGCTCGAGTCCGGCGCCCTGGTCGCCGACGTGGGGTGCGGTGCAGGGGTCGCGCTCACCGCCCTGGCCGAGGCATACCCCAACTCGTCGTTCCACGGCTACGAGCTGTCCGACTACGCGCTCGACCGGGCGGCGCAGCGAGTCGCCGCGCTGGAGCTCGACAACGTCACCCTCCACCCGGAGCGCGCCGAGCACGTGCCCGACGACGGCCGATACGACCTCGTGCTCACCTTCGACTGCCTGCACGACATGACGCGGCCCGCCGAGGCGCTCGCCGCCATCCGGAAGACGGTGCGCGATGACGGCACGTTGCTCATCAAGGACATCCGCTGCACCGGCTCGTGGGACACCGACCGGCAGAACCCGATGCTGGCGATGTTCTACGGGTTCTCGATCACCTCGTGCATGTCGTCGGCCCTCTCCGAGCCGGGTGGCGCCGGCCTCGGCACGGTGGGCTTCGGCACCGCCGTCGCCGAGCAGATGGTGCGGGACGCCGGGTTCGGGCGGTTCACCCTCCACGACTTCGACGACCCCGCGAACCTCTACTACGAGGTCCGCCCCTGACGCGGTCCGCTCATCGGAGCGCCCGCCGGGCCCGCTCCAGGCGAAACCCGGCGTAGGCGGGGAAGTCCTGGGCGGGGTTCCCGTCGGCATCCTGCACGAGCGCCCACGCCGCCCAGACGACATCGGTGAGCGCCTTCGCCGCGGTCACCCGCTCGTGCAGGCGAGGCGTGGGCTCGCGTTCGGTGTATGCCGCCAGCAGCACCTCATCGCCACGATCGTCGAGGCCGGCCTCGACCGAGAAGTTCGCCAGGTCCCACGCCGGGTCGTTCATGGCGGAGTACTCCCAGTCGAGCAGCCGCATCCCACCACCCGTGTCGATGAAGTTGCAGGGCCACGTGTCGTTGTGGCTCGGCACGAGCACGACGCCATGATCGCCGTGGCCACGGACGCGGAGCTCGTCGACCAGTTGGTCCAGCAGCGCGGGCACGGGGCGTTGGGGGCCGAGGGCCGACCGGTGCCGCTCGATGACCGCCATCGCGTCGAAGCGACCCCGGAAGCGGCCGGCATGGTGATGGACGAGAGCCAGCGCCCGGCCGGCACGCTGCACGGCACCGGGGTCGTCGCGAAACCGATCGGCATCCATCGGCGCGCCGACGACGAACTCGGTGAGCATGATCCCGCCGGCTTCGGCGACGATCACGTCCGCGTTGACGCCGAGGGCCGTCGCGCACCGGGCGTTGTGCCGTTCGGCATCCCGATCGATGTACGCGCCGGTCCCGGGGCGGGGGATGCGCAGGGCGTAGGTCGCCGCGCCGGTCGACACCTTGTAGTTGCGGTTCGTCCAACCGACCAGCGGCTCCACCCGGACGGCGACGAGCGCCGACGCACTGAGGCCGAGGAGCCGTTCGAGCACGCGATCGACCTCGTCGCGCTCCGTCCCGCCCACGTCCCCCATGACGGTCAGGATTCCATGCCGGCGGGAGGCCCGCTCGTGTCACCCGGCTCCTCGGCCGGCACCGACCCGTCTAACGTGGCGGTCCGTGACCCCGCCGAGTTCCATGCGGGCGTGGCGCACCCACGCCTACGGCGACCCGCTCACGGCGCTCCGTCTCGACGAGGTCGAGATCCCCGAGCCCGGTGACGGCGAGGTGCGCGTCCGTGCGCTGGGCATCCCGCTGAACCTCAACGACCTCGAGCGCATCACCGGCGGGAACATGATGGTGCGCCCCAAGTTGCCCTACTCGCCCGGCATGGAGGTGATGGGCGTCGTCGATGCGTGCGGCCCCGGCGCCGAGGCCTTGACGGGCAAGCGGGTGGTCGCCGTCACGCGCGGCGCCCACGGCGGTTTCGCCGAGTACTCGATCTGCCCCGCGGTGTCCGCGTTCGAGATGCCCGACGAGGTGCCCCTGCCCGATGCCGCGGCGCTGTTCTTCCCGTTCCACCTCGCATGGCTCGGCCTGTTCGACCGCGGCGGGCTCCAGGCAGGCGAGACCGTGCTCGTCCACGCCGCCGCCGGCGGTTCGGGCTCTGCGGCCGTCCAGCTCGCCGTCGACGCCGGTGCGCGGGTGATCGCCACGGTCGGCTCGGACGACAAGATGGCGCTCTGCCATGACCTGGGCGCCGAGACCGTCGTCAACTACCGCACCGATGCCTTCGCTCCGATCGTGATGGAATTGACCGCGAGCAAGGGTGTCGACGTCGTGTTCGACAACGTGGGCGACGCGGTCATGGCCGACTCCATGAACTGCCTGGCCTACAACGGCCGTTACCTGATGATGGGTTTCGCGTCCGACAAGGCAGTCGCCGACGAGAAGGCGATCGTTCCCCGCGCCATCGCCATGGGCAACATCAAGCTCTGCGGGGTGCTGCTCGCCTACGCCGATCCCGCCTTCGCCACCATGGTGAAGCAGGGGATGGGTTGGAACCTGCCCTCGAGCGAGTTGGGCGCGCGGATCAACCGCGTGGTCGTCGACCTGGTGACGGCGAAGCGGGTGCATGCCGTGGTGGGCAAGGTCGTCGGGTTCGCCGACGTCCCCGCCGCCTTCTCGGCGATGGCCAACCGTGAGACCACCGGACGCACGGTCGTCAACCTCTGGGACGACCGACGCGGGTAGCGTCGCCTGCGGTGACCACCAGGCTTCCCACCACCCGAGCATGAGCCCGAAGTCCCGCGCCCGCCGGGTCGCCGATGCCGTCCTGTCGGTGGACGAGACCCTCGATCGCCTCAACGACACGGTCGACCACATGCACACCACGCTCGGCAGCCTGGACGGCACCATCGGGAAGCTCGACGCGGCGATCGACCAGTTCGCCCAAGTGGTCAGCGGCGTCGACGACCTGCGCACCGGCATGGTCGAGACGGTGGGCGACGTGACCGAGCTCACCGAGCAGGTGCGACGGCTCGTGGACGCCCTGGAGGTGACGGTGGGCCCGGCGCTCTGGGCGAACGAGGGCCTCCGGCGCCTGGGACTGCGGGGGAAGCCCGACGACGGCGGCCATGGGTCCGGGCACGGCGCCCCCCGACCGGACGACGGCTGAACCCGTCGCCCTCACGGCATGGCCGAGCGCGCGATCACCGACGACAGCGAGCGGATCGCGTTCGACGGTGTGATCGGCTTCGCCGAGGAAGCCAGGAACCGCTGGTGACCGACTGGCAGGCGATCGGCGTGGAACGCGGCGACGACGGACGACAGCGGTGTGGTTGGTGCACGGCCACGCCCGACTACCTGGCGTACCACGACGACGAGTGGGGCCGGCCCGTGGTCGACGACGTTCGCCTCTACGAGAAGCTCTGCCTCGAGGGCTTCCAGTCGGGGCTGTCATGGCTCACCATCCTGCGCAAGCGCGACGACTTCCGCCGGGCGTTCCACGGCTTCGACCCCGGTCAGGTGGCGGCATTCGACGAGGCCGACGTCGATCGACTGCTGCAGGACGCGTCCATCGTGCGGCACCGGGGCAAGATCGAAGCCACGATCGCCAACGCGCGGGCCGTGCTCGCCGTGCAGGAGCGCTTCGGCTCGCTCGCGGCGCTGGTGTGGTCGTTCGAGCCGATCCGTCGAGGTCGGCCCGTGCCCGAACGCCTCGGCGAGGTGCCCGCCACGACACCCGAGTCGACCGCGCTCTCGAAGGAGCTACGGCGCCGGGGCTTCCGCTTCGTGGGGCCCACCACGGCCTACGCCGCAATGCAGTCCCTCGGCCTGGTGAACGACCACGTGAAGGGCTGCCACGTGCGCACCGCCTGCGACCGCGACCGCAGGGCCATGATCGTCCCCACCGCGACAGCTCCGAACGGGGGGTGACGGATGACGCCACCCGGGCACCCCGTTCGTGAACGCACCCTCGACCACGTCTCGGTGCCCGCCGCCGGCACGCTCTTCCTCGCGAAGAGGACGTTCATCGTCACCTCCGCCATGCCGGCCCGCAGCCCAACGTAGAGGTCGGCGTCAGGTGCCCACGACGGTGAGGCCCAGGCTCCGGGCCGCCTGGGCCTGACGAAGGTCGAAGGTCAGGAAGGTGAGGGCTTGGCGACCCACCCGCTGGGCCGCGCCGAGGTGCAGCGCGTCGAGCGACCGGACGCCGGTCTGCTCGGCGATGGACGCGGCCAACTCACATGTCGCTTCATCGAGTTCGACGATCGCGAACGCGCCGAGATCAACCTCGAAGGCCTGACGCGTCTCGGTGAGGGAACGGCCGGCGAGCAGTCTGGCCAGGTTCCGGCGGACCTCCACCACGGTGTGCCGGCCCGTCACCAGCTGATCGTCGGATTCCAGCAGGTCCTGGGCGAGATCGGAGTCGGGCTCATCGATGTAGCGCTTCAGCAGCGCGCTCGAATCGACGTAGAGCGTCAACCCTCGCGATCCTCAGCGAGCACGTCGGCCGTACGCCGATCCGAGGGGTGTCGGCGGACCAGGCCGAGCCCTCGCCTGGAGGGTGGGGTCACCCACCCTTCGGCGACCCCTTCGTCCACTCGAACCCGGCCGGGCAGCGGCCCGAGGACAGCGATAGGTCGACCTCGATCGGTGACCGTGATGGTGTCGCCCCTGCTGGCCCGATGCAGATGCTCGGACAGCTTGGCCTTCAGCTCTCTCACCCCGACTTCCATGTAGTCACGATACAACCATCATGTGACCACATTCAATGGTCCGTGATCCCCTGATTCAGTCGGTGACGGCGTGGCGCTGCAGGTCGGCGAGGTCGCACCACTCGAGCGTGCCGATGTGGGTCGCCTCGAGCACGACAGCCGGGGCGGCGCCTGCGTCGAGCGCCTCCTTCCAACGGGGCGCGCAGAGGCACCACTGGTCGCCCGGCTGCAGCCCGGGGAACTCGTACTCGGGGTGGGGGGTGCTGAGGTCGTTGCCCACCCCCTGTGAGTAGGCGAGGAACTCCGCGGTCACGCGGGCACAGACGGTGTGGACGCCGTCGTCACCGGCGCCGGTGTCGCAACAGCCGTTGCGGTAGAAGCCGGTGAGGGGCGATTCGCTGCAGGACAGCAATTCACCACCGAGCACGTTGCGAGCCATGGCCCCATCGGACCACAACCTCGGCCGCTCGCGCGGCACCGGTCGGTCAGACCCGGCGGCCGATGCCGATCAGGGCATCCACGTCGAGCCCCGAGCCACCGTCCTCCGCCTCGTCGATCACCTCGACGAACGCCGCTGCTGCCCTTTCCACCACGGGCTCATCGAGGGCTTCGAAGAGCGGCTGCACGGGCGGCGACCAGTCCGGCAGGCGCCGGAAGAACTCGGCGGGGTCGTCCCACACCCACCTTTGGGTGACGGTGTGCACCTCGACCGCATCGAGCCCCGCTTCGGTGAGCCAGCCGCGCAACCCGTCCGCGTCACCGATCCGCGCCCACACCGGTTCGGCCTGTGGTGGGTCGAAGCCGGGGATGGCCCGCGAGAACGCCGTCCGCACGAGGTCGACCAGGCGGAATCCCGCCAGCCGCCAGGTGGTGACGCACACCCGACCACCCGGCCGGGTGGCCCGCGCCATCTCCCGCAGGCCGGCGCCCATGTCGGGGAAGAAGATCAGGCCGAACATCGACACGGCCAGGTCGAAGGAGGCATCGGGCACCTCGAGGGCCTGGCCGTCCATCTCGGCCACGGTGCACCGGTCGAGGCCTTCGGCGTCGCACCGCGCCCTCAGGAGCTCGACCATCCCCGGCGCGAAGTCGGTGGCGAGCACCTCGGCGCCGAGGCGGGCCGCCCGAAGAGACAGGGCACCCGAACCGGCAGCGACGTCGAGCACCCGCTCACCGGCCACCAGACCGGCGAGGCGCAACGCCTCGTCCGCGTAGGGCCCGGTGTACGGGGCGAAGGCCTCCTCGTAGCCGGAGGCGGCGGCACTCCAGTTCTCGGGGCGTTGATCGTGGGCGAGGTCGGTCATGGTGGCCATGGTCGCGCCTCGGCCACGGCGTCGTCGGCCGGCGTCACTCGCCGACAGCCGACCTCCGGTCGAACGAGCGCAGGGTGACGGTCTGCTGGATCGCCAACGCGACGGCCACCACCGCGACCACGGCGATGCCCGACAGGGTCGACCCCAGGCCCGCGCACACCGCGACGACCACCAGGATCACTGCGACGCGTTCGGGTGCCACCCGGCGGACCGCCTGCCACTGCAACCCGGCCAGCCCGCCGACGAAGAACGCCACCGCACCCGCGAGCGCGGCGAGATCGCCGGTGGCCAGGTGCTCGGCGGGGTGGGCCACGGCGTGCTTGGCCGCCACGGCATAGAGCACCAGGCCGAACACGACCGGGAAGTGCCCGAAGGTGAACAGGTCTCTCGCCACGCGGCCGCGCTCGTAGGTGCCCGCCACCCGGAGCGTGTGCTCGACGGCCTGGGGCACGTAGGCGAAGTACGTCCACCAGAACACGCACGCCATCGAAACGGTGATCGCCAGCCCGAGACCGACAGGCGGGGTGAGCTCGGACTCCGATGCCGTCGCACCGATCGCCACGAGCGCCTCGCCCAACGAGATGATCACGAAGAGCGCGTGGCGCTCCGCGAAGTGGGTGGGGTCGATCGTCCAGGCGTTCGTGCCCTGCCGTCCCTTTCCGGCAGCCGCCAGTGCGCTGCCGACGTTGAAGATCGCGACGAACGCCCACACGGCCACGCGGGCGTCACCGTCGAGGAAGGCACCGATGAACAGCACGCAGGGGGCGAGCGCGGCCAACGGCAGGTAGCGGAGCCATGCCGCTCGGGTCGCCGGCTCGCCCCACAGCTTGCGTCCCTGTATGCCCAACGCCCACAGGTTGACGGCGAGGTAGGCGCCGGCGAACTCCAGGCCCGTGGCGCCGTAGGCCTCGGGGAGGGCCACCGCCATCAAGAGGGCGAGCGGGACCGCGGCGAGCACCAGGAACTGGGCCGTCGAGCGCCCGGCCAGGTCGACCGCAGTGCCGAGCCAGGTGAACTGCGACCAGAGCCACCACACGAGCCAGGCCAGAAGGAGGCCGCGACCGAAGCCCTTCCAGGTGAGGTCGGAGGCGAGCACGCCCGCGATCTGGGTGACGGCGAAGACGAACACGAGGTCGAGGAACAGCTCGAGGTTCGTGGCGTGCCGGCCGACCTCCTCCGCCGTCTCCGTCGCCTCAGAGGTCCCGTCGTCTGGTTGGCTCATCCGGCCGAGGTTACGGGCCGACGGCCGCCAGCGCGGGGGCCAGATCGCCCTGATCCCGCACCGTCACGTCGTCGAGGCCCAGCCAGGTCGCCATGGTCCGCAGCTCGCCGGCCAGCCGTTCGGACACCGCGAGCTCGTCGACGCCGTCCTCGGCGAACGCCGCCTGCACGAGCAGGCGTGAGCCGGCTCGATCGGCCTTCACGTCCACGCGGGCGACGTAGCGATCACCGAGCAGGAAGGGAAGCACGTAGTAGCCGTGCACGCGCCTGGGCTTGGGCACGTAGATCTCGATGCGGTAGCGGAAGCCGAAGACGCGCTCCACCCGGTCGCGCTCCCACATCACCGAGTCGAACGGGGAGACGAGGGCACACGCATCGATGCGACGCGGGAGCACCGCCTCGGGGTGCCGGTAGGCCTGGTGCTTCCAGCCGGCGACCGTCACCCGCTGGAGCAGGCCCTCGTCGGCCATGTCGTCGATGAGGGGCCGGGCCTTCGCGATGGGAAGCCGGAAGTAGTCGGCGAGGTCCTTGGCCGTGCCGATGCCGTGCCCCCGCGCCGATCGATCGAGCAGGGCGACCATGGCGTCCCGGGGGGTCGGGGTGGGCGAGGCCGCGACGGTCGGCGGCACGACGAGAGAGGGATCGCAGTAGGCCCGCTCGAACGTGCCGCGGCGGACGGCGCCGACCCGGCCCTCGTAGAAGAGATGCTCGAGCGCCCGCTTGGTGTCGCCCCAGCCCCACCACGGACCCTTCTTGCGCTCGCCGGCATCGAGCTCGCCCGCGCTCAGGGGCCCGTCGGCGAGCACGTCGCCGAGCACCCGCTCGATCAGCTCGCCCTGCTCGGTGGCCCACTCGCGCATGCCGGTCCACTGATGCGCTCCCGCCATCCGCCAGCGCAGCAACGGCTGGAGGTCGGACCGGATGAGCGAGGCCTCGTGCCCCCAGTACTCGAAGGCCTCGTGATCGTCGTAGACGAAGCGGTCGAGCAGCGTCCGGTCGTAGGGCCCGAGACGGGAGAACAGCGGCAGGTAGTGGCTGCGCACGAGCACGTTCACCGAGTCGATCTGAATGAGGCCGAGCCGGTCGAACACGCGCCGGAGGTGCCGCCGGTCGATGCGCCCGCGAGGCCGAGGCTCACCGAGCCCCTGCGCCGCGAGCGTGATCCGGCGGGCCTGGGCCGCGCTCAGGGTGTCCGGTCGTGCCACCTCTCGAAGCTACCGACCCGGTCCCATCAGCGGGCCTGCCGACCGAATGCTGCACCGCCGCGCGGGCCCACCCGGCACCGGGCGACCCGGATCGCGAACCGGCACCGCCCGAAGGGGGGCCCGCAGAAGGCGGGCGGTAGCGTCGACACCGATGGCGACGACAGTGATCTCTGGTGGCCTGGTCTTCGACGGGTCGGGGGCGGACGGGCGACGGGCCGACGTGCTCATCGCCGACGGCACCGTGCGCTCGATCGGCGTCGGCATCGCCGTGCCCGACGGGGCCGAGCGCATCGACGCCACGGGGTGCTGGGTGACGCCGGGCTTCGTCGACCTCCACACCCACTACGACGCCGAGATCGAGTTCGCGCCGGCCCTCGGCGAGTCGGTGCGCCACGGGATCACCACGGTGCTCGTCGGCTCCTGCGGGCTGTCGTTCGCGGTCGGCGAGCCCGAGGACCTCGCCGACATGTTCTGTCGCGTCGAGGGCATCCCCCGCGACGACGTGCTCCCCAAGCTCCGCGGCATCGTCGACTGGACCTCTCCCACGGGATACCTCGAGCATCTCGACACACTGCCGCTCGGGCCCAACATCGTCTCCCTGCTCGGGCACTCGGCCATCCGGGCGCACGTGATGGGCTTCGGCCGCTCGGTCGACGACCACGTGGAGCCCACGGGCACCGAGCTCGATGCCATGCTGCGGCTCGTCGAGGAGGCGCTCGACGCCGGCTACCTGGGCCTGTCGGTCAACACGCTGCCGTGGGACAAGCTCGACGGCGACCGCTACCGCAGCCGGCCCACGCCGTCGGTGTTCGCCAAGTGGAAGGAATACCGGGCCCTGGCCGAGCCGGTGCGGCGACGCGGCGCGCTCTTCCAGGCCGTGCCCAACATCCAGACCCGCTGGAACCTGGCCCTGTTCATGGCCATCGCCTCCAAGGTCCGCCATGCACCCATGCGCACGATGATGATCTCGATGGTCGACGCCAAGGCGGCGCCGGGCATCCACCGGGTGGTGGGCGCCTTCCTGTCCCTGTCGCGCCGTCTGCTCGGTGCCGACCTGCGCATGCAGTCGCTGCCCAACGTGTTCGACATGTGGATCGACGGCCTCGAGAACCCCGTGATCGAGGAACTGGGCGCCGGCACCGAGGTGTTGCACCTCGACCGCAGCGTGCGGGGGGAGCTGATGACCGAACCGGGTTGGCGGCGGCGGTTCCGGGAGCAGTGGACCAACAAGATCCGGGGCCGGGTGTACCACCGCGACCTGCACGAGGCCCGCATCATGGGCGCGCCCGATGCCGCCCTCGTGGGTCGGACGTTCGCCGAGGTCGCCGCCGAGCGAGGTCAGGACCCGCTCGACTGCTTCATGGACCTCATCGCCACCTACGGCACCGACCTGCGCTGGCACACCGTCATCGGCAACGACCGCACACGCGAGCTCGAGTGGATCGCGGCGCACCCCCAGGTGCTCGTCGGGTTCTCGGATGCCGGCGCCCATCTTCGCAACATGGGCTTCTACAACTTCGCCCTGCAGATGCTGCGCCTCGTGGAGGACGCCCACGGTGAAGGGCGCACGATGATGACCACCGGCCGAGCCGTCCACCGGGTGACAGGCGAGATCGCCGACTACCTGGGCATCGACGCCGGCCACCTGCGCGAGGGCTGCCGAGCCGACGTGGTGGTCGTCGACCCGGCCGGCCTCGACTCGTCGCTCGACGACATCCACGAGGAGCCCATGCCCGGCTTCCCGGGGCTCAACCGCCTCGTGCGCCGCAACGACGCCGCGGTGCGGGCGGTGTTCGTGAACGGCCGCCTCGCCTGGGACGGCCATGAGGCCGCCCCCGACCTCGGCAAGTCCTCCGGCTACGGCCGGCTCCTGCGCGGCGCTTACTAGCGCAGGCCGAGGGGCATCGGCCCCGCTCGGATCAGAACCAGCGGAGGTCGGCGTCGCCCTCGCCACCCGGCGTGCCATCACCGTCGATGACCGTGGCGCACTGGGGGCACCACGCCCGGCGTTCGATCACCGATCCACAGGCGGCGTGACGTTGCGGTTCGGCCCCGCCCTGACGGCCGGCCCAGGCCGACAGCGCCGGCAGGAGTGTGGCCAGATCGCGTCCGGACTCGGTGAGGTCGTACACGTAGCGCCGGGGACGCTGCGAGTACGGGGCCGCGACGACGAGGCCCTGGCGCTCCATCCGACGGAGCCGATCGGTGAGCACGTTGGGGGCGATCCCCTCGACCTCGGCGATCAGGTCGCCGAACCGCCTCGGTCCGTGCACCAGCGCGGCGAGGGTCAACAGGACCCAGCGATCACCGGCCACGTCGGCGCCTTCACGCAGTGCTGGATCGACCACGACCACCAGTGTGGTGGTGTGGATCGGAAAACCCGGCGGTAGAGTCACTTGCAATTACGAAGTAACTATCGACTCGGAGGAAGAAACATGTTGAAAGAACTCCAGGAACACGTGCGCACCATCGCCGACACCGCCGGCCCGTCGGTGGTCAGCATCGGCCGCAACGGTCGCGGCACCGGCTTCGTGGTGGCCACCGACCGTGTGCTCACCAGCTCGCACAACCTGCGCGACAAGACCGTCTCGGTGACTTTCGCCGACGGCCGCACCGAGCAGGCCCGGGTGCACGGGCTCGACGGCGACGGCGACCTGGCCGTGGTCGAGGTGCCCATCGGCGAGACGGTGGCCCTGGCCTTCGCCGAGGCCGAGACCGACACCGGGGTCGGCGCCCCTGTCGTGGCCCTCAGTCGAGGCGGCCACCGGCCGCGGGCGACGATCGGCTTCGTGAGCGCCGTCGACCAGGCGTTCCGCGGCCCGCGGGGCCGAGCCGTGCGCGGCGGGTTGGAGCACACCGCCCCCCTCGCCCGTGGCTCGTCCGGCGGGCCCGTGCTCGACGGCGACGGCCGCGTGGTGGGCATCAACACCCACCGGGCGGGCGACGGCTTCTACCTCGCGCGGGTCGCCGACACGGCCCTCCAGGCCCGGCTGGCCGAGCTGATCGCCGGCCGGTCGATCCGACGGCGGATGCTCGGCGTGGCCGTCGCCCCCTCGGAGGTCGCGGAGAACCTGCGCCGGGCCGTGGGCCTCGACGACCGCACCGGGCTCCTGGTGCGTGCCGTCGAGGAGGCCGGACCGGCGGGAGCAGCAGGCGTGCTCGTCGGCGACCTGCTCGTGTCCGTCGACGGGCACGACCTCGCCTCGGCCGACGACCTGGCCGCGGCGCTGGACGATCTCGAGGGCGACTCCGTCGAGGTGACCGTGGTGCGGGGCGCCGACGAGCGCACCGTGACGGTCAGCTTCGCCGCCCCCGCCCCCGCCCCCTCGTCCGACTCCTAGCCCGACCCCACCCCCTCCTCCCGCCCAGGCTTCCGAACTCGGCGCATCCACTGCGCTGTCAGGTGTGTAGATGCGCTGAGTTCGGCGGGAGGGACGCGCCGAGTTCGGCCGGTCAGGCGAGCCTCCAGGACCGGGCGACAGCGGAGCCACTACCGTCGGCGTGAGATCAACCGATCGAGGACGGTTCACGACAGCCGATGTGGATTCCCTGGCCGTACACCATGGCGGCGGCGATGGCGCTCGCGGGCCTCGCGTGGTTCATACGCCCGCGGCGGGGGCTCGCGGCGGCCGCCACCCCCTTCGCCCGTGAGGCGGCGGTCGTGCTGAGCCTCTATTCGCTCTGGAGGATCGCCGGCAAGATCTCCGTCCGTCACACCGAGGGGGCCGAGGCAAGGGCACGGTGGATCTGGGAGGCGCAGCAGTGGCTCCACCTTCCGAGCGAACTCGCCATGCAGCGAGCCGTGCTCCCCCACCCCGTGCTGATGCAGGCCGCCAACCTCTACTACGCCGTCGCCCACGTGCCGGCGGCCATTGCCATGTTGCTCTGGCTCTTCGTCCGGCACCGCGACCGGTATCCCGCCCTGCGCAACGTGCTCGCCATCCTCACGGGCACCTGCCTGGTCCTCCAGCTCGTGGCGGTCATGCCGCCACGGTTCCTGCCGTCGCTCGGTTTCGTCGACACCGCGCAGCTCTACGGGCAGTCGGTGTACCCCGGGCTCGGGCGAGGCGCCAACAACCAACTGTCGGCCATGCCGTCGCTGCACGTGGGCTGGGCCGTGCTCGTGGCGGTCGCCGCGGTGATCGCGAGCAGCAGCCGCTGGCGATGGATCGTGGTCGGGCACCCCGTCGCCACCTGTCTCGCCGTCGTGGTCACCGCCAACCACTGGTGGCTCGACGGGATCGTCGCAGTGGCCATCCTCGTCGCTGCCATCGCCGTCGAGCGCTGGGCCCGCCGGGGGGTGGCCCGGCTGTCGCTCGCGTCGGTGGGCCAGGCGGACGGGGTGGGCGTCGACCCCCGGTGGACCCCGGCGCGGGTGGGCCAGGCCCCCTGAGGCGTCGTCAGGCGACCTCGCCCAGCGAGGCGAGCTCCTCGGTGGCGGTGTCGGCGTGGTTCGCGAACTGTGCCACCTGGAGCTCCTCGAAGAGCTGACGGACCCGGGGGGTCATCAGTCCCAGCTTGTTCACGTTGGGCACGATCTTCGAGAAGAGCACCTGGCGGAACATGATCATGAGCGGGTTGTCGGCGGCGAAGGCCTTGCCCTGCTCGACGTCGACCCCGAGACGCTCCCAGAGCTGCTCGAGGAGGAAGCGGCGGTACATGAGGTCGGTGGCCTCGAGCAGGAATTCCTCGCGGTCGGCCAACTCGGCCGCACTCAGCTCGGGGATGACCTCCTTCAGCGCCAACACCCCGAAGGCGACATGACGGGCCTCGTCGCGCATCACCAGGTCGGTGATCTGCTTGATCACCGGGTCGTTGAACATCATGTTGCCCATGCCGAAGGCGGCCAGGGCCAGGCCCTCCACCATGATCTGCATGCCCAGGTAGGTGATGTCCCACCGCTTCTCGGTCATGATGTCGACCAGCAGCGCCTCGAGGGGCGCGGAGATCGGGTACTCGTGGCCCGGGAGCTTGGTGCTGAGGTACCGGGCGTAGGCCTCCACGTGACGGGCCTCGTCGTTCACCTGGTTGGCGGCGTAGAACTTGGACTCGATGTCGGGGACGGTCTCGACCAGGCGGGCGGTGGCCACCAGCGCGCCCTGCTCGCCGTGCATGAACTGGCTCGTCATCCAGGCCTGGAGCTCCCAACCGACGACGGCCCGCTCGGCCTCGTTCATCGACCGGAAGGGTGAGCCCTCCGCGTCGATGCCGATGAATTGGCCGATCATGGCCAGTTCCTCCTCGGTGGCGTTGGGATCGGGCTCGCCCCACACGACCTCGGGCGTCCAGTCCACGTCGGTGGTGGCGTTCCACTGCGACACCTTGCCCTTCTCGTAGAGACGGGTGAGCTGGTGGTTCGACGGCTCGTAGTCCCAGGTGAACCGGGTGACGCTGGTGGCCTCGACCAGCAGCTCTGGGGAGGCAGCGGGCGCGGCGGTCTCGGAGGGAACGACGGTCATGGCAGGAGCCTTTCGGGTTGCAGGATGGACAGGAGTGACTCGACGACCTCGTCGAGCGGCAGTGCGTCGGACGTGCCGAGGGTGGCGACCCACCAGTCGCCGGCGGCGTGGAACATGCCCACCAGGCCGTAGGCCCAGACCCGGGCCGAGGCGTTGGGGCGACCCGTGTCGCGGTGCTCGGCTTCGAGCGACGCGGCCAGCCACTCGGCCACGAGTCCGACCAGCAGGTCTCGCTTCTCGGTGCCGGCCTGGGTGGACAGGAAGCGGTAGAGGTTGGGGTCGGCCTCGAGCAGCCCGAGGTAGAGCCGGGCGGTGAGCGCGAGCCGGTCGCGGGCACTGCCCCGCTCGGCCAGGCCGGCGCCCACCGCATCGACGAGCGTGGCCACGAACCGATCGGCCAGCGCCTCGACGAGGCCGCTGCGGTCGCCGAAGTGACGGTAGAGGATCGGCTTGGTGACGCCGCAAGCCGCCGCCAGCTCCTCCATGGTGACGAAGGGGCCATCGGTCCGCACGGCGGCCATGACATCGGTGAGCAGCTCGTCGCGGCGAGCCTCGGCGCGCACTGATCGGGGGTTCACGGTGGACGGGCTCACGGTGGACGGGTTCACGGTGGACGGGGTCATGGGCGGCAACTGTTACCAGGAGTAACTGTTACTCAAGGTAACGAATCCGCCCGGCCTCGTCAACCGCCTTGCCTGCGGACGGGTGCGCTCAGGGGGCCGGGCGCGTCGACCACGGTCGCCCACCCAGGCGGGACTGGATTATCCTCGGCGCGACAAAGAGGAGGGGTCACCCCATGACGGACAACGACGCACCCGGACCGATCGACTTCGTGCTCATCGAGTTCCCCGGCGACAACCTGACCGGCGAAGCAGGCGCAGCGCTGCTCGAGCTCGTGGATCGCGGCATCGTCCGCGTCTTCGACATCCTCATCGCCCAGAAGGACGCCGACGGCACCTTCTCGGGTGTCGACATCGCCGACCTCACGGCCGAAGGCCTCGGTGGCTTCGCGGCATTCGCAGGGGCCCGGTCAGGGCTGCTCGGCGGCGACGACCTGGCCCGGGCGGCCGAGACCATGGCGCCCGGCACCATGGCCGCGCTCATCGTCTACGAGAACACCTGGGCCATCCCCTTCGTGGCCGCCGCAAGGCGAGCGGGCGGCCAACTGATCGCCAGCGAGCGGATCCCGGCGCAGGCGATCATCGACGCACTCGACGCACTCGACGCAGCTGACTGAGAGGACAACCAATGCCAGGACTACTACGAGGAGTCGCCCGCACCGCCGTCGTCGCCGGCACGGCGACCGCGGTGAGCGGTCGTGTCCAACGGCGCCAGGCGGAGAAGTTCGCCGGTCGGGACGCTCAGATCTACGCCGACCGGGAACAGGCCTACACCCAGACTGCTCCCCCACCGCAGGCCGCCTACCCGGCACCAGCACCGGCACCCGTCGCCGCTGCGAGCGAGTCCGACAAGTTCGACCAGCTGGCCAAGCTCGGCGAGCTGAAAGCCCAGGGCATCCTCACCGAGGCCGAGTTCACCGCCGAGAAGGCCAAGATCCTCGCCAGCTGAGCAACACCCGGCCGGCGGGCTGCTGCGCCGGCCCGCCGCCACCCCGCACTACCATGGGCCTGCGTGCCCCGAGCCCTGTCGTCGTTTCGCGCCCGCCTGCTGCTCGTCGTGGCGGTCGCGCTGTTCGTGCGCATCGCGGCGGTCATGGCCGGCTACCAACACCTGCCGCTGGGCCTCGACGACAACAACGGCTACCACATCCAGAGCCTGCTCCTCGCCGACCACGGTGGGTTCTACGAGCCCTTCGTCTGCCTCGACAGCGTCCGCGCCGACGGCGACCCCTTCAGCTCCGATGCCCTGACCGCCGCGTGTCGCGAACGTGGCGAGCTCGAGCCCTCGGCGGGCCACCCCCCGCTGTTCCCCGGCTATCTCGCGGTGGTGTCCCTCCTCGGGTTCGAGAGCGTCCTCGAACACCGGCTCGCCTCCTGCCTCCTCGGCGCCGCAGCGGTGGCCCTGATCGGGCTGGTCGCACGTCGCATCGCCGGCGACCGGGCGGGACTGATCGCGGCCGCGCTCGCCGCGGTGTACCCGAACCTCTGGATCAACGACGGGCTCATCCTCGCCGAGTCGGGGTACACCGTGGCCATCGGCCTGTTCCTGCTGGCCGCCTACCGGTTCTGGCAGGAGCGATCGATCGCACGAGCGGTGGTGCTCGGCGTGGCGGTGGGCGCCGCGGCCCTCACCCGCTCCGAGGGACTGCTCCTGCTCGGCTTCGTGGTGCTGCCCCTGATGGTCGTCGCCCGCGGCCCGTGGAAGCGCCGGGTCGCGCAGTTCGCGGTGAGCGGGCTCGTGGCCGTGGCCATCGTCGCGCCCTGGGTGGCCTACAACATGAGTCGCTTCGACGAGCCTGTGCTGCTCGCCTCGGGAACCGGCCGCGTGCTCGCCTACGGCAACTGCGACGCCACCTACTACGGCCCGAAGATCGGGTACTGGGACCAGAGCTGCGCCCCCACCGCCGAGGCCCTGGTGGGCGACGAGTCGGTGATCGACACCGCCCACCGCGAGAAGGCCGTGGCCTACGTGTCCGACCACCTCGGGCGGGCCCCGGTGGTGGTCGCCGCCCGGATCGGGCGGATGTGGGGGCTCTACCGCCCCCTCGAGGGCATGCGACTCGACATCTTCTTCGAACGTCGGGGGCAATGGCCGTCGAGGCTGGCCCTGGCCATGTACGCGGTCCTGCTCCCGGCCTCCATCGCCGGCCTGGTGGTGATGCGCCGGAGACGGGTCACGATCGTGCCGATGGTGGGCATCGCGGCGATGGTGACGTTCACCGCGGCGGTCAGCTTCGGTGTCACCCGCTACCGGGTGCCGGTCGACGTGATCCTCGCGATCCTGGCCGGCGTGGCCGCCGACGCCGTCCTCAGGCGGTGGTGGACCCCCGACGAGGCAGCCGCGGAGGACGGGCCCGCACCGATCGCTCCCGATGGCGAGCCCGACGGGGGGCTCGAGCCCGATGACCTGCCGGTTCTGGCGCGCTGACCGACCGGTGGCGCGCCGAGGCCGTGCAGGGCCGATGGTACGATCGGCCCTCCCCTGATCGACCGTCCCGACCTCCCCGGGCACGCCACCCAGACCCTGGAGCAGCCTTCGTGAGACCACAGAGAGCCCGCCTCCGATTGGTCGCGCTGCCGGCGGTGAGCCTCGGACTGGTGCTCGTCGCCGCGGGGTGCGGCAGCGACGGCACCGACACCACCCAAGCGACATCGACCACCGCGGAGTCCGACGTGGCCGTGTCGCCGGACGACCGGGCCGACCTGAGCACCTACGACTCGGTCGACGCGATCGACCAGGCCCTCGCCGACGGCGGGATGACCTGCGATCTCGAGTACGAGGGCCTCCAGGACGAGGAGCGCGAGATCAGCCAGTGCGTCCTGAACGGCGAGCAGGCGATCCTGTCGGTCTGGGTCGACGAAGCGCCTCAGGACACCTTTCTCGGCTCCCTCCCGGCCGGGCCCGCCTCGGTGGCCTTCGGGAACAACTGGACTATCGAGGTGCTCACGCCGGCCAACGCGCAAGAGATCGCCACGGTCCTCGACGGCTCGGCACGATGAGCCGGGGGCGTGGTCGGGCGGGCGTGCCCGCCGCCACGCTCGTGACCATGGCGGTGCTGGTCGCCGGGTGTGGTGTGGGGGGCGGTGCCGCGCCACCGGACAGCGCGGCGGACACCGACAGCACCCAGGGCACGTCGGCGCCGACGAGTATCTCGACGAGCATCCCCACGACCACCACGACGGCACCACCCTCGCCGCCGCTCGACGCCGCGGGCCATCGGGCGCTCACACCCCAGGACCCGTTGCGCGTCCTCGTCCTGGGCGACTCGGAGATGTACGACGCCAGCGCGGCGATCAAGGCCGCACTCGAGTCGACGGGCGTGGCCACCGTCACCGAGGGCGCCGTGTTCGGCTTCGGCCTCAACGAGGAGAACCCCGCCGACTGGCGCGTCTACTTCCCCCGGGTCCTCGCAGAGAGCCAGAGCGAACTGGTCATCATCATGCTGGGATCCTGGGACCACCTCTACGTCAATCGATACGGGGTGGACACCTACGCCGCCACCGTCGAGGAGGCGACGAACGCCCTGCTGGCCACCGGCGCCCAGGTGCTGTGGCTGGGCGAGCCGCCCAACGATCCCGCCCGCGGCACGGTGGGCCTGCGCGAACAGGTGAACGAGGTCTACGCGAGCCTGCCGGCCGCGCATCCCGGGCAGGTTGCCCACCTCGACCTGGCCCCTGTGCTCACCGACGAGTCAGGCCAGTTCGCCGACATCCTTCCGGGCCTCGCGGGGCCCGAGCGGATCCGCAAGGCCACCGGCAACCACTTCTGCCCCGCCGGTGCCCAGCGGGTCGCCGATCTGGTGACCACGACGGTCACGCCCGTGTGGGCGCTGCCGGCGCCGGCGGCGGACTGGTCCTTCGGTGCGTGGCGGGGCGATGCCCGCTACGACAACCCGGCCGGATCCTGCCCGCCGATCTGATCGCGGCCGCCGAGCCGGTCGGCAAGTCGGTCGAATGCCGCCGCCGCCAGCACCACGAGCGCGATCTCGGAAGGGATCCGGAAGCGGAGCAGGCCGTAGAAGGCAGCCGCGGTGATCGTGACGATGAGGAACGTGGCGACCAGGGGGAGGATCATCACCTTGCGGCGGCGGAGGATCACCGCACCGGCCACGGATGCGGGCACGAGGGCGACGTACATGGCGAACCCGAGCCATGACACCCACTGCGGACGCCCCTCGCCCTGCATGAAGTGGACCATGAAGTCCGGGTCGTAGACGCTCCACACCCGACCCACCCGAACGGCCATCACCACCGGGAGGCGGGTCAGGTTGTGACGGATGTAGCTGAGCGCCTCGGCGCGGTACGCGGTCGAGATGACCGACTGGTCCACCATCTGATCGGCCGTGAAGGCCGTGGGCGGCAGGCAGTCGCCGTGCCACAGCCCGATGGCGGGTGTGAAGTAGTCGGTCGCACAATTGGTGCCGAGGAGGGTGAGCCCGTCGTTCGTCGAGATGGCCACGGGGTCCTCGAACCGGGACGCGTTGTAGACCATCCACGGGCTGAGCACGGCGATCGAGACACCGACCGCCACCGCCGCCCACCGCAGGCGGGCCTTCCACGAGCCCGCCTTCGCCAGCCAGATCACCGGGAGAAGGACCAGCGGCAGGAACAGCGCCAACTCGGCACGGGTGAGCATCGATGCACCGAGGAGAGCACCCATCTCGGCGGCTCGACGCGCCCCCGGCGCCTCGGCGAAGCGATAGGTGCTGAGGAGCAGCAGGGCCACGGCCAGGGCGGTGAGCGTCTCGCTCATCATCAGGGCGTCGTTCACCCAGAGATTGGGGTAGACGGCCGCCAACCCGGCGGCGATCAGGCCGACCCGCGGCCCGCCCACGCGCCGGCCGAGCAACCCGACGCCGACCACGACCGCAACGCCGAACAGGCACATGAGCAACCGCTGCGCCAGCGTCTCGTCGGGGAAGAGGAGAGACGCGGGCGCCAGCGCGAGCGCCGTCATCGGCGGGTGGTCCGCCGCCTCGCGGGGGTGGTAGGGATGGTGGTACCACTCACCGTCCGAGATGGCCTGGGCCTGACCGCTGTAGTAGATGGCGTCGCCGACCACCGGTTCGTGGGCCTGCACCGCCGCCACGTAACCGACGCGGAGGCCGAGGGCGAGGACGGCGATCAAGACGAGGCCCCGCCGGAAGGTCATCGGCCTCACGCTAGCCCTGACGCCGGCGGGCCCCATCTCGGCCGGCGCCGGAGCCGAGGTCGCGGTCGCGGCCCCGGGGGCAGCCGCGGCAGTGGTAGGTCACGCGGGCGCGCCGAGCACGGATTCGATGGCCCGGGCAAGGGCGGGCCGCACCACCGCGGCGATCGACGGATTGGCGTAGGCGACGAACGACACCGCCGAGGTGGTGTCGAGGGGCACGTCGACCGGACCGCCGTAGGGATCCTCGAACACTCCGCCCGCCTCCTGGAGGATGAGCGCCGTGCACACGTCGTAGGGATGGGCGACGAGCGCACCGGCGAGCCCGAGATGGTCGGCGACGAGCGGGCGCAGGTCGCCGACCAGCCGGTCCCGTCCACTGGCCACCTCGTACAACTGGCCGCCGCTGCAGAGGTACTGGTCCTCGAAGATCTGGCGGGGATCGACCGACGGCGGCACCAGGTCGTCCCACAGCGCCTGTTCGATCGCCGCGAGCAGCGCCTTCCCGTCCGGAAGCGCATGTGAGAACGAGCAGAAGCCGTGCTCGAAGCCGACCGCGGCGCTCGGCACCATCGGGATCGGGCGCGTCGAGCCGTCCCGCCGGTCGAACCGCCCGGCGACCAGCCCCGTCGGCCCGTCCCCACGCAGGGCGCTCAACTGATCGGCCAGCGTCTGCTTGGCGGGTGGGATCTCGGTCATCGCCGCCACCTCGATGTCGGCCAGGCGTGCGGTCGGCCACCCGTCGGCGCCGCGGTCGGCGGGGGCCAGCGCGGCCAGCACCCAGCCGGCCCGCTTGTCGTGCATGAGGTTGCGCGTGCCGTCGATGGGATCGATGACGCAGATCCAGACCACCTCGTCCGGGCCCGCCCCTTCGGGGAAGGTCACCAGTTCGTGGTCCTCGACGCCCTCCATCACCACGCGCACCGGTCGGTCGGCGGGCCAGTGGCCGGCGAACCAGGCCAGCACGGCCTCCTCGCTGACCTTGTCGATGGCGTAGACCACGTCGGCGACCACCCGGTCGACCACCGGGCGCAGCGCCGCGATCCCCTGGGCGTCACGCTCGTCGCACACCCGGTCGCGGATCGTCGCCCCGAGCGAGCACAGCAGCGCCCGGAACCGCTCGCCGTCCCGAGCGATGCACCGCCGGGGGGCCGTCACAACTCGAGTCGGTAGGCCTCGGTTCGCCGCAGTGTGTTGCGATCGGTGTGGTGGAGGAGGTCGTCGAGGTTGCTCATCTGCAAGACCGAGTCCTCCTCGTAGGAGAAGGTTCCCTCGCCGACGGTGACCGTTACCTCGTAGTGGACGCACTTGGCGTTGGCGTCCAGGTAGGGGTTCGTGGCCATGCCGTAGTCCGCGCCGTCGGCGTCGGCCACGAGCGTGAACGACGTGGCGTCGGCCGACGCCGGCCCGCCCGCCAGGATCGCCGATCCGCGTGGGATCACGAAAGCCCGCATCACGTGACCGAGCCCGGCGTCCCACAGCCAGTAGCCGACCTCGGTGTGGAACGGGTCCTCCTCGACGCCCCGCCACATGGCGGAGCGGTAGTCGAGTCCGTAGAGGGTCTGGGTGCCGTTGTCCACGGGCCCGAACGGCTTGAACGTGAGCTTCTCCCGGTACGGCGCCTCGACCACCTCCCCGACGTCGTGGTGGAAGGAGAGGTCCATGCCCTCGTCGCCCTCCCACTCGCCGGCCAGTGCGTCGAGCGGTCCCAGTTCGTTCATGCGGGCCACCGTACCGACCGGCAGGGCCGGAGGCGAGAGGCGAGGGTCCCGTCCGCTCACACGGCGAGCGGTCGCCCGGGCCGGCCGCCGACCCAGGCGGCCACCTCGCCCGAGCGCGACCCCTTGGCGTCGTGGACACCGACGAGTCGCCGGACGGGTGATCCGGCGGACTGCGATTCGGCCCCCAAGTCAGTCAGTCGGTGAGCCAGACCGCCGGTGCGCTGGCCCCACCCCATTGTCACGGTCAGTCCGCGGCGAACCATGCGGCGTGGAACCCGAAGGGCAGGCGCCGCGGCAGTTGCACGCGGGCGATGGGGCCCGCCGCCACGTCGCGCGCGTCGATGACCGCGAGGTCGGTTGCCCCGGTGGCCCGGTCGTGCACGGTGCAGAGGAGCCAGCCGTCGTTCTCCGCGGCGCCCTGGGGGTCGGCGGCGAAGACCGGCTCGCCGACCACGGTGCCGGGCCCGGCGTACCAGTCGGCACGGGCGCCGGCCACGTCGTCGTACTGCACGACGGTGTCGAAGTGCCCGACCGCGCTGGGAGGCTCCCTGAAGGCGCCCATGGTGTGGAACCGGCTGCGCACACCCGTGTACGCCTCGTTGATCCGGGTGTAGTCGCCCCCCAGGTCGTCGATCTGGTCCATCGTCGTCGTCCCGCGGGCCAGGTCGAGGACGACCCGTGTGGGCCGTCCCGCGTCGGCCTCGGCCCCCTCGCGGTCGGCGGCGCCGCCCTCTCCCACCGTGAACGCGCTGCCGGTGCTGCACGACCCCGAGAAGGTGACGGTGTCGCCCTCCTCCCAACCGTTCCAGAAGTGGTTGAAGTAGCCGTCCGCCAGGTCGAACCAGTCGACCCGGTCACCGTCACGCGCCATCACGCCGACCCGCGTGCCGTGGTCCTCGTCCCACCGGAACGGGGCCTTGCCGTCCATCATCCCGGCGAAGTCGAACAGGAGCGGTGAGTCGACGAAGACGAGGTGGCGCTCGGTGAGCACGAAGTCGTGCATCACGGAACAGGCGGGCAGGTCGACATCGACGGTGCGCACGAGCCGGCCGGCGGCGTCGACCGCATACACCCGGAGGTGCGGCGCGAACGGCACGTAGGCGAACGCGAACATCTCGCCCGTGCGGGGATCGATCTTCGGGTGCGCGGTGAAGGCGGAATCGAGCGCGCCGTCGAAGTCGTACGGGCCGACGGTGTCGAGATCGGCGGTCACCTCGGTGGGGAGACCCGCCTCCCACAGCGCGAGGTAGCGGCCGGCGTGGCGGACCACGTTGGTGTTCGCCGGGTTCTTGACGGCACCGGCGTCGCCGACCTCGGACCGGGAGGGGAAGTGCAGCTCACCCAACCCGCCGTAGAGGGCTCGGCCCGCGCGCTCCTCGGCCTGGAGGGCAGGTGTCCGGACCCACCGGTTGCGATAGCGGGCGGTTCCGCCCGTGAGGCTCACCGAGTGGACCATGCCGTCGCCGTCGAACATGTGGTAGCGGCCGAGGGGCTCGAATCGGGGATTGGGCCCGATCCGGGTGAAGGCACCCTCGAGGCCCGCAGGCAGCGAGCCGGTCACCGCGAGGCCGGTGACGTCGAGCTCGTCGGTGACCGGCACGAAGAGGCCGCGCAGCATCGGCTGGTCGAGGGCATTGGTGACGAGGCTCATCGACGATCACCTTAACGCTGTTCACCAGCCGGAGCCGAGGGCGGTCGCGCCGGTCAGCCCCCGACGAAGGCCACCAGTTCGTCCAGCTCGTCCTGGGTGCCGACCGCGATGATCACCTGGCCGCGGCAGATCGCGGTGCCCGGCGACGGGTTCGTCTGGAACGTCCCGTCCTCGTCGCGCAGGGCCAGCACCAGCGCGCCCGTGCGGTCGCGAAGGCGAGCCTCGTGGAGCGACCGGCCCACGATCGGCGACCCCGCGGTGACGGGCACCTCCTCGAGCCGGAACTCGAGGCTGCGCTCGTGCATCACCACGTCGAGGAACTCGGCGACGTGGGGTCGCAGGACGAAGGCGGCCATGCGCGCCCCGCCGATGCTCTGCGGGTTCACCACCCGGTCGGCGCCCGCCCGGCGCAGCTTCTCACCGCTCTCCTCGCTGCGGGTCCGCGCCACGATGAACAGGTCGGGGTTGAGCGTTCGTGCGCTCAAGGTGATGAACGAGTTGGCGGCGTCGCTGTCGACCGCGGCGATCAGCGCCGCGGCGCGGTCGATGCCGGCGGCTCGCAGCACGGCGTCCTCGGTGGCGTCGCCCACCACCGCCAGGTGCGAGACCCCGTCGAGGATCGAGGCGCCGGACTCGACGACCACGAGATCACGGCCCGCGTCCACCACCTCTCCGGCGATCGAGTGGCCCACGCGCCCCCACCCGCAGATGATGACGTGGCCGCGGAGCGATGCGATCGACTTGTCCATGTGACGTCTCCCGAGCAGTTCGTTGAGGCGGCCCTCGAAGACGGTCTCGACGAGCACGCTGAAGGCGTAGAGCGCGGCGCCGACCCCCACCAGGATCAGGGCCATGGTGAACACCTGGCCGGTGGGCGACAGCGGCTCGACCTCGCGGAAGCCCACCGTCGACACCGTGGTGACCGACTGGTAGACCGCGTCGAGCAGGCCGAAGCCCAGCAGCAGGTACCCGACGGTGCCGACCACCAGCACCGCCAGCAGGGCGAGGAGCGCGATGCCCAGACGCCGCCAGTGGCTCACCGGCCCGAGGCTACGGCGGTGACGACCCGCCGTCCCACATCGAACGCACGCCCTGCCGCTTCCGCGCCAAGATGACGGGACTCGACCATCTGCCACCGCTGGGGGCCAAGCACCATGTGCCGCAACATCACGACGCTTCGTGGCCTGGAACCGCCCGCCACGGACGAGGAGATAGAGGCGGCCGCCCGCCAGTTCGTCCGCAAGATCAGCGGAATCCGGGAGCCGTCGGCCAGGACCGAGGAGCGCTTCGAGGAGGCCGTGACCCAGATCACCGCCGTCTCCAGCGCCCTGTTGGCCGAGCTGCCGCCCCGGAGGCAGCCACCGACGACGGTGCCGCCGCTGCGACGACTCGCGGCTCGCTGAAGGCCGCTGGCGACGTGACCTGGCGGTACGAGGACGGCGGAGCCCGGCGCCCACAGACCACGGCGGGCGCGCTCGGCCTGCGACCCGGCGACACCCTCGAGGTCACCACCCGCATGGCACCGGCCGTCACCATGGTCGTTGCAGGCGACGCGGGTGAGCTGTTCCTGCTCCGCCACACCGCGGGCGGCGGCGCGACCGCACTCGTCGAGCGTGTCGACCCGCACACGCTCGAGGTGCTCGACCAGTCGCCGGAGCTCGACGGAGGACCGGTCTGGCCGGGCGGTCTCGGCGCACACCAGGACGGGTCGCTCCACGTGGTCTTCGGCAACCACGCCCACCGGCTCGACGCCGACCTGCGAGTCGTCGCGTCGACGACGCTGCCACGGGAGCGGCCCTACAACAGCTTCGTCACCTTGCCCGACGGCCACCTGGTCACCAAGGACTTCGGCGGCTCACGACCAGGCCTCACCGTTGCAGCCGCCGAGCGTGAGGCCTGCGAGCTCCTCGTGCTCGAGCCCGAAGGCCTCACGATCGTCGACCGCCTGGTGGCCCCGGAGCCGTCCATCGCCAGGCTGTCGGCCGACGGCGACGACGTCTACGTGGTCGGCGACACCAGCCTGTTGCGCGTGCGGTGGGACGGCCGGCGGTTGGCGCTGGACGACGCCTTCACCGCCCCTTACCGGACGATGGAGGGCCAGACCTACGGGTGGGACTGCGTCATCGCCGCCGGCGCCGCGTGGTTCCTCGACGACGGCGACGGCAGCGAGCACTACAGCGGCACCTTGCGCGGCCACGGCGTGTCGACGGCGCCGCTGCACCTCGTACGGGTCGACCTCGGGACGGGCGCCGTCACGATGGTCGAGATCTGCGGCCGGCCGGGCGGGCTGGTGGCCAACCCGCCGGTGGTCGACGAGGAGCGTGGCGTGGTCGTCGGCTACGACAGCGGCAACGGCGCGCTCGTGGGGTTCGAACTCGACACCCTCGACGTGCGCTGGCGGCGCGACCAGGACCACGGCAGCCACCTGCTGCTCTACGCCGGGTCCGGCGAGCTCGTCACCGGCGACCATGCCGACGCCGTCGTCCTCGACATCGCCACCGGCGATGAACTGGCTCGGGCCGACACGGGGAGCGGCATCCAATCGGTGCTCTTCCCGGCGCCAGGCTTCGAGCGCGACTTCTACGTCTGCACGTTCCTCACCGTGTCTCGGGTCGCCGTCGCCGCCTGATCCTCACGGGACCTCCGCGTGCGCGGCCCCCACCCGGCCGAGCCCGGCGATCATCGGCTCACCGCGGCCCGAACAGGGACGTGTCTCCGGCGAAGGGGTCCGGGCGGCAGATCAGGTCGGCCACCAGGCCGGTCCAACCGGTCTGGTGCGAGGCACCCAGTCCCGTTCCGTCGTCGCCGTCGAAGTACTCGCTGAACGTGATGTTGTCGCGCCACCGCGGATCGTTCTGCAGCCTGTCCACCGTGCCGTGACAGGGGCGTCGACCGTCGCCGTCGCGCAGGAACAGCGCCACCAGGCGACGACGCAGGTCGTCGGCGCACTCGGCCAGGTCGGCGTTGTGACCGCTGCCCGTCGGGTACTCGAACACGAACGAGTCCCCGAGCGATCGGGCATAGCGCTGCAGGCTCCGGAGCACCAGGAAATTGACGGGCATCCACACCGGCCCCCGCCAGTTGGAGTTCCCCCCGTACATCGGACTGGCCGACTCGGCGGGCTCGTAGTCCACCGAGGCCACCACCCCCTCCAGGTCGAGCCGAAGGGGATGGGCCCGGTGGTGCTTCGACAGCGAGCGCAAGCCGTAGGGCGACAGGAACTCGCCCTCGTCGAACACGCGGGTCAGCACCCGGCGACCGTCACCGGGCGGGATCACCCCGACCCGCACGACGCCGATGTCGGGGCCGGGCTGCACCTCCCCCCGGGCCTCGGCGAGCGCGTCTGCGTCGAACCGGTCGAGGAACTGGCCGAAGCGCTTGTGCAGGCTCCCGGACGGCCCGACGACATCGGGCCCGAGCACCACCGACGCCAGCAAGGGCAGCACCCCTGCGATGGACCGGACCTTGATCGGGATGTCCACGCCCTCCGGCGTGCGGAACACGTCGTAGAAGAAGCCGTCGTCCTCGTCCCAGAGGTCCTGGGTGTGCATCGCGTCCACGATCAACACGAAGTGCTCGATGAACTTGACGGCGATGTCGGTCCAGGCGTCGTCCTCGAGGGCGAGGATGTTGGCCATCTCCAACAGGGTGAGCGAGTAGAACGCCATCCAGGTCGTGCCGTCCGCCTGTTCGAGGTGCCCGGCAACGGGCAGGTTCGAGCGATCGATTGCGCTGATGTTGTCGAGACCGAGGAACCCCCCGGCGAACAGGTGGTCGCCGTCGGGGTCGATCCGGTTCACCCACCAGGTGAAGTTCAACAACAGCTTCGGCAGGAGCCGGGCGAGGAAGGTGCGGTCGCGGCGACCGTCGACGTCCCACACCTGGAGCGCGGCCCAGGCGTGCACGGGCGGGTTCACGTCGCCGAAGGCCCACTCGTAGGCCGGAAGGGCGCCGTTGGGGTGCTGGAACCACTCACGGCAGAGCACCAGCAGCTGGTACTTGGCGAACGCGGGGTCGACGTGCGCCAGCGCGACGGCGTGGAAGGCCAGGTCCCACGCGGCGAACCAGGGGTACTCCCAGGGATCGGGCATCGAGAGGATGTCGCGTGCGTCGAAGTGGGTCCAGTGGGCGTTGCGGCCCTGACGCCGCTCGGGCGAGGGCGCCGGCTGGGTGGGGTCGCCGTCGTGCCACCGCTTCACGTCGTACTCGTAGAACTGCTTACCCCAGATCATCCCGGCGAAGGCCTGCCGGGCGACCAGGCGCTCATCGTCGCCGACATCGGCCGAGATCACCTCGGCGTAGAACTCGTCGGCCTCGGCCCGGCGCGTCGCGAGCACGGCGTCGAAACCGGCACCGAAGGCCGGCTCGCCCGATGGCGGGCGCAGGCGCACGCGCACGACCTTGGTCTCGTCGGGCGCCACCTGAAGCCGGCACCAGGCTGCGCTCTTGGTGCCGACGCCGTCCGGGTTCACGGTCGCCGCGCCGCTCACCACGTGGTCGTTGATGGCGTCCTTCGGGTGGGCGGGCGAGTGCTCCGAGCCGAAGAGGCGCGACAGGTTGGTCTCGTTCTCGCAGAACAGCAGGTCGGGTGGCGGCCCGGCGGCGGCGCCCTCGACCTCCCAGACCAGGTCGCCGAACCGAGGGTGGACGAGGTCTGCCCTGCCGGGCCCCGTGGCCCGCATCGTCGGGCGGTCACCGCCCACCGACCAGGACCACGTGTTGCGGAACCACAGGTGGGGCAACACGTGAAGCGTGCCGGGCTCGGGCCCGGCGTTCGTGACGCTGATCTCCATCAGCAGGTCGTGGGGGTCGGCCTTGGCGTGGGTGACCTCGACCACCCAGTAGCGGTCGTCGTCGAACGCTCCCGTGTCCAACAGGTCGTACTCGGGCCGGCTCCGGTCGCGGCGGCCGTTCTCCTCCACCAGGTCGTCGTAGGGGAACGCGCCCTGCGGGTAGTGGTAGCGCCACCGCAGCCATGCGTGACTGGGAAGCGCGTCGAGGTACCACCAGTACTCCTTCACGTCCTCGCCGTGGTTGCCCTCGGGGCCGGAGAGCCCGAACATCCGCTCCTTGATGATCGGGTCGTTGCCGTTCCAGAGGGCAAGCGCCAGGCAGAGGTTCTGGCCCGCATCGCAGACCCCGCCCATGGCGTCCTCGCCCCAGCGGTAGGCGCGTGAGCGGGCGTGGTCGTGGGGGAAGTACTCCCAGGCGGTTCCGTCGGCGCTGTAGTCCTCACGCACCGTTCCCCACGACCGCTCCGCCAGGTAGGGGCCCCAGTGGTACCAGGGCGTCGAGTCGAAGAGCCCGTCCTCGGGATGGCCGAACGACGCCACCCGTTCGCGTTCAGCGCTCGTCATCCGGTCATTGTGACCCGGAGGACTCGCCGGTCCACTCGACACCGAGGGGTTCGACAAGGCAGCCGCCCGCTCCCGTCGTCCGGTTCCTCACCCGCGGCTTCCGGCAGGGCCGTCGCCGGACGGCACCCTGGGCAGGATCAGGGGGCGATGCCGGCGTGCTCGACACACCAGTCCCAGAGCTTCGTGCGCTCGGCCGGCGTGTCGCTCCGGCGGGTGCTCGGCAGCCGGTGGACGGCGCGGGGTCGGCGATCGAGCCAGAAGCGCCCAGTCTCCACCAGGGGCTCGCCATCATCGGCCGCGAGCCACACGAGGGTGTCGGCGCCTTGCTCGGGGGTGCGGAGCAGCGGGCCGACGACCCTATGGAAGCGGGGCAGTGATCGCTCGACACCAGGGGTGTCCGCCCAGCCGGGATGGACGGCGTGGAAGACGACGCCACGCGTGGCGAAACGGTCCGACCAGAGCTCGTTGAGGGTCACCTGGGCCCGCTTCGCCCTCGCGTACTGCTCGCTTCCCCGGTAGTCGGCTCCGTCCATCTCCAGGTCATCGACGTCGAGCGCCGCGGCGTACATGCCCCCGGACGACATCGTCAGCACCCGCGCCGGCGCCGAGTCGATCAACCGGTCGATCAGGAGCCCGGTGAGGAGGAACGGCCCCACGACCTGCGCCGCGACCGTGGCCTCGATGCCGGCAGCCGTCGTGTGCCGCTCGGGGTCGAGCGCGCCGGCGTTGTGGATCAGCACGTCGAGCCGGGATCGGGTCGCGCGCACCTCCTCAGCCACGTCGCGCACGGCGCCCAGGTCACCGAGATCGGCGATCACGGCACTGAGCTGCTCGTTTCCGGTCGCGTCGGCGATCTCGTCCCGGACCCGCCGTGTCTTTGCGGGGTCACGACCCACGAGCACCACGCCCGCGCCCATCGCCGCCATCTGGCGGGCCGCGGCCAGCCCGAGGCCAGAGGTGGCGCCGGTGATCATCACCACGCGTCCGGTCAGGTCGTAGGAGTCGAGCGGGCGCCAGTGGCCGGCCCGCGATCGGATGTCGTAGCCGAGCCGGGTGAAGCTGGGCGCGATGGGGAGCTCGAGGGCGGCGTCGACCAGGCCGGCGACGTTCATGGCGACACCACCTCGCCGCCAAGGGCGGTTCGGAGGCCGGCGGCGGCACGGTCGCCGATACGACCGAACACGAGACGCAGACCCACATCGAACACCGCGAGTGGGCCGTTGAGACGCAGGACGGCGTCGTAGGTCACGACCGAGCCCGTGTCGGATGGTTCCACCGTGATCCGGTCCTCCGAGGTGAACACCGCGCTCCGGGCCACGGCCAGGGTGGAGCGCGGTGCATCGTGCTCGACCGTCTCGTATCGCAGCAACAGGTCTCGGGGAACGGCGGCAACCGTGACCTCGTAGGCGGCACCGGGGCCGGGGCCGTCGCCCGCCACCTGCACCGATCGCCGGACGCCCGGATCCCACTCCTCGAAATGTCTGAGGTCGGCCATGTAGGCGAAGGCCTCGTCGGGTGCGAGCGATGTGGCCACCTCGGTCACGTAGCGAGCCACGTCGACGCCCCTCCCGTGAACCACGGCGATACCGAGAGGACCAGCGGAAGCCCTCCCGCCAGCGGGAATGCGAGCGTGGTCCCGTGAAAGGCATCGAGCCTTCCGTGCACACCTCGGACGGTCGGACGCGAACGTGTGTCCTGCATGGTTTCGTACCTCCTGTACCTCGAACCATATTTATCACTAATCCATTCCACCCGGCACGGATCAGTCGGGACCGGGGATGAATGCGATCGGGGCCTGGGCCGACCGGCGGCAACGTGGTCACCGCCGACCTCGCCGAACTCAGCGTGCTCGACGTGATCGAGGCCGTCGAGAGCCCGACCGGCACCGGCCGATGCGCTCCGGAGGACCGACCCTGCGCCGGGCGGGGCGCCGGATCAGGTGGGTGAGGCGAACCGCCCGCCGGACTCGATGACACCGCCGAGCACGTCGTGGGCGGTGTCTTCGCTGGGGCGACCCTTCGGTGAGTGCTGGGCGACGTGGCCCAGCAGCCCGCGGCCCCAGTCGACGGCCCGCTCGGCCTCGCCGTCGACGAGGTGCAGATCGTCGCCGACCACGAAGCTCTCGGGCTCGGCGATCATCCGGAAGCCGTGGTGCTGGAGTCGGCGCCGGATGCCCCTCGACGCCCGACCGGTGAGGAGCGGCAACGCGTCGGGGCGGGTGTCGAACGCAGCGGCAGGCAACGGGTGGCCGAGGTCGAGGCCGTCGAACCACTCCCGCAGGCCGGGGCCCTCGGCGTCGGGGTCGACCTCGACATCGTGGCCCACCTCGGCCTCGTGGGCGAGAGTCTCCTCGGCGATGGCCTTGTCCCGGCTGCGGTGGGTGCTCAGCCCATGGTGGTGCGTGGGGGCACCCACCACCAACAGGTCGGCGGCGTGGAGGAGGGCGTCGGTGACCTCACCCACGGCGACGACGTCGACACCATCCGCGACGGCGCCGAGCCCCTCGCCGATGCGCGCGGCCACCGCGTGGGTGTTGCCGTACATGGATTCGTAGACCACCAGCACTCGCATACCGACCTCCCCGGTCGCACGAACCTACTGCCGCCCACGAGCGCAACGAGGCACCCAGCGGCACGGAGCACCGAAGGCTGGTGGATCAGGGCTCGATGAGCTCGAAGTCGATCCCGAGCGCTTCGTAGGTGCGGAGCGCCCGCTGGTCGAAGGTCAACAGGCACTCGCCGTGTTCCTTCACGATCAACGCGATCAGTCCGTCGTAGACCGCCCCACCTGAGATCCCGGCGGCGTGCAGGCGCCCCAACGCATCCCGCTGGAGCGCAGCGGAGGCGGCGAGGACCCGATCCCGAGGAAACCACCGTCGCAGCAGGTCCTGGGCGGTGTCGGCGGGCAATCGCAAAGGAGCCGGCATCCTGGTCAGCACCGAATAGGTCTCGAGGAGAGCGTGACCCGGCATGCTCGCGCCCGCCGCAGCCTTCCGGCAGATGGTGTGCTGCTCGTGCCACGACGCCAACGCCGGCACGCAGACGCTGGTGTCGATGGCGGTCACCGCCGAGTCGCGTCGATCGCGGCCAGCACCTCGGTCTGGGTCAGCGGAGGAACCGGTTCGACCGGCGTGACCACCGGCCCCTCAGGGGTCTCCTCGATGACGACGGCCAGCGCCGACGCTGTGATCTCGATCGTTCCATCCCGCTCGACGACCTCGACCTCACCACCCCCTCCAAGTCCGAGGCGCTCGCGGATCGCCTTCGGCACCACGATCCGGCCGGCGCCATCGATGGTCGTCTTCATGGCACTAAGTCTACCATTGGATCTGCCATGGGTTCCACCACTGATCGGACGGGCTTGGCGTCGCCGGGGGTCGTCGGCGGCGAGGTCGGGGCGGTCGCGGCCGAGGAGGTGCCCGTCACCTACCCGCGCGGAGGGTGACCAGGCGGGTGCGGGACTCGGGAAGGTCGAGGGTGCCGAGCGCCGCCTCGGCGGCCTCGAGTTGGGCGGTGGCCCGGTCCGTCTCGCCACGGGCGAGGAGGTACTCGGCCCAGTCGAGGTGGGTGCGGGCCACCCACGGCGGGCTCTGGAGGCGGGTGTGGTCCTCGACCGCGGCAGCAGAAGCAGCGTCGGCGTCGTCGTAGTTGCCGCGGCGGTCCTCGAGAAGGGCGACGACGCGGTTGGCCGCCCCGCAGTAGATGCCACCGGTCAGCAGGTGGTCGCCACGATGGGACTCGAGGAGACGGATCACCTACGCACAGGTGTCGGGCGAACCCAGCCGGGCCACCACCTCGGCCACGTCGCCGTGGCGATCGCCCAGCCGACGTCCTCGGGTACTCGGCTCGGCTCGAAATCCACGAGCAGCGCCTCGGTCGCTCGCTCGGCGTCGTCGAGACGGCCGCCGATCATCGCGGCCATGTTCTCGAGCACGTAGGCGAACATGGAGTGGAACGCGGACCGCTCTCGGCGCTCGCCGAGGTGCGCCAACGCGGCGTCGGCCCCCGCCCGGTCGCCAAGGCCGACGCTCAGAAAGAAGTCCATCGAGTGCAGCGCGGTCAGCTCGAACAGATCGTCCTCGTGCACGAAGCCCTCACGGATCCACCCCTGCCGCTGTCGGAGGAGGTCGCGGTCATAGCCGACGCCGGGACGTTCGAGGCCCACTCCCCGGGCCGCCCCTGCCCGGAGGCGGGGGTCGAGAACGCTCGGGAGCAGTGCCTCGAGGTCGTCGAGCACCGCGGAGCGCCGGGCGAGATCTCCGGCGATGACCAGCTCGAGCGCCAGTTGACCGAGCAGCTGCGCACGCAGCACCACGTCGTCGCCGAGAGCGCGCAGCGCTCGTTCGACGAGTTCGACCTTCTCGGGGTCTGGATCCGTACCCACCGTCACCCCGATGCGGAGGGTGAGGGTCAGCGCCTCGACCGCGGTGGCCACATCGCCGGCGTCGAGCGCCACCCGAGCTGCTCGCCGGACCGTGGCCGCGTAGTCGTTGTCCCCCGCTCGCTGTTGGACACCCGCCAGGCGGGCGAGGATGCGCCCCCGGGGGGCCTCGTCACCATCGGCACCGTCGAGCAGGTCGAGGGCGCCGAGGTAGTGCACCGCGGCTCCCTCGTAGGCGAGGCGACCGTCAGCCCCGTCGCCGTCCCCACCCTCGCGTCGTCAGCCTTCGGTCCCCCATCTGCTCTCGCGCCAGGCCCCGCCCCGGGCGAGCCGTCAGTCTCCCACACCCAAGCCCCAGGATTCCTTGTTGAGGAACCCCCGATACCGGGGTTTCTCACCAAGGAATGCGACGATCGGGGCGGCGCGGGGTCAGCGGCGGTCGGTAGGCATTCGGGCGGGGGCCCAGGCGTCGGCCAGGGTCACGCCGACGATGCCCATCGGACGCATGAAGGCGTCGGCCCTGAAGCTCGTGGCGCACACGAGCAGATCCAGCTCGTGCAGCTGCCCGTCCTCTGCACACACCCCCCCGGCACCACGCACTCGATGCCCTCGGTGACCACCTCGTCGTTGGGCCTCTGGATGGCCTCGTGGTAGTCGCCCGACATGATCAGGCGCTTGCACGCCGGCTGGTGATCGGGGCGCGTACGCTCGCCGAATGCTCGACCATCTGTCCATCCAGTGCGCCGACGTCCCCTCGAGTGCCGCGTTCTACGACACCGTGCTCGCGCCCGTGGGCGGGAAGCGGGTGCTCGACTTCGGCGGGGTCATCGGCTTCGGGACCGACTTCCCCGACTTCTGGCTCGGCCCGCGCACGACCGGCGAGGGGTTCCGTGAGTCCCACATCGCCTTCACCGCCCCCGACCGGGCCGCAGTGGATGCGTTCTTCGCCGCCGCTGTCGCCGCCGGCGCCGAGCCGCTCCACGAGCCCCGGGTGTGGCCCGAGTACCACCCCGACTACTACGGCGCCTTCGTGCGCGACCCCGATGGCAACAACGTCGAGGCCGTCTGCCACACCCCCGCCTGAAGGCGGGTCTCCCGTCTCGGGCAGAGTCGTGGGCGGCGGCCTGGGCGTTGGAGAGCTCCGCCTGCTGGCCGCCTCGACCCGTCGGGCCCCGTCGGCCCGAATTGCGTGTCGAGCCCCGGCCCGGGAGGGGGCGACCACGGTCGTCCGCGGGTGTGCGCTCCTCGGACTGGTGGGGACTACAACTCGTCGAGGGCGGCGCGGGCCATGGCCACATCGCCCAGGTCGAACCCGGGATTGAGTGCGAGCGCCCGCGCCAGATGGTCTCTACCCGCGTCCTTGTCGCCAGCGGCCAACTCGATCATGCCGGCGTGGAACAGCATCGGCGCATCCTCGGTGCCGAGGCGCAACGCCTTGTGCATCTGGGCCTGTGCCCCCTCGACGTCGCCGTTGAGGTAGCGCGCCCACGCCAGCAGATCGAAGCCGTAGATGTCGCCACGGGTCTGAATGTCCTCTTCCATGAGATCGAGGAATCGTTCGGGGTCCTGGTCGGCGAAGAACCCTGCGAGGTGGCGGCGCTCCGAGGGGAATCGACCGACCTGCGCCTCGGCGAGGTCGAGTCCCACCCGTATCTGCTCGTCGGCATCCTCGGGACGGCCCAGGGCCTGGTACACCTCGGCCAGCAGGCCGTTCAGGTCGGCGGCCGGCGTGTCGACCAGGATGTCCTCGTAGAGCGACGCGGCCTCGTCGAGCCGGCCCTGCGCCACCAGCACCTTGCCCAGGAGCTCACGCGAGCCCAGGTGGCCCGCGTCGATGCTCAGGCCCGACCGGAGCGACTGCTCGGCCTCGTCGACCATCCCCGCCTGGTACTGGAAGAAGGCGACCTGGAACCACGCCGAAGCCGAGTCCGACCTGCGGAGACCAACGTTGGCGGCGAGGTTGAGCGACTCGATGGCGAGCTCGACGGCATCTTCGTTGCGACCCGTCAGCGCCGCCACGCGTGCCTGCCGGGACAGCGTGGCCGAGTTGTCGGGGAGCGCGGCCGCCAGGTCGTCGATCGCGGGGAAGGCGGTCTCGTAGTCACCCAGGTCGATGTGGGCATCGGCGATGGCGGCCTGTATGCCCAGATCATCGGGGCGCTGCGCCTGGACCGCAGTGAGGATGTCGAGGGCGGCGGCGAATTGGTGCTGTGCCGACAGCGACGACGCCAGGCCGGTCTGGGCCGACACGTCGTTCGGGGCCTCGGCGGCGGCGCGGCGGAGCTGGGCCTCGGCCCGTCGGTAGAAGGTCAGATCGCCGGTCTCGCGGGCAAGGGCGAGGAAGTTCCGGCCGTACTGGATGCGACTCAGGTAGTCAGCGGGGTTCTCGTCCACCCGCTCGCTCCACATGGCGTTCACGTCGCTGAGCGACCGGTAGCCGTGGCCGTTGGCCGCCATCAACTCCGGGTCGGGCACCGACACCGTGGTTGTCGTACGTGCCGGGTCGTCGCGGAACAGCGTGGTACCGGCGATCAGGGCGGCGGCCACGAAGAGCGCGGCCGGAACCTTGTTGCGGAGCATCGAATCTCTTTCCTCGAGATGCCGAGGGCGGGGCCGGTGGTGGCGCCGACGGGCGCCACCACCGGCCGGGCCGTCAGCCGTTGGCCGGAGCCAGGTAGGGGAACTGGGTCTGGAACGCCGAGTCGTTGGCGACACAGTCGCTCGTCAGCACGGCCGAGCCGCCGAAGAAGCCACCGGTCACGATGGCAAGCTCCGGGTCGATCACGTCGTCGGCCAGGGCCCGCCCGTTCGGGAAGGCCACCGGGGCGCTGAGGTCCACCGTCAAGATGTCGGGCAACAGGAACTCGGCGATGCCGGATGCCTCATCCGCGCTGTAGGGGGTGCCGTCGAGGCCGCTGAGCGCCAGGAGATGGTCCTCCACGTCGCCCTGCCACTGCTTGCGGTCCTGAGCGGGATGCGTCGAGTTGAACGCGTCCTCGAGGCCATCGGTGATGAGCACCGTGGCGATGGCGGGGCGCCCCGCCCGGTCGAGGGTGGTGCTGCCCACCCGGGTGCGACCCCACACACCGATCTCGGGGCCGTCCAGCAGGGCCGTCGGCACCTGCAGGACGATGGCGCTCACGTCGAACCCCTCGAAGAAGTCGGTCGGCGTGGCGTCGCAGAACGTGCGCGACCCACCGGCACCCTTCACCTGGTCCTTGAAGGCCTGCAGGTCGAAGAAGAACGGGTCGTCGAACACACCACCCGTGCCCCGGCCGCCGCCGGCCAGCCGGAAGTCGTCACCGGTGCGCCCGCCACCGAGGCGCCGGCCGTTGCGGAACACGGTCATGTCCTGCTCACCGTCGGCGCCGACGGCGCCGAAGACCACCTTGAAGCGCACGTCGGTGAGGGCGTCCCCATCGGTGTCGACCTCGAAGAGGTACTTCGCCTCGGGTCGGAAGTTGGTACCGGACAACGACCCAGCCAGCGGGTTGACCGTCATCACGAGCGCAGTGCGGCCCGGGCGGGCGCCCGGGAACACGAAGATGTCGTTGATGTCGGTGCGCCCGTCGCGCATCACCAACGGGGATTCCAGGTGGTCGGAGGCATCGGATCCGCCCCCCGCGACCACCAGTGCGGCGACCACCGCCACCGCACCCAGTACTGCCAATAACCGTCTCATCTCTGTCTCCTCAGGATGGCCGTGAGCCTCTTGACCCACGCCCCCCCCCTTCGGAGCCACCGGGGCGGCCGGATGTCGATGATCCGAGAAAGGTGCCGGAACGCCTCCGGGGAGTGTGACGCCACTCACCCGAGGGCCCATCCGGTAGCGGCCCACCACGGCCCCAGCTAGCGTCAGAGGAGCGGCCGCCAGACTGCGCCTCCGGGCGACATCGGCCCGAACTCCTCCACGGGCTCCCCCATGACGCGACGTCGGACGACCCGAATCGAACGAAGGAACTCGACACATGCACGATGACCGAGCCAGTGCGACACCGACGCCGAAGGCCTCGTTCTTCGCCCGGCTCGGCCCCTGGTGCCACGACCGCCGGCGCTGGGTGCTCGGCGTCTGGGTCGTGGTGCTGCTCGTCGCCGGCGGTGCGTCCGGCGCGGTCGGCTCGGCGTTCCGCGACGAGTTCAACCTGCCCGATGTCGAGTCCAAGCGCGGGCTCGACATCCTCGACGACGAGTTCGGCGGCCAGGGGGCCGGCGCCACCGGCACCATCGTCTTCGAGGCCGACCAAGGGGTCGACGATCCCCAGGTCCAGGCCGAGATGCAGGCCCTGTTCGACGAGGCCGCCGCCATCGACGACGTCACCGGGGTGGTCAGCCCCTACGACACCGCCGGCGAACGCCAGATCTCGGTCGAGGGAGCACAAGCCGGCCGGATCGCCTACGCAACCGTCGAACTGCCCGCCGACATCGACTTCGCACGGGCGGGCGAGATCCGCGATGAGATCCTGGCCGACGCCCCCGAGATCGACGGGATGCGCATCGAGATGGGCGGGCTCATCTTCTCGGAGTTCGAAGAGCCCTCGTCCGAGGTGATCGGCATCGGCTTCGCCATCGTGATCCTGATCCTGGCCTTCGGCTCGGTGCTCGCCATGGGCCTGCCCCTCGGCGTGGCCCTCTTCGGCATCAGCATCGGCACGTCGATCGTCATCATCCTGAGCAACTTCATCACGATGCCCGACTTCACCCAGTTCCTCGGCGTGATGATCGGCCTCGGGGTCGGCATCGACTACGCGCTCCTGATCGTCACCCGCTACCGGGAGCAACTCCACACGGGGCACACCGTGCGCGAGTCCATCGCCATCGCCATCGACACGGCAGGGCGGTCGGTGCTCTTCGCCGGCACCACCGTCGTCATCTCGCTCATGGGCATGCTGGTCATGGGCGTGACGTTCGTGCGAGGCCTGGCGGTGGGCGCTTCGTCGGTGGTCGCCATCACGGTCCTCGCCTCGCTCACCCTGCTGCCGGCGCTGCTCGGGTTCGCCGGCCATCGGGTCGAGCTGACCCGATGGCGCGGCCTCATCGCCGCGGGCCTCGCGGCAGTGGCACTGGTCGGCGTCGGCTTCAAGATCACGCCGCTCACGCTCCTCATGCCGCTCGCCGTGGTCGTGCTGATCGCCGGGCTCTTCGTCCCGGTGCTGAAGAAGGAGGTGCCGCGCCGCGAGCCCAAGCCCCTCGACCAGACGACGGCGTACCGCTGGAGCCGCATCATCCAGCACCACCCGTGGATCAGTGCCATCTCGGGCACGCTCGTGCTGCTGATCCTGGCACTTCCCGTTCTCGGCCTCCGGCTGGGCTTCTCCGACGAGAGCAACTTCGCGCAGGACACCACCACCAAGCAGGCCTACGACCTGCTGGTCGACGGCTTCGGCGCGGGGTTCAACGGTCCCCTCATCCTCGTGGCGAAGGTCCCCGCCGGCACCGACCCCGAAGGCCTCAGCATGGTGACCGACGCGGCTTCGGCCGATCCCGGCGTGGTCTTCGTGTCACCCCCGGCACTCAACGACCCGCAGGACCCCACGGCGGCAACCTGGACCGTGATCCCCACGACCGGTCCGCAGGAGGAGGCCACCACCCAACTGGTCGACCGCCTACGCAATGACGTGCTGCCGGCGGCGGAAGGCGCCGCCGGGGTCGACGTGGACGTCACCGGCGCCGTCGCCGTCAACGTCGACTTCTCGGACTACCTCGCCTCGCGCCTGCCGTACTTCTTCGCGGCGGTTCTGGTGCTGTCGTTCCTGCTGCTCATGGTGGTGTTCCGATCGCTACTCGTGCCGCTCAAGGCCGTGATCATGAACCTGCTCTCGATCGGCGCCGCGTACGGCATCATCGTCGCCCTCTTCCAGTGGGGCTGGCTGAGCGACCTCACGGGCGTGCAACCGGCGCCCATCGAGCCGTGGATGCCGATGATGCTCTTCGCCATCGTGTTCGGCCTGTCGATGGACTACGAGGTGTTCCTGCTGTCACGCATTCGTGAGGAGTGGCACCGCACGGGCGACAGCCGCGGCTCGGTGGCCGACGGACTGGCGGCGACGGCCAAGGTCATCACCGCCGCGGCCGCGATCATGGTGGTCGTCTTCGGCAGCTTCATGCTCGAGAACGACCGCACGATCAAGCTCATGGGTACCGGCCTCGCGGTCGCGATCCTGCTCGATGCGACCATCGTCCGCATGCTGCTCGTGCCCGCCACCATGGAACTGCTCGGCGACCGGAACTGGTGGCTGCCGAAGTGGCTCGACCGCCTCCTGCCCGACATCGACGTGGAAGGCCACGCCGAGCTCGAGGCCGGCGAGGCGGCGCCGGCCGCCGAAGGTGCCGACGATCACGAGCGCGAGCCCGCCCCAGTCAGCTGAACCACCGACGCACCACAACCACCCCCGAGCCCCAGGAGCACGTCATGTCGAGCCAGGCCGACTTCACCGAGGACGAGTGGTCCGCGATCACCGAGGCACCGCTGCAGGTGCTGGTGACCATGTTCGCCGCCGGTGAGCACGGCCCGATCTCGATGATCAAGGAGTCGAACGCGGGCGCCCATGCCCTCGTACAACCCGGCAACCGGGGATCGGGCTCGGGCCTGATCGCCGAGATCGCCCCCGTCGCCCAGGGCAAGGAAGCCCGCCACGAGGTGGGCCACCCCAAGGGCCACTCGATCGCCGAGGTCATCGCCGACTGCATTGCCGAGCTCGAACCGGCCGCCGCGGCGCTGGCCAAGCTGCCGGGTGACGAGGGCGCGCAGGTCGGGGCCTGGCTCGTGGACATCGGCGCCGCCGTGGCCGGCGCAGCGAAGGGCGTGAACGACACCGAGCGCGACACGCTGGCGAAGATCGCCTCGGTGTTCTCGGTGCCTGCACCTACCATCTGACCCCGTGCCGGGCGGGCGTCGCCTCGCCTCGCGTCGCCTCGCCAATGAGCTCGAGCCCCGCGCTTCGGGTGCGCTCGCTGGGTAGCGGATGCGCGGCGCCGACACCACGTTCCTCATCGGTTCCTCACCGTGAGGTCGGCGGACTGGCGCAGGGTGACGATCTGGGGCCGGCTCGGTGGCTCAGGGGCGGTGGTCGGCAACGAAGCGGTCGACGAGGGCGTCGAGGCGCTCGTCGGAGAGGCGTTCGCCCAGGAAGAAGCGGCGGAAGAAGACGGGCGCCACGAAGTCGACGGCGGCGTCGTCAACGTCGAGGTCCTCGGAAAGGTCACCCCGTTCGATCGCCCGGGCAAGCACTTCGCGTAGTGGGGCGAGCCGGCGCTCGATGCGCTCGCGACGCAGGTCGGCGAACGTCCCGTCGTAGTCGGCGCGCGCCATCACCTGAGCCATGCCGTGGCGGTCACGCCGGCCCGTCGTCCCCCGCCGGAGTTGCTCGAGGTACAAGTGCAGGTCGTCTCTCAGGTCGCCGCTGTCGATCTCGGCCGCGTTGCCCGAGGTCTCGGTGAGGACGGCCGCGAGTAGCGACTCTCGGTCGGGCCAGTGGCGGTAGATCGTGGTGCGGGCGATGCCGGTGGCCTCGCCGATGCGCAGGTGGGTGACGGCGTCAGGGCCCTCGCCCTCGAGCAACTCGCGGCCCGCCCGAAGCACGGTCTCACGGGTGCGGGCCACACGCGGGTCATCGTCCGATCCGTGCCGCCGCCCTCGATGTGGTCCTCGCCGGTGTCCTGGCATCCGAAAACTTTCGCTACAAAGTGTTGTGTTCTTTCCTAGACCAGTATACAACACTCTGTAGCGCAACAAAGTGTTGCACAAACTGAACAATGGAGGAAGCCATGATGGCTCACACGAAACACCGCGACAGAGGCCGCCGACTCGAGATGCTCCGGCGCAGGCTGGACCTCACCGACGAGCAGGTCGCCACGCTCCGCGAGCGCTTCGCCGAGCACCGGGCCCAGGCCGAGCTGATCCTGCGTGACGTGCTCGACGACGGGCAGCGGGCCCGTCTCGACCGCCATCTCGAACGCCGCCATACCCATCGCGGCGGACGGGGCGGCCGAGGCCGGGACCGCCGGCACGAGGCCCCCGAGGCCTGACGCCTGCCCGGCACCCATCCAGGCGGGTGCCGGGAGCTCCGGTCCGCCCGCAGGCCGAGCGCACGGGGTAGGCGCCTCCCCGGAATAGCTGAACCCCGGCCTCGGTTAGTATTTGCGTACGCAAGCATTTGAGAGGATACAGCACGCATGTCCAACACCCTGTCGCCCACCCTGGAGCTCGGGCTCGACACCTTCGGCGACGTAACCGTCACAGACGACACCGGCGAGCCCCACACCTGCGCCCACGTCATCCGCGACATCGTCGAGCAGGGCGTGCTGGCCGACCAGGTCGGCGTGGACTTCCTGGGCGTCGGCGAGCACCACCGCGACGACTTCGCCGTGGCCTCGCCCGAGATGGTGCTCGCCACCATCGCCGGCAGGACCGAGCGCATCCGGCTCGGGTCCGCCGTGACGGTGCTGAGCTCGGATGACCCCGTCCGGGTGTTCCAGCGCTTCGCCACCCTCGACGCCCTGTCGAACGGTCGGGCCGAGGTGATCCTGGGCCGTGGCTCGTTCACCGAGTCGTTCCCCCTGTTCGGCTACCGCCTCGAGGACTACCAGGACCTGTTCGAGGAGAAGCTGGACCTGTTCGCCCAGCTGCGCCACGAGCGCCCCGTCACGTGGCAGGGCCGCACCCGCGCCGGCCTCACCGACCAGCAGGTGTACCCCACCACCGAGTCGGGCGCGCTGACCACCTGGGTCGGCGTCGGCGGCAGCCCCGAGTCGGTCCTCCGCGCCGCCCGTCACGGGCTACCGCTGATGATCGCCATCATCGGCGGCGAGAGCATGAGGTTCCGGCCGCTGGTCGACCTCTACCACCGTGCGCTCGACGAGCCCGGCCGCGCCCGCCTGCCCGTGGGGGTGCACTCCCCAGGTCACGTCGGTCCCACCGACGATCAGGCCAAGGAGGAATTGTGGCCGCATTTCAAGGCAATGCGCGACCGCATCGGCGGCGAGCGGGGCTGGCCGCCCATCACCCGGGGCGAGTTCGAGCAGATGGCCGGCCCAACGGGCTCGCTCTACGTCGGCTCCCCCGACACCGTCGCCCGCAAGATCGCCGCCACCGCGGCGGCGCTCGACCTGAGCCGCTTCGACCTGAAGTACAGCCATGGGTCCCTCCCCCACGACGCCATGATGCAGAGCATCGAGCGCTACGGCACCGAGGTCATCCCCCGGGTCCGCGAGCTCCTGGCCGCGGACGCGTCGACGGCAGAAGTGGCTGAGGCCGCTACGCCCGGAGGCCGGAGCGGGAGTCAAGCGGGAGCGAGAAGGTCGCGGTGGGCCTCCACCGGCCCCGACAGCACCTCGACCTCGATGATCCGTCGTCGGTCGTCAGGATCCGCGCCACCATGGGCACGGCTCCCCGGTCGCCCATGACGGCGTTGCTGCCGACGACCGGCTCGTCGCCAGGCCGCCCATCGATCACCCCGGTGAGAGCGGCCCCTGGACGACCAGGCCCGCTTCGCCAGTAGCCCAATCAGGTTGCGCTCGGGCCCGTGGGTGATCCGCACGTCGGGAGGAGTGATCGAGTCGCTCAGGCCTGTTGGCCGCGCCGAGCGTGCGGATGGGGGCGAGCAGGTCGGCGGTGTTCGCGTACGCGTGGCTCTTCTTGCGTTCGATCTGCGTGGCGACCTCCCGCTCGTAGACCCCGATGGTGCCGAACAGGCCCGCATCCGCTGCCTCGAGACATAGACGATCCGATATGTACCCGATACGCTGGACGAATGGACGCCGCCACCCTCATCCGCCGGGCGAGGATCCGTCGCGGTCTGACCCAGGCCCGGCTCGCACGCAATGCCGGCACCAGCCAGCCGGTGGTGTCGGCCTACGAGCACGGCCGCCGCGACCCGTCGCTGGAAACGCTTCGCCGCCTGATCGCCGCCACCGGCGAACGGATGCAGGTCGGTCTTGCGCCCCTCATGGCCGAGGTCCCACCGCCCGCGAGTCCATCCGAGCACGCCCGGCGCCTGGTCGACCTGCTCCTGCTCGCCGATGCCATCCCCATCCGCCGCCGGGCCGATCACCTGGAAGCTCCCCGCCTCGTGTCCCGGCAATGAGCCCGACGCTGCCGGAGAAGGTGCTGGCCCTCTCCGCAGCCCTTGGCGCAGTCCCCCACGCGTTCGGCGGCGCGCTTGCGCTGGCCTACTGGGCCGAGCCCAGGGCCACCGTCGACATCGACCTCAACGTGTTCGTCGCCGCCGACCAGGCCGACGAGGTGCTCGGCTCTCTGTCGGCGCTCGGCGTACAGACGGCCGGGTCGCAGCCGCTGATCGAGCGTGACGGCCAGGCCCGGGTGTGGTGGGACGACACCCCCGTCGACCTGTTCTTCGCCTACGACCCGTTCCACGACGCCGCTCGCGAGGCGACGGTCACCGTCCCGTTCGCCGAGACCGAGATCCGTGTGCTGTCCGCCGACCATCTCGCCGTCTGCAAGGCGGTGTTCAACCGGCCGAAGGACTGGATCGACATCGAGGCCATGCTCACCCTCGGCACGAGCCTCGACACCGCCGAGGTCCTGCGCTGGGTCGGCCGCATCGCCGGCGACACCGACCCCCGCTACGAACGGGCGGCGGCAATGCTCACCGGGACACGCTGACGGCCAGTCCCCAGGATCATTCGGGACGCTCACAAGACCATCCGACGCCCGGGGCGTCAAAGAGGTCCCCGGCGTCGGATGCGAGCCTGCCGAGCGAGCAGCTCGACCAGCCGAGGATCGGGGCGCACCGGCTCATCGAGCACGGCGACGAACGGCGACGAACTGGGCCCACGTGGCCTCGTCGATCACGAACTGATCTACCGACGGGGTGCGTGCGCAACTCGAATCGGGAGGTCTTGGACCTTTTGTCGACGCCAAGATGGGGGCATGGCCCGCTGGTTCACGTCCGACCTGCACCTCGGACACGCGAACATCATCGAGTACTGCGACCGGCCGTTTGCCGATGTCGACGAGATGAACCGCTCGCTCGTCGAGCGCTGGAACCGGGTGGTCGCGGCTGACGACGAGGTGTGGGTGCTCGGCGACATGGCCATGGGGCAGATCGCCGACTCGCTCGGACTGGTCAGGGGTCTCGCCGGTCGCAAGATCCTCCTCGCGGGCAACCACGACCGTTGCTGGTTCGGCCACGCCGCCAAGCGCAAGGCGAGAGTCGACGAGTGGACGGTCACCTACCGCGACGCCGGTTTCGACGAGATCCACCAGGACAGCGTCGATCTCTCCATCGGCGACGCCGACGTGGTCGCCTGCCACTTCCCCTACCAAGGCGACAGTCACGACGCCGACCGCTATTCGCAGCACCGGCCGATCGACCGCGGCCGTTGGATCGTCCACGGCCACGTGCACAACACGTGGAGGGTGCAGGGACGTCAGATCAACGTGGGCGTCGACGTGTGGGACTACCAGCCGGTCGCCGAGGACACGCTGGCCGCGATCATCAGCGCTGGCGTCTGAGCCTCGCGCCGCCGGTCGGTCCGGGCGGAGAATCGTGGGGCTTCTCACGGATTGGGCGCACCCTGCCCCCGGTGTCCCCGCCTGGACGGACCGACCGGGAGACCCGCCACCGACAGGCCCACTTCCGCGCCGAGGTGACGCGGCCACGAGATGCGGGTGACCTCCGAACGCTTCTCCTGATCGCCCTCGGTCCGAGGTTCTGCGTGAACCGGACCATGTGGACCGGCCCGGGCGGAGTCCTCGGCCAGATCATCGGTGAGGACGGAGGCTGGCAGTTGTCTACGGTTGCGTCATGTCAGCCGATGACGTGTTCGCGCTGATTGCGGTCGAGCGCGTCGAGCTCGCCGACGAGCTCGACGCCCTGACCCCCGAGCAGTGGGCGACGCCGAGCCTCTGCACGGACTGGACGGTGCGCGAGGTGGCCGGGCACCTCGTCGTCCCCTTCGAGGTGTCGGTGCCGACGCTGATGATTCGCATCGCCCGGTGCCTCGGCAACTTCAACCGAGCCATGGACACCTTCGCCCAAGAGCAGGCCCAGCGGCCGACCGCCGAGCTCGTCGACACCCTGCGGGCGAACGCCGAGCACCGCTTCACCCCGCCCATGTCGGGCCCGGAAGCCCCCCTCACCGACATCGTCGTGCACGGCCAGGACATCCGCCGGCCCCTCGGCATCGTCCGCGCGCTCGACCCGACGGCCGCGCGGGCGGTGCTCGACGCCACCGCCGACGGGTTCACCGGTTTCGTCCCGAAGAGCAGGGTGGCAGGGCTGGGTTTCGCGGCCACCGACCTCGACTGGTCGTCAGGAACCGGTGCCCTCGTGCAGGGCCCCGCCGAAGCCCTCGTCCTCGCCATCGCCGGCCGGGCCGTCGCCCTCGACGACCTCACCGGCGACGGGGTCGAGACGCTCCGGGCCCGACTGGCGGGCGCGTGACCAATCGCCAGATCCACCTGCGGACGTGCCCGCTGTGCGAGGCGATGTGTGGCCTCGAGGTCCACGTGCAGGACCAGCGGGTCGAGCTGATCCGGTCCGACCGCGACGATGTGTGGAGCAAGGGGTACCTCTGCCCCAAGGGCACCACCCTCGGCCACCTGCACCACGACCCCGACCGACTGCGGTCGCCGCTGATCAAGGAAGGTGGCGAGTTCCGCGAGGCCACCTGGGACGAGGCCTTCGCCCGGTGCGGTGAGCTGCTGGGCAGGGTCATCGACCGCCACGGCAAGGCGGCCGTCACCGCCTACATCGGCAACCCGACCGCCCACAACTTCTCGTTGGGCCGCTACATCGGGCTCTTCGTCGGCCTGGCCGACCTGCCGATCATCTACTCGGCGGGCACCGTCGACCAGTGGCCCAAGAACGTGTCGACCATGTTGCTCTATGGCCACATGTGGTGGATCCCCACGCCCGACATCCGCCGCACGGACTACTGGATGATCCTGGGGGGCAACCCCCAGGCATCACAGGGCAGCTTGCTGGCGTGCCCGGACGTGCTCGGCGAGATCGGGCGCATCCGCGACCGCGGCGGCAAGGTGGTGGTGGTCGACCCGCGTCGTACCGGCACCGCTGACGTGGCCGACGAATGGGTGCCCATCGTGCCCGGCACCGACGCCGCCCTGCTGCTGGCCATCGCCCACGTGCTCTTCGCCGAAGGCCTCGTCGACCTCGGCGGCCTTGCCGACCTGGTGAACGGGCTCGACGAGGTCGAGGCAGCCGCGGCGGACTGGGCACCCGAACGGGTGGCTGCCACCTGCGGAGTCGACGCCGACACCATCCGCCGTCTCGCCCGCGAGATCGCCGCCGCACCCACCGCTACGGTCTACGGCCGCATCGGCACCTGCAACCAGGAGTTCGGCACCCTCGCCTCGTGGTTGGTCGACGTGGTCAACATCCTCACCGCCAACTTCGACACGCCCGGCGGCCTCATGTTCGGCAATCCCGTCGCCTGGGGCGTGAACTCGCTGCCCCTGCCCGACTTCGCCGACGGCGTGACCTTCGGCCGGTGGAAGACCCGCGTGCGGGGCGCCCCCGAGGTGCTGGGCCAGGTACCGCTGTCGTGCCTCGCCGAAGAGATCGCATCGCCGGGTGACGGCCAGGTGAAGGCGCTCATCACCGTCGCCGGCAACCCGGTGATCAGCGCGCCCGACGCCGGCCGCCTCGATGATGCCCTACCTGCCCTCGAGGCCATGATCAGCATCGACAACTGGCTCAACGAGACCACCCGCCACGCGGACGTGATCCTTCCAGGCCTGTCGGCCCTCGAGCAGCCGCACTTCGACGACCTGATCACCATGTGGGCCGCGTCAAGCATGGGCAACTTCTCGCCGGCGGTGTTCCCGCCGGCCGACGACCGCCCCGCCGAGTGGGAGATCCTCACCCGCCTCGGGGCGATGATCGCCGGGTTCCCTGCGGACGACATCGACGTGGGCATGCTCGACGACGGCTTCTTCGCCGCGCTCTGCGATGCCCAAGGTGTCGACGCAGGAGCGACGATGGCCCACTACGACCACGGCGGCCCCGAGCGCCTGCTGGACCTCCAGATCCGCACCGGCCCGTTCGGCGACCGCTACGGCGAGGACCCGGACGGGCTCACCCTCGACGACTTTCGTGACAACCCCCACGGCATCGACAGGGGCCCGCTGGTGCCCCGGGTGCGCGAGTTGCTGAACACCCCATCCGGGAAGATCGAGCTGGCCCCGCCCTACATCACCGCCGACCTGCCCCGGCTGGCCGAGCGCCTCGACCGGCCGGCCGGTGGCCTCGTCCTCACGTCCCGCCGCCACCTGCGCTCCAACAACTCGTGGATGCACAACGTGAACGTGCTCGTGAAGGGCAAGGAGCGCTGCACCCTGCTCATCCACCCCGACGACGCCGCGCGCACGGGCGTCACCGACGGGTCGGTCGCGTCCGTGCGGTCCGAGGCCGGACAGGTCGAGGTGCCCGTCGAGGTGAGCGACGAGATGATGCCCGGCGTGGTCTCGCTCCCCCACGGCTGGGGCCACGACAAGGCCGGCACCCGGCTCTCGGTGGCCCGCGAGCATCCCGGTGTCAACAACAACCTGCTGGCTCCCGGCTACCTGACCGACCCCCTCAGCAACAACGCGGTGGTCAACGGCATCCCGGTCGAGGTGTCCCCGGCCCCCGGCTGAGGGCGCCCGTCAGCCCGGTGCGGCGAACGTCCAGACGTCGTCTTCCACCCGGAGGTAGTTCTCGGGGTCGGTGAAGTCGAAGGTCTCGCGGTCGCCACCCACGGTGACGATGGCAGGCACGCCGTCCGGACCGCCCTGCACGGCCACCGAGTCGAAGTCGTAGCGAACGGCGTCGGGGCCCTCGGCATCCCAGGGCGACTGCGGCAGCAACTGCCAGGTCGCCCCGTCCTCGCTGGCCCACATGTCGACGGGGTTGTCGGGCTGGCCGAACCCGCCGAAGCACACGATGGTGGTGTCGAGAAGCTCGCACTGGTGGCCCGGACGAGCCGACCACTCGGCCTCGGGCGTCACCTCGTCCCAGGTCTCACCGTCGCCGGTCTTCCACACATCGTTGAAGTAGGGCGGCTCGCAGTCGGGCTGTGGCGAGCACACGAAGCCCTCCTCACCGCCGAGCAGGTACAGCTCGTCGTCCTTCACCACCACCGCGCCACCGGCCCGCGGCTCCCACGGGGCCGACGGCGCGACCTCTTCCCACTCGGCCCCGTCCGCGCTGCGCCACACGTCGTTGAAGTACTCCCGTGCCGGTCCGTTGGGGCCCACCACCGCGGTGTCGTCGTTGCGGGAGCCGCCGAAGACATAGATCTGGTCGTCGAGCACGGCCGCCATCAGCCCGGCCCGCCCCGCCCAGGGCGCGTCATCGGTCACCTGTTCCCACTCGGCGCCGTCGGCGCTGCGCCACACGTCGTTGAAGAAGGTCGAGCTGGGCAGGCCGAAGTTCTGGCCACCGAGCACGTAGACCATGCCGTCGAGCGTGACCGCCTGGAAGTAGGCGCGGGCAGGGAAGGCGTCACCGGTCTCGGTGACCTGGTCCCAGGTCACGCCGTCGTCGGCGCTCTGCCACACGTCACCCCACAGCTCGCTGTCGCCGGGGATGGGCGAGTCCTTGGGGGTGCGCCCGCCGAGCACCAGCAGGTCGCCGCCGAGCTCGACGACCCGCAGGCCGGCCCGGCCACCCCACGGCGCCCCGTCGGCCACCTGGTCCCATGCGTAGTCGTCGAGGGCGACCGGCACGTCGGTGGTGACGGTTGTCTCGGCGGGTGCATCGGCGCCCACGCTCGTGTCGTCGTCACCGCTGCTGCCACACGACGCGACGAGGATCATCGACACCGCCACACCCAGCGCTACCCCTCGCGCTACCCCCATTCGATGCTTGCCCAGACCGTCCACCGCTGCCTCCCCCTTCACTTGCCTCCTCGTTCACTCCACTGACAACGATACGAGCAGCCCCCCGTGCGGGCCCGACCCAGGTGGGCTGAATCCCCCAGTCCTGAGCGTCGCAACCCGTCAGCACTCCGCCCCAGCTCAGGGTCGATGCCAGACCTGCAGCTCCCCGGCCAACCCCTCGGGGCCCAACGCCGCGGTTCAGGGTCGGCCGTGGAACGGGAGGGGGCCCACTGTCAGTCGGTGAGGAGGTGCAGCGCCAAGCGGCGCCCGCGACCCTGGCCGAACGCCAGCGCGAACCACAGGGTCATGAGCCCGTCGACGGCGCGGTGAGCGGCCGCGTCAGCGCCTACGTAGACCGGACCGAACCCGACGTCGCTGATCAATTCCTCGACCGTCTCGCGCTCGGGCCCGTCGGGGCCGGCGAACGCCAAGTCGGCCCGCACCCCACCGAGCACCGGGTCGGCCATGACCTCCCACCCCACCGAGTTGAAGGCCCGGTACCCGAGGGCGGTCGGGGCCACCTCCGTCAGGGCGCCGAGCGACGAGAGCTCTGGCCCGCCGGCGCCGCCACTCAGGTCATTGGTGGCGTCGATCACCACCGTGCCGGCGAACGCATCGTCGTGCGCCCGGATCAGTCCGGCCGCCGCGCCTCCCGGGACCGCCAACACCACGACGGCCGCTGCCGCGAGGGCGTCCCCGAGCTCGGCCACCGTGGCGCCGGTCTCGGCCGCCACGGCCTGCACCTTCTCGGACTGTGGGTCGCGGGCGCCCAGCACCACCTCGCGTCCGGCCCGCCTCCAGGCCCGCACCAGCGTCGCCCCGACATCGCCCGACCCGATCACCGTCACCGCTGCACTCATCGTCTGCTCCTCGATCCGGCGTGTCGCCGTCTCAACACCGACCGGCCCTCGTTCATTTCGAGGGACCCGGTTGGGCGTACCTTCTGACGATGCACCCAGCCACGCTGACCGCGCTGATCGGTGGCGCGGTGATCCTGGGCCTGTCGCTGGCCGGCGCCCGCCACCCCGTCATCCACCCGGCCGAACAGCGGGTCTTCCGGGCGGTCAACGGCCTGCCCGACCGGCTCTACTGGCCGCTGTGGCTGCCCATGCAGTTGGGCAACCTGGTGGTGGGCACGCTGGTGGGCCTGGCCGTCGCGTGGGCCTGGCACGACCTGCGGCTGGCCGTGGCGGTGGTGGCGGCCGCCGGGCTGAAGCTGGCCGCCGAGCGGGCCATCCGCCACTGGATGGCGGAGTACCTGAAGGTCCGTCAGCGGCCCGGCACGAGCGAGCCCGATGCCACACTGCGGGGCTCGGACGTGCCTTCGTCGGGCCCGAGCTTCCCGTCCGGCCACGTGGTGCTGGTGGCCGCCGTGTCGTCGGTCATCGCGGACGACCTCGCCCTGTACGGCCTGATCCTGCCCGCCGTGCTGACGTTGGCGGTGATGGTGGGCCGGGTCTACGTCGGGGCCCACAACCCGCTCGACGTCACCGCCGGCCTGGGCGCGGGCCTCGTGGCCGGCGCCCTCGTCGCCGCGGCCCTCGGCATCGGCTGACCTTCGGACCACCGGCCGACTATCGCCAGAACCCGGCGGGGCGGCGATCAGCGACCCGGCTCAAGCCTCGTCACCGGCGCGGAACCGGCAGCGGTCGTCACCCCGGGCGATGGTGGTGGCGCAGGTGAAGGGGAGGCCGGGCAGGGCGCCGGCCACGAACGGCTGGTCGACCGCACAGAACACCTGGCCGACCTCGGGCGCGCCCATCTGGCGCGTGAGCTCCGCGTACCGGCACGACGTGACATCGAGCATGATGCCCGTCTCGGTGGTCGACAGGGCTTCGATGCGATAGATCCCCCGGGTCTCCGCGTCGCCCATCACCACCCGCACCTGATCACCCAGCGCCACGATCGAGCGTTCTTCGGGGAGCCAGTCCTCCATCATCTCCGCACCCGAGGCCACCACCTGATCGCGGACGACCCGCAGGGCCTCGTCGGCGCCCAGCCGGGGGGTGAGCGTGCGGTACATGGCCACGGCCATCGACACCGAGTCGTCGACCATGGGCGCGGAGCCGCCGCTGGTGCCGACGCGGAGGCGCACGTAGCGGACCAGGGTGGCGACGAAGCCCACCGTCCCACGGAGCCAACCGAGCGCCCGACGGTGAGCCACGGCGAACGAGCGCACCTCGGCCACCTTCTGCCGCGGGCTGAGAACGAACGGGGACAGATCAGGCATCGGGGCTCCTGGCCACAACGGCGAAGACTTCGAGATCGAGATCGGTGGGGCGGGTGACGATCCCTGCGTTCGAGACGAGGAACTCGACACCCCCGGGCACGACCCTCGTCACCCAACGCCGTAGGTAACGTCCGCGACGCTTCGGGGTGTTGGTCACGGACCACGAGAAGCCGCCCAGCGCGAGCGGGGCCTCGGGGCCCACGCGAAGCAGCCGCGCCCGATGCTGCGGGTTGACGCCGGCGCCGTTGTGCACACCGGCCGCCTCGACCCGTCGCACTTCGGGGACGACCGGCGTGGGGTGCCCGGCATCGGGGCCGACACCCGCCAGTTGCAGATCGGCCTCGATCTCGATCTCCGCGAAGTGCTCGGGCCGGTCGGGCACCTTGCCGGCCTCGACACGCACCCAGGCCGATCCGGCGCCGTCGGTACCGACGGACAGCCCGGCCAGGTTGAAGCCGGCGTCGTGGGAGAGCGACCGGATGGAGAACCCGACCAGAGCGACGGGCCCGTGCTCATCGTCGGGAAGAGCCCATCGGCATTCGGCCGCGCCTCGGCCGACCGCGCGGCGCCGCTCCAGGACGAACGGTCGGGTGGCGATGCCGGGCACCTCGGCCCATTCGGCCGCGGGCTCGATCGTGTCCCTCGCCCGCTGCCCGGTGGTCCACGGCCCGCCGACCACCTCGATCCCCGCGTCGAGGTCCGGCGACACCCGCATCGTGTGCATGCGGTGGGGGTGCCTCACCCACCCGTAGCCGACCGACGCGAGCAGCGCAGAGGTGGGCATCCCCGCATTGTCACAGAGGCCGTCCGCGTGACCCCGTTCAGGCAGGCGCAACGATCCGCCGCAGCCGGAAGACGCAGATGTCGCGGTCGGTGCGCGCCACGTAGGTGTGCATCTGGGGGATCGTGGTGGTGATCGCCGGCCAGAGACGGGCCTTCTCGTCGGGTGGCAACAGCGTGGCGTACGCCCTGAACGCCGCGCCCCGCACCTGCACCGACACGTCGGGGTTGGCCTCCAGGTTGTAGCGCCACGCCGGGTGTCGCTCCTGGCCCATGGCGCTCGCCACCACCAGGTAGTCGCCACCGTCGGCGTGGAACGCCAGCTGCACCGTCCGCGGCTCGCCTGACTTCCGGCCGACGACCGTGAGGGCGAGCATGGGCAGCGTCGGCCTGCCGGTCATGGTGAACCGGCCGTTCGTCAGCCGGAAGATGGTCGGGTCGACCTTGGCGGCCACGTGCTTCACCAGCCACGAGCCGACGCGGGTCGCCGAGAAGCGGTTGACGAGCCTCGAGTACACGTTGGTCACCCCCGCCCGATCGGTCGCCGGACCTCCTGGGGCCGACCGTAATCGCGCCGGTCGGGACCCGCGGTCGGGCACCGGGCTCCACAGCAGCCGACGGCGAAGCCGGGCCGGTCGCGACTTGTCGATGGGCCCGCCGACCGGCTCCAACGCCCTCTGGTCACTGGGGTCGGCCCGTCGCGTTCATCACCAGGCTGTTCCCGATGAGGGGTCCCGACGGCCGAGCGGCAACGGGTCGACGGCGGACGGGTGGGCCCCGGGGCGCGGCAGGGTCAGGCGCGCGCCCGGCGGCGGAAGCGCTGCCACGGCGACATCGGCGCGCGGGTCTCGCACTGGCACCGCTCGTCACTCGGCACGTCGCCGAGCACTTGTTCGACATGGTTCCCGCAGCCGGCGTAGGTCGGTCGGCCGCACTGCCCACAGGAGGTTCGTCTACACATACCCCCCAGGGTATCACCGGGCGCGCGCGACGGGTCGACCGGCGGCCCGGATCTGGTCGGCTGCCAGACCCGTCGGGCGGGGTTCACCGATCGCGGATCGGTGGTGTCGACGCCGTCGCCTGGCGCTGGGGCGTCGACCTCAGCGGCGCGAGAACAGGCGCAGGACGTACCAGAAGAGCAACATGACCGAGGCGAACAGCTGGACCGCGGCCCCCACGTGGGCCTCCTCGGGATACCGACGCATGATGGCCTGGGTCTGGTAGAGGATCGAGCCACCGGCCAGGGCGATCATGGCGAGCGTGAACCACACGCCGAGCTCGAGCCCGAACAGCACGGCGGCGACGATGACCACGAGCGCCATCACCCCGGCCCACATCACGAGCGGTCGGAGGAACGAGAGGTCGCGGCGGGTGAGCAGGCCAATGGTCGTGAGGCCCGCGAAACCAAGTGCCGTGACGACCGCGGCACTGGCGACGGTGGCGCTGCCACCCGCGCCGTCGACGTTGAACACGTAGTAGAGGAACGGGGCGAAGATCAGCGCCTCGGCCGCGGCCAAGCCGAAGAGCCCGGCGTACTGGCGTCCCGGGTTCGTGAGGTCGTGCGCCGCCGACGTCGCCAACCAGTTCACCACCATGAAGCCGCCGAGGACGATCAGCCAGGTGGCCCCACTACCGGCGACGAGGTCGTAGATGCCTCTGGCCGCTCCCGTGGCGAACAGCAGCGTCTCGAAGGCCACGAAGGCCACGACCGCGGCAAGAAGGTGCTGGTAGACCCGCACCAGGAAGGCGCCGCGGGTGTCGGCGTCGAGCGTCGCAACTGGTGCGGGGTGGATGCCGGCCGTAGCCATGGGGGTCTCCTCTGCTGCGCTGATCGGCGGACCGTTCCAGCGTAGGGCCGGCCGGAGCGTCTACCGCCGCGGGCCTCCCCGGCGCCGCACCCGTGCAGGACGTGCCCTCAGCCGGCGGGGCCCTCAGCCCGGGCTTCGTCGGCAGTGGCAGCGGCGGTCCCCCGTCGGCAGTCGGGGAGCTGAGGGCCCCGCGACGCGGACGCCCCCCTACGCTCGAGGCGCGCGCGGAGCCGCTCGAGCAGGCCCTCCATGGTCTCGGGAGGCACGAATGCCAGATACGCGACCAGGACGACCCACGAGAACAGCCCGGCCCGCAGCGTGGCGTCGATGCCGAGGTGGAGCGCGACGCCCAGACCGAGGACCCATGGCCGGGTGCGCCGGTTCCAGACCAGGACGGGTATGGCGGCCTCGATGGCGAGCGTGCCCCACGTGAGCAGATGGGCGGCGGGCACCGAATCCGACACCCAGGACGGCGTGGTGAACCGGACCATGTCCGGGATGCGGAGCGGGTAGGAGGCCGCCGTGCCGTTCGGCCACGAGGCTCCCCGGAACTTGTGCCAGACGGCCGCCGCGTACATCACCGTCACCTGGATCTGGACCAGGCGCAGCGGCCACACCGGCCGGAGCGGGAACCGCCACACCGTTCCCTCACGCCGCAGACAGTCCACCGACAGCGCCGCTCCGGCCGGGGCGAGCGCGACGAAGAGGGCCAGATAGCGGAGCAGGTTGTCGCCGGAATTGAATACGAAGGGGTTCACCGCGGCCAGCTCCGCGAGGCAGAGGAGCACCGCGACCGACGCCAGGCGCGTGCGGAAGCCGACCACCAGCAGCACGGCACTGAACAAAAGGATGGCGTCCAGGGCCCGGGCCGCCGTCGTTCCGATCCAGGTCGCGCCGTAGAAGGGGCCGAGGTCGGGCCAGAGGGTCGCGGCAGTGACCAGGGCGAGGACGCCCACCCCGATGCGCAATACGGCGAGCGTCGACGTCGGTGCCGGGGTGAACCAGAACCGGTCCCACGCCCGTAGCGCCGGCCTCACGGTTGCAGCTCCAGGACGTAGAAGTCCGACTCGTGCCAGTGCCGCGGCCGCGACCTGCCCGGTGGCGCCAGGCTGAACCAGCGCCGACGGAGGGTCACCTCGACGGGCGTCGCGTCCGAGCGGTAGCGGGCGGCCACCCAGCGGGCGGTGGCCTCCGCCATCGGCGAAGGCCCCAGCAGCACCGCACGCGTCCACATGTCCCAGTGGTAGGCGAGAGGGGCCAGCGGGGCGTTCGCCCGGGGCGGTCGCCACACCTGCTCGGTGCCGTCCGAGAGCTTCACGATCGCTTCGAGCTCGACGTGCGCGGACACGGGGTCGGGTGCGAACACGTCCCATCCCTGCTCGAGGCTCACCTCGCGCAACCGCCGGTCGGTGTCGGTCACCGACAGGTTCGCGAGGACCATGACCGCCACCACACCCGCGAGCAGGACACTCCCAGCCGTCCTCCGGAGGCCCGCGATGGACGGCGCGGGCTCAGCCCCCCGCTCTTCCACCGAAGCCGAAGCCCCCGAACCCGCCCGGCACCCCGCCGCCGAAGCCGCCACCACCACCGAAGCCGCCCTGGAAGCCGCCACCGCCGAACTGGGTGAAGCCGCCGAACTGCGGGAAGCCGCCCCCGAACCCGCTACCACCCTCGAAGACGCCGCCGGCCTCCTGGCCCGGGCCCTCGACATCGGCGGCCGAATCGTCGGGCTCGACCTTGGCGACCTCGACCGTCACGTCGCCAGACGTGATGGTGCCGGTCTCGGGATCGACGGGCGGTGGCTCGACGATGCCGTCCGTCGTGTTGGCGGCCCCCATCTGGGTCCCGTCGTTCAGGAGCACCCAACCGATCCATACCGGGCTCTCGCCGACCTTGCCCGCCGCCCGGTAGAGCCCGGCCGGGCCCTCCGTCGGCTCGAGCGAAACGTCGTGCTCCTGCCCGTCGAGCTCGACGGTGCCGGTGACGGCTTCGCCGGTGACCTCGACGCGCAAGGCGTCACCCGAGCGGGCCTCGAGGTCGACCTGATCGCCGTCGCGACCGCCGCCGAAAGGCTCACCGATGGTCGACCCGTCGGTGGCGAAGCCGACGACCGCCTGCGACCCCGCCACGACCGCCAGGTAGGCGTCGGTGCCCGGCACTCTCCCGGAATACGACCCGGTGACCGGAGCGGTGGAACCTCCGCCCCCGTCGGCCTGTCCTGAGTCGCTGTCGTCAGCGCCACCGCCTCCGCACGAGGCGACCCCCACCACGAGGAGCAGCGCGGCGGCCACCATCACGTCGATCCGTCGTGCACGCACAGCCCACACTCCCCCGTGGCGACGTCCGACGTTCGTCCTCCGACGCCCGACCGACCCTATCTCCTCGGACCCCACCGGGGCCGGAGCGGTGCGGGCGGCCGAGTCAGGGCAGGGACGTGATCGGGGCGCGCACACCGATGAGGACGGCGATGATGTCGCTCTGGGCGCGGGGCACGTTCGTCGGGGCGCCGCCGCTGGTGAGCCTGATGTTGCTGGTCCCGTCGGAGATGCCGGTCACCACGCCGCCGGTCTCGGTGCCATCGGGGGCGACGACCCAACCGGCCGAGATCGGCTCGCCGGCGTCGTTCTCGCCCTCGGCCCACAGGAAGGCCGCCTCACCCGTCGCCGGGGTCGCCTCGATGGGGTACTCCTCGCCGTCCGCCGTCAGCGAGCCGGTCACCCCGTCGTCGGCCACCTCGATCGACACCGTGCCCAGGCCGTCGACCTCGCCCTCGTAGGCGCCGTCGGTCAGCTGCCCGTCGAGGCGCCGGCCGTTGACGCCGTCACACAGGTAGACGGCCACGTCGTCGCCGTCGACGACCTTCGCCACCGACACGTCGGTGCCCTCGACCGTGCCGACGAAGGTGGTCGCGCCGCCCGTCGACCCGGTGGTCGCCGAGGCCGCGTCCGTGTCGCCGTCGCCGCTGCTGCACGCGCTCACCGCCAGCACCGCCGACACCGCCCCCACCGCCAGTGCGACGGAGCAGCCACCTCGAAGCAGTCGTGAAGTACCCATGTGCCCATCTCCCCCTGGTGTGCCGGTCGCGCTCATCCTGTCAGCTCGGGCAGGGACCGACGGTTCGCTGGCCACGCCGCCCGGAGCGGACCGCCGAACCGATCAGTGGGGTGTCGCGGTGAAGAGGTCGGTCATGGGGTGGATGCCGGGGTCCTGCGACCGGCCGAGGAGGTCGAGGCCCCATGCGTCCTCGATCGTCCGCAACAGCGAGTAGTGGTTGACGGGCGAGCGCGAGTGGTAGCCGGCGGGACGGCCCCATGTCGGGGAGATCACGATCGTGCCGATCCGGCCGCCGTCGGAGTCGCCGCAACACCCGGCCGTGTCGGACACGGCACTCTCGTCGAAGGTGACGAACAGCACGCCGCCGTCGCGGAAGTCGGGGCTGGCGAGCAACCGCGGAATCTGCTGCGACGCCCAGCGGTCGGCAGCGGCGATCCCACAACTCCGGTCGTGCCCGTCGTGGCACAGGTCGGGGACGATGAACCCGAAGTCGGGCAGGCGGTCCGCGGCCAGGTCCGATGTCAGGGCCGCGTACGGCAGGAGGTGCCGCCTGCACCGGGCCGGGCGGTGGACGATGTCGCCGTAGTAGACGAACGGGTTGTGCCGCTGCGCGTAGGTGTTGACGCCGGGCACGTAGGCCGCGTACGGGTCGGGACGGTTCTCGACCCCGTGCACGCACGGCCGGTCGGTGCCGTCCAGATACACCTTCCAGGTGCGCCCCGACCCCTGGATCTCGTCGGCGATGTTCTGGATCCGATCCGGGTAGACGCAGTTGTACACCGGGCAGTTGGCCCTGGTGGTCGAGGTCGGCGGCTGCCCGCTGGTCATGGCGATGTAGTTGGGCAGGCTGTTGTGGGCCACACCGTAGGAACGGTCGAGGAACGACCACGACCGGGCCAGCGAGTTGAGGTAGGGCGCGTCGGACGCGCCACTGCCGAACACCGCGTCCCTGCTCTCGTTCTCGAACACCACGACGAACACGTGCCGAAAGGCCGGCACGGAGTGGGCCGTCGGCGAGGTCACCGGATCCGGCCCGAGCGGGCTCGGGTCACACGCCGTGGCGACCACGACACCCACCACCAGCAGGGCGACGCCCGCGAACGCCCTGCGCCATCCTCGTGTCGAGGTGTCGGGGCTCTCGTGCGTCAAGGCGCTTCCCCCTCGATGATCGGCCCCGTCGAACGGCCAGTCTACCGGCGGGACCGCAGACCGCTGACCCTCGATCTGCCAGGTCCCCGTGGCCTTCGCTAGATTCCGGGCGAGGGCGAGGGTCGCCCTCGGGGAAGGCGGGGTCGAACGTGGGAAAGAAGCTAGTCGCCGGGCTCATCGTGCTCGTGGTGGTGCTGACCTCGTCGGCGAGGGCCGAGGCCTCGGGGGTCATCACCCACAGTTGGATGGCGCTACGGGCCGTCCCCCTGGTCTCCGACCCCGATCTGCGGGCGCTTCTCCAGGCGCACCTCGACCAGGTGGAGAGCGGCGCGCACTTCCCCGACAGCGGCTATGCGAACCCCCTCGTCGGCACTTCGGCCACCTATGGCGAGGAAGCCCACTGGCCGAGGTTCTCGAATGCCTACGCCGACCAGATCCGCGACGACCCCCGCTGCGGCGACCTCACCGACCCGAACGGACCGTGCGCGACCCGCATCGCCCACCTCCTGGGTGCGGTCGGCCACGGGATGGGCGACGAGGTCTGGGACTGGCTCTTCGAGCCCAACGCACCCGATCGGGGCGAGAGCTACATCCCACCCGACCTGGCCGGCTACTTCGGCACCGGCGGGATCGAACTGCAGATGGACATGATCGCCATCGGGGACTACAGCCGGGCGACCTCACCCGAGCTGCCGCCGTGGCCCAGCCGTCGCCGGCTCGACGGCGTGTTCGACTCGGTGGGGCGGCCGGACATCACCGGGTCGGACCTGCGGGCCGGCGAGCGCAGCATGAGCGTCGTCCGCGCCGGCGACCGCCTCCTCGCCGGCCTCTACCACGACGACATCACGCGGAACATGCCGTGGACCTCCGCGAACATCGTCACCGCCCCGGGTGGAATCCGCTTCGCGGCCACTGCCATCGCCGCCGCCTGGGAGAGCCTGTGGGGGCGCATGCTCGGCGAGCAACCGCCGACCGAGGTGGCGATCACCTACCCCGCTGCGGGCGAGGTGAACGTCCCCGTCGAGGGCTGGGACCGAGAGGACTTCGCCCCCGGTTCCGCGGCCTACGGCGGTGGCGCCCGCACCCGCATCACCGCGGTGCTCAACGCGAGCCTGCCGTACGTCCCGTTGGCCGGCGACTCCGGCCACGTGCCGTCCGAGCTCCCCGATGGCGCGATGACCCTCACCGAGGCCGCCACCGGCGCGCCCGTGCCGGTGAGAAGCGGCTACCCGCGTCTCGTGCCCTACGGCCCCGACTCCGGCGAGCACACCATCGACATCCAGCCCGACGCCGACCTGGACCCGTGCACGGAGTACCGGGTCGATGTCACCGATGCCCTCCTCGACGCCAACGGTGCGCCCGTCGTGCCCATGTCGTGGACGTTCCAGACGCGCGGGTGTCCCGGCCCGGCTGCACGCGCCGACACACAGATCAAGACGGGCGCCGGCGGAGCCTTCGTCGGCAGCAACGTCTACACCGCCGACGGTGCGGGCCAGGCCCGCACGGCCACCGTCGCCCGTGGGTCGTCCGCCACCTTCTACCTGAAGATCCAGAACGACGGTGACGACGTCGACGACCTCACCGTCACCGGCCAGCGCTCTTTGCCCACGGCCGATGTGCGCTATTTCGCCGGCAACACCGACGTGAGCAGCCGGGTGAAGGCCGGCACCTTCCGGACGGGCGGCTTGGCCCCCGGTGCCTCCACCAGCCTGCGGATGGTGATCACCGCGGCGAGCAACGGCCCTCCGGCCACCACCGTCATCCGCCGGGTCCGGGCCACCTCGGCGAACGACCCCGCCGCGGTCGACGCGGTGAGGGCCAGGGTCGCCACCTGCCAGGGCCCGGCATGCGGCGAGTCCGGCGGATCATCGGCGTCCGGCCCCGATCCCACCCTCGAACTGACCGACGAGACGCTCAGCACCATGGCGGCGGTGCTCACCTGCAACCTGCGATAGGGGGTCGACGGCCCAGGCCACTGCCGTTCGACGAGCGTGTGATCGAGCTCCTCGACCCACGCCGCGGTCGCAGCCGCCCGGTCCCAATCGCCGAGCTAGCGTGACTGGCTCCGCCTCTCACCTCGATAAGGGAGATCCGCCATGAGACGTCTCGCCGTTGCCCTCGTTGCCGTTGCCGTCGTGACGGCACTCGCCCCCGCCGCCCAGGCGGACGGGCCGCTCGTCGTCCGCGGCACCGACCCGGCGGGTGACGCCGTCTCACCCAAGGGCGACCTGCGCGAGTGGGCGTTCTTCTTCGACTCGGTGAAGAGCAGGTGGAACGTGAAGGCGAACGTCCTGAACGGCGAGAACCCGGTGTCGGCGCCGTCGTGGCACAACACCGACACCAGGATCCGCGTCTTCTGGGATACCGACGAGCTCACGGCGGGCGCCGAGTTCCGCACCGACATCTACGCCGCGGGCACGACCGCCCCGTTCGCCCTCGAGGCCACCACGGTCCGCGTCGCCACCGGCCTGCCCGCTGCCCCAGGGTGCACCACGAACGCGGCGACCGGCACCGGTGCCACTGTGAAGTACCAGCTTCCGGGTACCTACCGGGTCAAGGTCCCCGAGGTGTGCCTCGTCGACCAGGCGTCGGTCCGGATCCGCTACCAGATGGTCTTCGACCCGCCGCCGGCCGGTGGCGGGTCCACCGACAGGGCCCCGAACGCCGGGTGGTCGCCGCGTCTCTCCACCCCGGGCTGAGCCGAGGCTGCACGCGGCAGCTGCGCCAGCTGCGGCACCGTCAAGGGCTCAACCGAACGCGGCGCGGAGCCCGGTCAGCACCCGTGCATGCGCCGGCGCCTCGGCGTCGAGGCGGTCGAAGAACGCCTTGTCATGGACCAACGGATCGAGCGGGGGCATCACGAGCGTGTCGAGCTCCTGGTCATCGAGCACCCGGGCCCTGCTATCGGCGCCGCCGGGCCCGGGCATGTCGGGGATGAACCGGAGGGCCTCGCCGCCCCGTGGCCTGCGGGCACGAGCAGCACGGACGGCGCCGCCCGGGTCGTGGCGCACCGCTTCGAGTTGCGCAAGACCGTCCGCCCAGGACAGATCGGCCTGCGACGCGAGCGCCGGGTCGGCCGGTCGGAGCGCGGCCGGCAGCCGCATCGCCACGCGACGCCGGAGCCGGCCGACCTTGATCGGCTCGGCGTCATCGATCCCGCCGGCGGCGACGAGGGACCCGAGCCCGTAGGCGACCCGGCCCCCGATCACCACCAGCCGGACGTCCGCCTCGGTCGCTCGCACGAGTGAGCGATACGGGCCCGTGCGGCCGGCCCCGATGATGCACAGGTCGCCCAGCCCTCCCTCCACGATGCGCCCGACGGGACGCTTCCAGACCCGCTCGAGCGCACGGCCGGGGTTCGCGGTGACCATCTCGCACAGATCGCGGTCGCTGAAGAACGAGTCGAGCGACCGCCGGTTCCAGAGGCCGGCCACCTTCAACTCGCCCAGCAGGTTCCGGGTGGCCGACGGCGCCCAGTCGTTCCCGAGACAGACCCCCAGGCCGCTCCGTGACGCCGCCTCGACGTCGGTCGTCGCGCCGTAGAGCCACAGGTTCGAGAACGGTGACCACACGACGGTCCCGCCGACCGCGGCCCACGTGTCGAACTCCGCCGAGCCGAGCGCAGTCGAGTGGATGCCGACCAGCCCCGGGTCGATGCACCCGGTCGCCTTCAGGTCACGGAATTCCTTCAGCAGCTTCGGCGACGTGCCCTCCGCCAGGTGGTAGGCGAACGACGAGCCGGCGGCGAGCGCGGTTCCGGCTTTCGTGAGCCCGTCGCGGTCGAGCGGCAACACCGACTGCCGCCACCGGTCGTTCACCGCCGGCCCGCCCGAGTCGGCGCCGAACACCTCCTTTTCGACGTTGCGCACCATCCAGCCGGGGAAGGCCCGGGTCAGCGGGGGCGAGCCCTGGACCGAGGTCACGCCGCCGACGACCGCCTTCACCTCCGCGTAGCGCAGTGCCGCCGCCGGTGCCGCCTCGCCGTAGGCGGTGGCAGGGTTCGAGATGTCCCGGGCGTAGGTCGCCGCACCGGGCCACTGGTAGCGGGTCTCGTAGGGCGTGTCGCGGGGCGCCTTCCACAGCGGCAGGGTGTTGTAGGCGAGGTGGTTGTGCAGGTCGATCAGGCCGGGGAAGACGAGACCGCCGGAGCGGACCCGCGGAGCAGCCGCGTACCCGGTCGGCGGCGCCGCCCGTGACGACCGGACCGCCTCGATCACGCCGTCGTCACCGATGTAGACGGCTCCGCCGGCCAGGACGTCCCGGCCCGCGTCGAAGGTGACGAGCGTCCCCGTCACCACGAGTGCCATCAGGTGAACACCTGACGCCGCTTGAAGCTCGGTCGACCCTCCAACTGAGGGTGCTGGTCGAACCGGGCGTCCTCGAGCAGTTGGCCGAGCTTCCTCCTGAGCCCGGAGTAGGTCATCCGGTAGTCGGCCCCGGCGAGCGCCTGGAGCGCGTAGAACGTCATCGCCCCGTGGTACTTCCGCCCGATCTTGGCGTCGTAGCTGAACTCGTCGGCACGACAGCCCGACAGGAGCAGCTCCTTCATCCCGGACTCGGGATGGGGCGGCGCCTTCGCCGTCCCCCGCTTCGCCCCTTCGATGTCGGAGATGACGGGCCGACGGATCGCCTTCGGGCTGAGGAACCGGGCGCGCCGCTCGTCGGGTGCGAAACCGGGGATGAACCGCGTGACGCTCCCCGAGTGGCAGGAGTCCGAGATGACGGTGAGTCGCACCCGGTCCGGGATCTCGGCGAACAGCTCGCGCAGCTCGTCGTCGACGATCAGGTTGGTCTTGCAGTCGACCGGGCAGATGGCCTCGTCGTAGCGATCGGGCTCCTCGCCGTCGGTGCCGGTGTCGGCCACGTAGGTGCCGTGCGACGAGTTCGTGAAGACCAGCACGTCGCCCGCGGACGCGCCGGACAGCAGGTCCTTGAGGCCGGCCAGGATCGCCGCCTTGGTCGCCTTGGCGTCGAGCAGCATCGTGACGTCGCTGCGGGCGAAGTCGTACTGCTTGGTGAGCACGGCGGCCCACGCCTTGGCGTCGTTGACGCAACCATTCAGGTCGGCATTGGCGATCGGGTAGTCGTTGATGCCCACGCAAAGGGCTCTGCTCGCCATCTTCCACACTCCTCGACGGTTCCCCCGGGCCACGCGGTGTGCCACCCGCGGCCCCCGGCCCTCGACGTGGGGCCGGCCCGGCCCAGTGTCGCGCATCGCGGCCCGTGATGGGACGGTCGTCATCGTGGGGTCCGTTGGTGCAACACTCGTGGCCGTCCGGTGGGCCCGGGAAACCGACCGGAACCGGCGGGACGCACATGACCCACCACCAGGACAGGAGACGACGTGGCCCCCCGTGACCCGATCGAAGTCGACCTCGCCCGACGCATCTACGACTACGGGCTGACCCCGGAGGACCTGGGCCCCCGCCTGCACGGGCGAGCGGCCGAGACCAGGTCGCGCAGGCTGTTGCTGCTGCCGTGGCCCGACGGCCTCGAGCCGACGCCCGAAGAGCTGCCCACCGAGCCCGACCCGGGTGATGCGCTCCCGCGGGCCGACGTGCTCGTCGTCACCTGGACCGCGGCGGAGATGCGGGCGCTCGCCGACGTGCTCACACCCGGCGTCGACCCCGGACGACGGTGGTACCGCTACGACCGCTTCTTCGACTCGTACCGCGACAAGATCCGCCGGGGCGCACCCGCGCTCGGCGCGAACCGCCTCGGCTCGTACTACCCGACCCGGATCGGGTCGAAGAAGGTGTTGTGCGTCAAGTCCGAGCTGCACATGAACCAGGACGGCATCGGCACCGGGACGGGCACCGCGACCCTGCCGCTGCGGACGTTCCTCGAGCAGATCTACGACGAAGTGAGGCCGAAGCTGGTGATCACCGTCGGCACCGCGGGGGGCACGCTCCCGACCGCGGAGTTGGGTGACGTGATGATCACCCGGGCGGCGAGGTTCCGATGCACCAAGGAGTTCCGCAACGAGGCCTTCAACGACAAGACCTACGTCTCGAGCGCCACGATCCGGCGAAAGCACCTGGCCACCGCCCTCGAGCTGATGCAGGTCCACGCCGCCGAACTGGTCGAGCCCGACTTCGGCCCGCCGACGAAGTTCTATCCGGACGGCCCGCTCGTGGCGGGCCACGCCAACACGCCCAGCATCCTGGTCGAAGGCCGCGACTTCCCGAAGGGCCTGCCGATGCTCACCACGGACTACTTCGAGTTCGGCACGTCGGCCAACGGGCTCGACCAGGTCGGTTGCGGGGTCGAGATGGGCGACGCGGTCTTCGGCCTCGTCGCCGAGGGCCTCGGTGCGACAGGCCCGAAGTGGCTCGTCGTGCGCAACGCATCGGACCCGCAGATCAACGGCGACCTCCCCACCGGCCCACCGAGCGCGCTCGACATGCAGGCCCACTGGGCGGTCTGGTACTACGAGGCCTTCGGCTACTGGACGAGCGTCAACAGCGCCATCGCCACCTGGGCGCTGATCGCGCCGTGAAGGGGCAGCGTCCACGCGGGCCCGACCGCGGTGAACCGAGGAGCCGGGTGTGATCTTCGGGGAGAGCGGCGTGTCCGGGAGCCACACCATCCCCCGGATCGTGACGCTGGGGGTCAACCGACCCGTCAAGAGCCTGCCCCGCCGCGGTGACGACCTGCCGTTCCGGATCACGGTGCACGAGGAGGGCGCCCCCCTCACGTGGGTCACCGACACGAGCCTCCCTGCGGACGCCGAGGCGGCCGTCCTCGACGGCACCGCGGCGCTCGCCAGGTTCAGCCAGGGCCAGGACCTGACACGGCGGTCGGCGAGGCGAACGGCGGTGGAGGTGGGTCGGATCATGAGCGATCTCGTGCTCGGGCACGGCGTGCGGGCCGCGCTCGACGACCTCAGCCCCTCGGCCATCCACCTCGAGATCGACGAGACCGTGCTCGACCTGCCATGGGAGCTGATGGGCGCCGGCGACCACGAGCTCGCCCTCGACGTCCCCGTGGGCCGCCTCGTGAGCTCACGGGTGCGTCCGAGGCCACGACGGGATCCCCTCGCCGAGGACAAGGTCGTACGGATCCTGGTCGTCGAGAACCCGACGGGCGATCTCGCGGCAACCACGGCCGAGGTCGACGCCATCCAATCACTGGCCGGGCAGCACGGTGCCGCCACCGCGGAGATCACCGTGCTGGAGAACCACCGGGCGACCCGGGCGGGCTTCGACGACGCTGTCCGTCGCGGGGCATTCGACATGGTCCACTTCGCCGGGCACGCCCGCTTCGATTCCCATCGGCCGGGCGCCAGTGCGCTCTACTTCGCGGACGGAGAGACGTTGCGGGCCGACGACGTGGCGTCCATCCCGTGGGCATCTCCGCCCTACGTGGTGTTCAACTCGGCGTGCGAGTCGGGACGCGGGGCCCGCAACCGTCGCCTGGTCTCCCGCACCGGCTCCGCGGCGGGGCTCCCGGCGGCGTTCCTCGCCGCGGGGATACAGGGCTATCTCGGCCACTTCTTCGCGGTCGACGACGGCGCAGCGTCGACCGTGGCCCGAACCTTCTACGAAGCACTGTTCCGCACCGAGAACGTCGGCAGTTCCGTGACCGAGGCACGACGCTCGGTCCGCGACCGATTCGAGGACCGCTCGGACCTCGCCTGCTTCGGGCTCACCTACTTCGGCGACGCCGGCGGCGCCGAGCGTGCCGATCTCGCCGAAGCCGTCTGACTCACATCCGCGGTGCGACCGCTCCGCCGAACGGCGGACCGACGGGTGTTCGCCGCCTTCACGCTTGGCCGGCGACAGGTGGCCCCGGACGCGATCCCGACGGGTTTCGGGCCGACGCGGTCCTCAGGGGTGGTGGAGGGCGGCGTTGGCGGTGGTGGTGTTGGCGGGGGTGATGTTGAGGGTGGTGGCGCCGGTGTAGGTGGGGCTGTTGTCCCAGTATTCCTGGGTGCGGCCGCCGTTGGGGTCGACGAAGGTGGCCCGGTAGGTGCCGGGGGGCAGTCCGGGCAGGGTGTAGGCGCCGGCGGTGTCGGTGACGGCGCCGCCGGCGATGCCGGTGGGGGCGATGGCGATGGCCCACGCCCCCGGGACCCCGGTGGCGGCGGGGTCGTCGACGATGGCGCCGGCCATGGTGCCGGTGTTGGCGTCGAGCGCG
>CXWK01098957.1_pt1 | contig 74611 bp, 107 predicted proteins | sample 590851 | NCBI WGS metagenome assembly CXWK01 (sample SAMEA3498364, study PRJEB10139) | wastewater metagenome | biome: wastewater treatment plant; material: activated sludge | place: Denmark | collected 2014-08-01 | reverse complement strand
AGCCGGTTCGTGGCTTTCAGTTCAAGGGAAACACGGTAAAAAAGGCTCAGATAGGTTATTTCAATAACGCCAATAGCTCACCCGTTCAAGAGTGTGAGCTGACTATATGCAATAACGAGCTTGAGGACATCCCTCAGCCGGCCATCAGGTTGCGCACATCAACAAGCGGCACCAATACCGGCAACACATGGTCATGGGAGATATACGGCAATCGCATCATCCGAGGGAACCTATCGTCAGGATGGGGTGGAGCCTTGGCGTACATCCAGGCCAATGGTGGGACAAATCACATCGCTCGTGACAACTACGGTTTTGACTGCCGGAACGGTACTGGCGGGAACAACATCGACGGTGCAATGATCTACGCCGACGTATACACAGATGGCTGCATCATCACGCGGAACATTGCCGAACAGTGTGGCATGCCATTTCAGCAGAACAACGCGAAGAATTGTTCTATTGATGGAAACGTAGCGATTGACTGTCCATACTTCTGCCAGACGACAGGGGCGCAAGACGCACCAACGGACAACATAAGCTGCTCAGTGAATCACAACACCTGGCTATGGACTGGTCGAGTGCAGCTATCCGATGTACCTATCGGGCCGGGAATACCATCGTTCAATGCGATTTATGCTCAGTGGAACGACGGCGGAGCTACCCACCCTTTTGCAAGCTACGCGTTTCACAACAATCTAGCCATTGACCTTACTGGAGAGCTGGCAGGAGTAAAGCTGCTCGGGTCGTACAGGTCAGACTACATAACCTCCACGTCAGGCGGTGGTAATGCTTCGCTTGGGCTTGGGTCTGGAGCGCTTGTCACCGACAGAACAGGCGGTGGAACGACGGATGTGACCGGATCAATGGTTGATGTCATAGGTTCGATTTCTGACGCTATTTCATGGCTACCAGATTGCGAATCAGGCAACGCAACTCTAACTAACGGCTCGCTTGTTGGAGCAGGAGACTTGGTGGCTACTCCTTACGGGGACTACCGTGGTAGAGCTTTTACATTGCCGCCGTCAATTGGTGCATGTGAGCGCGACCCGCTAGCACTCATGCGTTCAATGATTTTCTAAGCATCTCTGCACGGGGATTAGAATTTAAACAATATTATGAAACTTGCGAATGAAATTTCCTCGTTCAAATCGCCTTTGGTTTTGGCAGAAGAACTCGCAAAACCGTTTGAAAAGTGTTCTCTTAAATCCTATTGGGATTGTGCAGGATACCCGACAAATGGATGGGGAAATCTCTTGTCGCGAGTGCGTTTGCAAACAATCATGCAGCAAAACGGATGGACTCGCAAGCAAGCTGATTTATGGTTGCATGAGAAATATCCAGGGATAACTCAAGAACAAGCAGACGAAGATTTTAGAATCAACCTTAATAAAGCTTTTGTTTCTGTTAAGAGACTTGTTAAAATTCCATTGTCAGCAGAGCAGCTTGCTGCAATTCTAGATTTTGCGTTCAACTGTGGTGCTGGAAACTTACAGATTTCAACATTACTTCGTTTGGTTAATCGCGGAGAATTGTTAGAGGCAGCTGAAGAATTTAAAAAATGGAATAAAGCAGGTGGTCTGGTTTATCTTGGATTAACTAGACGCCGAAATGCAGAATACAAACTCTTTTTAAGTAGCTTATGATGCCTGAAAAACAGCCTAATGAATTCTTCGAAGCTCTTAGAGTAGCATTTCCATTTATCTCAACATTTGTCTTATCTGTATGGGGAGGCACAGTGTCCCATATACAAAAGTTACGGCGAACTCAACGAAAATTTAAACTAGGTTCTGAATATTGGATGGATATAATCATCTGTTCTTTCGCAGGACTTCTTACATATTTCTTTTGCATGTATGCTGATATAACTGGTTGGATGCAAGCCATCTTAATCTCAATATCTGCACACATGGGGACACGAGCTATTGCAAGTTTTGAATCCTTGCATAATCGTATCTTTAACTTCAAGGATTAATCATGGCCTTTACTGTAGAAGATGGCACAGGGATTGTAGATGCAAATGCTTATTGCGATGTAGCATTTGCTGATGCCTATTTTACAGATAGAGGTAATACTGCCTGGACTGGTTTAGCTCCTGTTAAGCAAGCTGCCTTGATTCAAGCAACGGATTATATTGAGCTTCGTTTTAGTCACCTCTTTTTAGGTGACGTAAAGACAACAGTTCAAGGACTTAGCTTTCCACGTATAAGTGATTCTTTTGCAGAGATGCCTGTTGGATTAAAACGCGCATGCTGTGAATATGCTGTTCGAGCTTTGACCACAAAGCTCCTCCCAGACCCATTAATTGACCCGACCGGACTTGGATTGGAACGTACCCGGAAAAAGGTTGGCCCGATTGAAAAAGAAACGCGGTATCAGTACCAAGGCGCTGGAACTATTCGCACTATCATCCGCCCGTATCCTGCCGCAGATGCACTTCTAAAAGGCTTAATCCGCTCAAATAGTGGGACAGTGATCCGTGGCTGACTATAGCGAATTTGTATTGCTGGCCCATGAACTTCTAACCGAAGAAGGGACTTCTGTAACCCTTCAACAATTAGGGACAGAAAGTTCCGATCCTACAAAGCCCTGGAAGGGAATTGAACAGCAAGATGTGGTCATGGAATACAAGTCTGTTCCTTGTGCATTCATTGCCCCTATTGGTAAAGATTTAGGTATCATCACTGTCGATAAAGAACTTTTAAAAAGAACTACAAAAGTAGCTATCTGTGCAGCAGTAGCAGAAGGTCTTGAAGATATAATTACAAGAATCAAAGATAAAGATGGTACAATTTGGAAAGTTATCTGGTCACAGACTTTGTGCCCTGCGGAACAAACGATTATCTATATTTTTGGTATAGCTCGATGACATATGAAGAAGGCCGTGATGCTATTTATAATGTCTTTCGCGCTGTATGGGGCGAGGACTTGTTTATAGCATGGCCCTTGCTTCCCGGTAAGCCCCCAAGCGACGAGCAACCATGGGCAAAGGTAGTTTTAAAGCATACGGACGGTCGCCAAGCAACTTTAGCAGGTGAGCATGGTACTCGTCGTTTTTCAAGATCAGGTTTTGTAGTAATTTCTATTTTTGTGCCTGTTGGTGGCGGACAAACAAAAGCGTATCAGCTGGCTCAATTGGTTTCCAACGCCTATGAAGATGCAAGGTTGGACGTGTGGTTCCGCAACACACGGATTCGCGAACAAGGGACAAGCGGAGCCTTTGAGCAAGTAGATGTCCTAACGGACTTTTCTTTTGACGAAGTGAGGTAACTTAAATGGCAAACAAGATTGACAGTAATATCACAGGACTTCGCTTTGCTGAAGAAGCGTCCCTGAAAACTCTTCCGGGAATCCCGGTCTGGTATCCGCTGGAACCGAACTCCTATTCTGACTTTGGTGGCCAGATTACAACGGTTGCCCGTAATCCGATCAATTCTTCGCGTCAGCGCAAAAAGGGCGTCACAACCGACCTGGATGCTTCTGGTGGCTTCAACCAAGACTTGACAATGACAAACAGCACACGCCTGCTCCAGTCGTTCATGTTCGCAGACATTCGTGAAAAGAAAAAGACAAACGGCATGAACGCCGTTGCGGATACGATCTCCGCGGTCACTTCTGGCACGAAGACCTTTACGGTGTCGGCGGGTGGTACAGGCTTCATTGCCAACCATCTCGTCCAGGCAACCGATTTCGGTACTGCGGCCAACAATGGTGTCTTTACCGTAGCTTCTTCGACCGCGACTACTGTGGTCACTACTGAAGCTCTTGTCACTGAAGCTGGCGTCCCGGCTGCTGCGGCTCTTGCTGTTATCGGCTTCCAGTTCCCGTCTGCTGATGTTTCCATCACCATGAACGGTTCGCTGGTTCGTCTAACTGCTTCTGCTACCAATATGACCACACTGGGACTCATCCTGGGTGAGTGGATCTACATTGGTGGCGATGCTGTTGGTACGACGCTGGCTGTTAATAAGGGCTTTGCTCGTATCAGCGTGATTGCTGCAACCTATCTTGAATTTGATAAGGTGAGCTGGGCAACTCCGGGTGCTGAAGCGGGTACAGGTAAGACTCTTCGGATCTTCTTTGGTGACGTCATCAAGAACGAAAGTGCCGCAGCTCTTATCAAGCGACGTACTCTTCAGATTGAACGTACCCTCGGTGATGATGGTTCTGGTACACAATCGGAATACCTTGTCGGGGCTGTTGCCAACGAACTTGGTCTGACGATTGCCCAAGCTGACAAGGTTTCGATGGATATGTCGTTTGTTGCAGTTGATAACGAACAACGTAGTGGTGCTACTGGTGTCAAATCAGGCACACGTCCGGCACTGGTACAAGGTTCTGCCTTCAACACGTCCTCTGACTTTGCTCGCATCAAGCTGGCACTCGTTTCCGCAATTGACCCGGCTCCGCTTCCGTTGTTTGCATTTGCAACCGAAATGAAGTTGGATATCAAGAACGGCGTTAGCCCGAACAAGGCGATCGGTGTCCTTGGTGCTTTCGATACCTCGGTCGGCACGTTTGAAGTTGGCGGTTCGCTGACAGCTTACTTCGCTTCTACGGCGGCTGTTTCTGCTGTGCGTAACAACAGTGATGTGACGCTGGATATTATCATGCAGAAGAAGAACAAAGCTCTGCTTTGGGATATCCCGTTACTGTCGCTTGGTGATGGCCGTTTGTCTGTTGAGCAAGATCAACCGATCACTCTTCCGCTGGAAACAACGGCTGCAGAATCGAAGTTTGGACATACGCTTCTGTTCCAAACCTTCAGTTACTTGCCGGATGCTGCTGGCGGGGTGTAAGCTTTATCCTGCTTCATAAAGGGGCTTCGGCCCTTTTTATTTAACTCAACCCGGAGTAAAAAATGTCCCTATATGCACAATTCGCAACCGACAAGAACGTTGAAAAAGAAGGTGTTGTTCTTGAATACGGTCTGAATTCCAAAAAGAAGGTCATGTCAATTCGTATTGCTCGTGCTGGCGGCGCCAATACACATTACGCCAAGCTGCTTGAATCCAAGATCAAGCCTTACCGTCGTCAGATCCAAAACGAGACTTTGGATAACTCGGTTGCTGAAAAACTGACCAAAGAAGTATATGCTTTGTCGGTTGTCCTTGGTTGGGAAAACATCGAAGACAAGGACGGCAACGAACTTGAATTCAACCAGACCAACTTCATCAAGCTGATGGACGACCTGCCTGACCTTTGGTCTGACATTCAGAGTCAGGCTACTCGTGCTGCCCTGTTCCGTTCCGAAATCCTGGAAGCCGACGCAAAAAACTAAGCGAGGTCTTGATCTACGCCTTAGAACAAGGGCCTACGGAAAAGTTTATTATTGAACAGTGTTTTAGGCAGAGAATGCCTTTACCTGATCGGATACAAAATGCTCCGGAGTTGTTCCAAGGCTTAGAACTCTTCTACATGGCGTTTATGGATTTAACGTCATGTAGAGGTCAAGGGTACGGAACTGAAGGCCCTATTGGATGGTTACAGATTAGCGAGTATTGTTTTATCCATGGTATAATCGGGGAACAACGCGACGATCTGATCTACCATATCCAACATATGGACGAATCATATCTCAAGTTTAAGGCAAAGAAGTTGAAAGCATCTACAGCCCAAACGTGAGGAAATAATGGCTGATTTTGGAAGTCTTGCTAAGAAGATGCGTAAGGCTTCCGTTGCTGTTAGTAGAAACGCGGATAAGCTTGTTGTGCAAGTTGCCGAAACTGTCCTAACTAATGTGGTCAGTGATACGCCCGTAGATAAAGGCGATGCCCGGTCGAACTGGCAAGTTAATTTAAATTCCCCATCGACCGGGACTCGTGATGCTTATGTACCGGGTAAGAAGGGCTCTACAGCTCTTGATAATATCATAGCTTCTGTTGAAATGGGAAGCCAAAAGCTTGAGGCGTATCAGCCCGGGCAAACCGTCCATATCACAAACAATCTAGACTATATTGGCGACCTGAACAACGGTGCGTCAAAGCAAGCCCCTCCAGGCTTTGTGCAGGAAGCGGTTCTAGAATCCATTGCCAAGATTCAAAAAGCTGGATTTACTATCCTGAATAATATTGGGGAATAAGATGAGCGAAAATATTGATATTAGAATCCGGGAAGATGGTTCACGAACTGTTTCGCGCACAATGGACAACCTTGCCACAAAGGCAGAACAGGTTGATAAGTCCATAAAGAGCATGAACAAAACGTTGGACGATACTGCCAAGTCCGGTACATCGTTACAGCGTCTTCGTGGTATGGTGCAGGAGATTGATTCTTTCAATAGCACTATGGTTGATCGGATGGGTCGCAACCTTACCCAATACCGCAACACACTAATGAAGCATTTTGAGATGGTTTCGCGCGAAGCTAAGGCTTCTGCTGCATCCTTAAAGTCTCAGATGGAAGCAATGACATCCAGCCCAATTGGTATGGATGCAATGAACGAATTTTACCGCAATCAAGAAAAAGCTAGTGCAGAGCTCATTCAGGCTATTGCGAAGGATATGGCTGTTCAAGAACAAGTGGAGAACCAGTCCTTTGCTCGTCGGTTAAAGAGTGCATTGACCACAATTGCAAAGCGCCAAGAAATGGAGAAGAGCTATAGTTCCTTCTGGGCAAAGGAACTGGACAAGCGTGACAAGCAAGATACAGCGTTTGTGGCTTCTGCTGCTAAGAATCTTTCTACTTTGGAAGCTGCAGAAGTTGCTTCCAACGCAAAACGTCTGCAGAGTGCGATGTCTGCTATTAATGCTCGTAAGGCTGCTGAAGAGTCTTATACAGCATGGTGGGCTGCTGAAACGAAGAAACGTGATGTTGCAAATGCTACATCTAATCTTCGTACTGCTGGGCAACGTTCTGGGATGCAAGTAGTTACAGTAGAGCGTCTTGATCGTTCCTTGGTTAAAGGTTCGAACTCGCAATCTTCATTATATGCTGCTGACGATCAAACTAAAAAGATAGGTCAAAAGACTGCTCTGCAAACTGCGGAAACTCAAGCAATGCAGCGTCAAATGGCTATGTATGCGTTACTTGCTCCAATGATTGAGAAAGAGCTGGCGCTGAATACTGCAAACATTGATGTGGTCAAACAAAACGTTACAGCAAAGTCAAATCTTGCAAGCACTCACGAAAAGCTAAGTAATTCCACTCGGACGGCTGCGGATAACCAGCGTCTCTGGAATCAAGTAGGAAGTGACGGTCATGCTGTTGCACGAGGTCTGTCCGGTTCGCTTGGTACTTTGTGGATGACCTACGGTTCTATTTTGCCGTTGCTCACAGGTGCAGCATTAGGATCTGCTTTTGTCGGTGCTGCTAAGTCAGGCTCTGAAATGGCGTACCAACTTCAATTTGTCAAATCACTTGGTGACGAAAGTGCAGATGCTATTGGCAAATTGAATGAACAAGCAAATGCTCTTGCTGTCAGAGGGGCGTTTGGTCCAACACAAATTGCAAGTGGATACCGGATTCTGGCACAAGCAGGTCTTGATGCTACCGAATCTTTAAAAGCTATGCCTAACGTCCTTAACCTTGCTACGGTAGGCGAGTTGGACATGGAGCAAGCTGGTATTGCTGTTGTAGGCACGTTGAATGCATTTAAGCTTGGCTTTGAACAATCTGCACACGTTACAGACTTATTTGCTAAGGCTGCGGCAGCATCCCAAGCAAGTGTTCAAGACCTTACACAGTCTATGAAGTATGGTTCTACTGTGGGCACACAATACAAGCAAAATGTCGATGAAACAATGGCAGCTCTTGCTCTGCTTGCCAAGGTTAATGTAACTGGAACATCTGCTGGTACAGCATACCGAAATATGTTGAAAGAACTTTATACACCAACTAAAGAAGTGACTAAGGTTTGGGCGCAGCTTGGTATCACGATGCAAGAAGCAGTTAAAGGCCCTGATGGTAAAGAAGTTCAAAAGGTTAAGAGCTTTGTTACTATCATTAATGAACTCCGTACTAAAATGAATAGCTTAGATGAGCCTTCTCAAGTTAAGTTGAAAGGTTTCTTAGGCGGAGAACGTGGCTCAAAAGAAATGGTTGCAATGCTGGACTTAACAGAAAAGCAATGGGCTGATTTCTATTCCAAGATTGCAGTTCAATCTGAAGGTTTTGCAAAGAAGGTTGCAAATGACCTTAATGCAACTGCTAAGAACGAATGGAAGGCTGCTCTTAATACACTTGAAGTAGAACTTGCTTCTGCTTTCCAGCGCATGGAACCTGAATTCATAACGTTCTCAACAACACTGAAGAATATTTTCCAAAGTGATGAATTCAAGTCTGCTTTGGATACAATTATTAAAGTTACAATCAGTGCAGGTCAGACATTCTTAGAACTTGCTCCTCTTATTTATGATCTTGCAAAAGCATGGCTTGTTCTTAAGGCTGCGCAGATTGGCGCAGGTATTGCAAGCACAATGATTACCACAGCTAATGCTGCTGTAAATTTAGCCGGTGGTATGCTTGCCGCAAGCGGCGCCATGGGGCCTGTTGCTCGTGGAGCCAGTACCTTGGGACCGTTGCTTGCTACGCTGGGCGGACCTTTAACAATAATCCTAGGATTACTTGCTGCCGGTGCGGCTGCTTGGTATTTGTGGGGTCAAAATGCTGAAACAGCCTCTGGAAAAGCTGTCAAGACTGCGTCTGAAAAATTAAAGGCTTTAAAAGAGCAGAATATGGCTCCTGCTGAACGAATGAATGAAAAGATTGCAGCAGAGCAAGCAGAATTGGATAAGCTTCAACAAGTTTATGATCTTCGTAATAAAACAATCGGTCTTGATCGTAAGCATGTTGAAGAAGCATATAAAGCTGTTCAGGTTCAACAAGAACTTGTTAATGAAATGGAAAAGGCTAAAAACTTATCTTTAAAGTCGGTTAAGGTTGAAATGCCTAAACCTGAGACAAACCCTGTCGGGACTGGTGTTTGGAATCCTCCTGTTAAAGATAAATCTGGAGCAGGCCCATCTGGACGTCTTGGTAAAGATGACAGTGCTCTAGCTAAACTTCAGGCACAATTGTTAGCTTCCGAAAAAGAATATGCTACGATTATGATGACTGGTGAGGCTCAGTACAAGTTAAACGATGGGTTCCAGAAGTCACTTGAGATTCAACAGAAGATTGCAGAACTTGAAGCAATGAGCACTGCGGATCTAAAAGAAAAAGGTATTAAAGGTCGTGAAGCACAGCTTGCAAACTTCAAAGAGCAACTTATTGTAGCTAATGAACTTGGGGCTCAGTTGCAAAGAAATGAACTTCTGAAAGTTGATTCTAAGATGGCAGAAGAAGTCCGTCTTGCTCAACTTCTGCCCATTGCTCGTGAAACAGAAAATAAGTTTATCCAGTTCCGTAATGAACTCTTAAGCAAGGGGGTTTTGCTGGATGCTGCACAAACTGAAGAGCTTCGGAAAAAAGTTGCTGCTCAAATTCAGTTGAATAAAGAAACTGCTGCTCGTGATCAACTTCTAGCTAACAGCAACTCTCAAAAAATGCTAGATACCAATACTTCTTTAACTGGTTTAAACCAAGCCCAGCAGTCTCCTGGATGGAAGGAAGGGGATACAGCTCAAGCATCGGACACAATGTTAAAGTCTATGGGCTTTGATACAAGTATGACCCAAGTTGCTATTGATGCACAGTTGAACCAAGTTCAGTTAATGTATGATCAACTGAGAGTAATGAAAGAAAAGAATGCAATTGACCAGCAGACTTTTGATCAGTTGACCACACAAGTTCAAATGAAGGAGTTTGGTATTCGTAGTCAAGGTGCAAATGCATTCTTCACTCAAATGGCAACTCTGTCGCAAAGCAAGAATAAACAGTTAGCTGCAATCGGAAAAGCTTCAGCAATCACTCTAGCTGTTATTGATACATATAAATCTGCCACAGGTGCTTATGCTTCTATGGCAAGTATTCCATATGTTGGCCCTGCCCTTGGTGCAGCAGCCGCAGCGGCAGCTATTGCAGCGGGTATGGCTAACGTGGCAGCTATTCGTGGGCAATCTACAGGCTTCGCAACAGGTGGTGGATTTACTGTGGGAGGCTCAGGTGGCGTAGATAGCCAAATGGTGTCGTTCCGTGCTTCGCCTGGAGAGCGTGTGGCAGTAGCTACTCCAACTCAAGTTCGTAAGGGTGATGAACACAACAAAAAGAATCAAAACGGGCAAGGTGGAAATTCCAACCAACCTTCTGTTAAAGTAATCAACGTTGTAGATCCTAACCTCCTCCATGATTATATGTCGAGCCCAGAAGGTGAAAGAATTCTACTTAATACCCTCCAACGTAACTCCGGCGCCGTCCGTAACGTGATTAATAGCTGAGGTTGATATGGCATATGAAGTTTCCTATGTTGATAATGCAGACACTGTTCTTGCTCATTGCAAGATGGTTGATCGCATTAAGACACTTGCACTTGCAAACGGATGGACTGCTCTTCGTGATGTAAGTACAACAGACTCAAGGGAAGTTATCCTTCAAGGTGAAGGTCTTACCGGGCTTGAACAGATTTTTGTTGGAATAAAGACTTATTATAGTAGTGGCGCAGATATTTATAATTTAACAATTGGCGGATTTACAGGGTATTTGGCTGGTTCAACCTTTGAAACGCAACCGGGTTATATGATTTCAAGTGTCCCTGCACATAACAACCGAATTGATTATTGGTTGTTAGTTAATGCTCAAAGAATTGCATGCGCAATGAAGGTGGGCACACCAGTTTATGAATCCTTCTATATTGGTAAGTTTTTTCCTTATGCTAGGCCTACCCAATATCCATACCCTCTTTATATTGGTGGTTCAATTACAGCTAATGTTCTCACTCGTTTTTCTGATACTACACATTCCATGCCTTACAAAGGTGATGCAGTAGCAACGCAGAAATTACGAGGTCTGGCAGATTGGGTTGCAAACTACACCCATCCTTATAACAATGCAACTCTTTGCGGAGGTTACGGTCAAATACGTGACAATACCGGCATTTATCATTTATTACCTGTTGAGCTTTATGATGCTACAAATGTGTACGGTGTATTGGATGGTATATACCATATTTCAGGTTTCAACAATGCAGTTGAGAATACACTTGTGATCGGCGGAGTTACATATGTGGTTATACAAGATGTATGGCGAACAGGTCACTCTGATTACTACGCAATGAGGCTTCAATAATGGCTTATTCAACTGGTTCTGCTGCAAATTTATCTGACATTCGTGTAGCCCTTATTGCAGCTTGTACTGCAAATGGTTGGACTTGGGACGCTGGAAATGAGGTTTTATATAAAGGAACAATGTTTCTCAATATAACCTACACAGCTAGACGTATGTTTTTCCAAGGTCGTACCACATTATTAACAGGTGGATTAACCCCGGGCTCGACAGTATCAATTGGCAAGTCTTGTGTAGATAGTGCTACTGCCTGGAGAGACATGGATTTATCTTTCCCATTAACATATCATATTTTTGTTCATAGTGACGAAGTTTATTTAATATGTAATTTTGGGACAGTCTATTATCAGTGGGCTACGTTTGGTCAATCAACTGTTACAGGTCTAGACCCTGCGGGAACTGGCATGTATGTTGCGGCCTCTTTTGGATATAATGAATACGCAAACAATATCTCAAGTTTGTTATACCCAATTGAGTATTTTAATTCAGATTGGCAAAGTTCAGGTGCGGATGTATATCCAGCAGCTCAAGGTTCAGTTATCCCCGCCCCGTTTTGGGGTCCAGGAATGGATAAAAATACAACATCCGGAAGCGGTTATGGTAGTCATACAAATTATTTTGTGCATTCGAATTTGGACGGTGGAGGATGGAATACAACAGATAATAATCTAGTGTATGGTGGAGTCAGCGTCGGGATTCGCCATATAACAGAGTTGTTGAATGCTCTGCCGAACGCATTTAATAGTGAATCTGTATTACTTCCAAACCGTTGCTACAAATTAAGAGCTAGTAATAAAGTCAGTCTAGTTTTGGACCTTTCATATAGCAGAATTTGCAGAATAGATAATTATGATCCAGGCCAGATTATCACATTAGGTGCAGATCAATGGATGGTTTTTCCATTTTTAAAGAAGAATGCTACCTATAGAAACGGTTATAAATCTGGCGGTGGCGCTGGATATGAGGGGGCTGCTTGGATTGACCATACTGGAACATTTGGCTGGGCTATCAGGTATAATTAAGGAAGCAAAATGACGGTTCTTAATGGGGCTCTTGTAAAGGACGCAATTGCTGGATTACTATGGGGCGGAACGTCTGATCTTCCACAAACGTCATTCTTTTCACCAAACGCCTTTTATTCTAAAGACAGAGTAAACGGTTCAACTTGTACATCCAATCTTCCAGTATCTATAGTCTCTTTATCCAAAAGTGGAACTGTTAAACAGGGTTATTATAAAGACTATTATGAACGTATCCACATAGTTCCGTCTTCGTTAGCTTTAGGTAATTTGACATCTACTCAAATTAGAGAAGTTGAAATCTGGAATGCTTACGTTATAAGTAAAACACTTTCTTCTATTGGGCAAACTGGAACAAATGGGATTAGCATTAGTAATGTCACAGCACCTAGCGTATTTATGCCAATGGAAAGTAAGACTTTATTGGTAAATGTATCATTGGATGGGGATCCCGATATTAATGCCACCTATAGCTTTAATTGGTCAGCTGCAAACTATGGTGAATTAAAGATTATAGGTTCCAGAATTGTAACGTTCGGGCTTCCGTTTGAAGCTCCGGCACAAGAGCAGCTTCAATGGAATACAACTGTGGTCACTGCAAATGATGGTACAGAGCAGCGTATCCGTCTCCGTAAGCATCCACGACAAGGTATTAAAGTAAACTATCCTATTCATGTAAAGGATATGCCCAAAATTGAAAATGCAATGTACGGATGGCTTTCCCGTCGGTGGGCTGTTCCGCTTTGGACAGAAGCCCAATTGGTCGCCAGTATTGCATCTGGTGCAAGTACAATTGCAATCGATACAACAAAGGTTGATTTTCGGGCAAATAGTCTTCTTTACATTTACGAATCGAACGATAAAAATATTACCGTGGAAGTGGACACAGTAGAGGCAAGCTCTCTTACTTTAAGACAACCACTCGCTTCTGGATACACGTCTGCTTGGATTATGCCTGCTCGTGTTGGTTCAATTACAGGTTCGCCTACAAAGAAGATTTACGGGCATGATATGGACATTAACGTTGGATTCAGCTTTACTGATAACTTGAGTTTTGGCACTGGAACTGCACCGACACAATTTCTAGGTGAAGACCTTTATACAGATGAAACTTTGCTAGGGGATGTTCTTGAGGATCCTTATTATACCCGAATTGATTCGATTGATTTTGATACTGGCCCTTTTGCTCAATATTCACCTTGGAAATACACAAAGAAAAAACGGACTTTGAAATATGTCCTTCAGGGCCTTACTGAAATTAATACTTTTCGGAAGTGGTTGCACCGTCGCGGAGGTCGTCAAAAGCCTTTTTGGATCCCATCGTTTGAAGATGATATGCGGGTTAGCCAACTGACCCCAATTGCAAACGCTATCTTAATTTACGACGATAATTATTTAACATTCTCGTCAGATCGAAAGCATATCTGTATCTTTTTTACAGATGGAACATTTGTCACTCGAACTATTACATCTGCTGCAATCCATGATGCACTTCAAACAAACATTCAGTTGGATACAACATTAGGTAATATTCAACCTTCTACAATTAAGCGGATTTCGTACCTTAGCCTTCGCCGCTTAGATACAGATAAAGTTGATTTGAATTGGTTATCTAACCGAACGCTTACAGCTGACATTCCTGTTATCGAGATTGCACCATGACTTATAGCGCATTTGAAACGTCTTCCTATTTAGCGCACCCAATTGAAATTTATGAGTTTGTCAGAGGTGTTTTGGTTTGGCGTTACACAACAGCAGACGAAGACAAAGTAATTGGTTCATTTACTTATAAGTCTATTATTGCAGAACGTGGCGGTCTTGAACAAACTCAGGAAATGTCTCGTAACCCGATTTCAATATCCATGGATAAGAATGTGGATTTTCTTTCGCAGTTTAAGGGAGCTCCGCCGTCAGATCCTATTAATTTGACAATTAAACGATACCATGAAACAGATAGCGAGATCTTGACAATTTGGGTTGGTAGAATTGTCAATGTAAAGTTCAAGGAGCGTGAAGCTGAAGTTCGCTGCGAACCTATCTTTACAGCTTTGAAACGTCCAATTCTTCGTCGTCGTTATCAAACAACTTGCCCTCATGTCCTTTATGGACAACAATGTACATTATCTGCAGTTGCGTTTGGATTACCTGCCATTGTAAGCGGTTTATCTGGAAAAGATATTACCGCGACAGCATTTGGAACTCAAGCTGATGGATATTATTCTGGTGGATTTGTAGATTGGGCAACTGGTGGTTTTATTGAAAGGCGTTTTATTATTAGTCATACCGGAAGTGTGATCACATTAAACCTTCCGTTTATGTCACTGCCCCTTGGTTCAGTTCTAACCGTGTATCCAGGCTGCGATCACCTTCTTACAACCTGCAATTCTAAATTTGCAAACGACGATAATTATGGCGGTCAGCCTTTTTACCCGTCTAAGAATCCGCTAGGCGGTTCTTTAATCTTTTAGGAGATATCATGGAGTGGATTGCATACATTATTATCTTTGTCGTCGCGCTTATCCTTGCGGTTGTATTGGCTCCAAAACCCCCAGCAGCTAAAGCTGCATTACTTGAAGATTTTGATGTACCTACTGCGGAACCCGGGCGCCCTATCCCTGTAGTATTTGGGACATATGTGGTCAAAGCCCCTAATGTCGTATGGTATGGTGATCTTCGTTCAGAAGCTGTAATGTCTGATTAAAATGATCATACGAGTTGAACATGGTTGGCAGATGGGGTACTGCTCAAGCGGAATGCGAGCTTTTGCAGAGCGCCATGAACTGAATTGGGATAAGTTTCTCCAAGAAGGTATTGAGGAAACCGAATTAGCTAAAATTGATGACCACATGGTCACAAAAATGATAGAGGCCGCTCATGGGCAGCAAGAAGAAGCAGGTAATCGGATTTAAATACTTCTTGGGGATGCACTTGGTGATTTGCCATGGCCCTGTAGATAGTATCCAGAAGATTATTGTGGGCGACCGGGAAGCTTGGAGCGGGAACGTAACTGCTTCTGGTGACATTACAATCGCAGCTCCCGAATTGTTTGGTGGCGCTAAAAAAGAAGGTGGAGTTTCTGGAACCGTCAATGTAATGATGGGTGAGCTTACTCAAGCTAAGAACACTTATCTGCAAAGTAAGATACAGACCTTGATTCCAGCTTTCCGTGGTGTTGTCTCGCTTGTGCTGAGACAATGTTACGTGTGTGCAATGTCACCTTACCCGAAAGCATGGGCTATTAAAGTCAAGCGTATTCCCGCAAAGACTTGGTATTCCGCTAAGGCAGAAATCAGCGGTAGCGCAAATCCAATTCATGTTATCTACGAAACTCTAACAAACAAAGATTGGGGTATGGGCATTGACCCTGCTCTTCTGAACGATACAAAGTTCCGTACTGCTGCAGATACTTGCTTCACAGAAGGCCTTGGCGTGTCCATGCTGATTAGTAATCAGGACAGTATTGAAAAGTTTATCTACGAAGTCTTAGGCCATTGTAACGGCATGTTCTTTATTGAGCCTGCTACTGGTAAGTTTGCTATCAAGCTTCTTCGCGACGACTATGTTGTTGGTACGCTTGCCTCATATAACGAATCCAATGTGGTTAGTTTGGAATCTTTTGACCGTCCAACGTACAGTGAAATCGTTAATGAAGTTGTATTAAGCTATCGTCCTCAAGGTGGTATCTCAGACGATACAGTTACAGTTCAAGACCTTGCTTCCATTCAAGCTCAAGGGGGCATTGTTTCACATTCTGTAACATATCCAGGTATTGATACCGCAGCCAATGCTGCTCGCCTGGCAATGCGTGATCTACGTCAAAAGAGCACTCCGCTTGCGCGTATTAAAATTAAGGTAAATAAGACAGGTTGGAATCTTGCTCTAGGTGATGTATTTAAGTTCTCCTGGGCAGAACACGAGCTTGTTGATATTGTTTGCCGGGTTATGGCAATCAATGCAGGAGGCCTTGCAACAGGGGAAATTATTGTTGAATGTGCAGAGGATATATTTGGCTTACCTTCGACAACTTATGTAGGTAATCAACCTAATCTTTGGACAGACCCAATTGCTGAACCTGCTCAATATGCAAATCGCTTTGTTCGTGAAGCTTCTTATTTTGAACTAAACGATATATTGACGCCCTCTTCTTTTACCGCAATGACTGCAACAACCGCTTACTTGATTGCAAATGCTGGTGAAATGCCTCAGTATTCCCAAGGTTATGAACTTTGGACAAGTGCAGTTGCAGGTACAGATAAAACATTAAGGGATGTAGCTCAAGCTACCCCTTACGGATTGTTGTCAGCTAATATTGGAAAGACTGATACAACATTAACTTTAACTGGTTTCACAAGTTCTGCTCAAATTGCTCAACTTGGGCAGTATTGTTATATTGACAGTGAAGTAGTCCGTTTGGATGCTATTAACTTTACAACAGGCGCTGTCACGATCGGTCGAGGTTGTTTAGATACGGTTCCACAAACTCATAATTCAGGGACGCTCTTTTTGTTCTCTGAATCTGCAAGAACATTTGATACATACGAATGGGCATCTGGGGGAACTATTTACGCCCGTATGTGCATGAGAACTTCCAGCGGTGTATTTGCTCTTGCATCTGCTGCTGACAATTCTGTGGTAATGGTTGGCCGTCAAGCAAAACCGTATGCTCCTGGAAACTTCCGTGTTAATACACTTCAGTACCCTGCGAACGTTACATTTCCAGTGACCTTGTCTTGGGCACATAGGGATCGAACACAACAGCTTACTCGACCTATTATTGATACAAATGCTGGTAATATTGGCCCAGAGGCAATTGTGACTTATAAGGTCAGAGTCCGACCGTTTGGTGGAAGTTACACAGAATACGACGTTTCTGGAACTTCATATGTAATTACCTCAGCAGGTTTTACATCCCCGCAAGTATTGGAAGTTGAAGTTGAATCAATTAAGGGTACAGAACGAAGTTTTCAAAAGCATTACCATACCTTTACAGCAACTATATAAAATACCCCGGCTTACAGTTTGGCGCTGTGTTGCCGGGGTTTGTTTCACTATGGTAAGGCCCTTGCATTGGTCGCTGTTACCAAGTGCAAAAGATTAAGAATATCCAATACTCTGCATCATTTTATTAGCTTCTTCAATATACCAATCATAATTGATATCATTCGGGAATTCGTCTGGTAAATCCATGCAAGGTTTTGCCCCATCTGTTCTAGAAACCTTGTTACCTGACATTGCATAGACTATTTCGCCTGTAATATCTGTTGCGTAATACCATCGAATAGCTTTTCCTAGATATTCGTTCTCATTCCATTTAATAAGCATACGTTTTGATTCTTCGTATGCTGCTTCTAGATTAAATACAGCTAAGTTTTCCCCATACAAATTATGACGGTAATTTCCTTCACCTTCTGAAGGATAAAAACCTGCTATTTTAAGCAGATCTTCTTTTGTACCGTGACCGGGTAATGGTTGTGCGTCATATACTTTAACAGCTCCGCCTTTTACAGTTCGTACATTAACAAAGTCACGTATATCTTTGCATTCACGAATAGTCTTTTCAACAGGCGTACCTTTTGTTAATAGTTCGGTAATAGCCCTAGCACAAATGACATTTTGTGGATTTTTCTGAAGATTGAATTTACCTTTTTCTGGAACAATAAATACACCTTTTGTCTTACAACCGTCAGGCTCGTTTATGTATATCTTCTTTTGTTCATCAAATTTACGCTTGACTGCAATATAGTTATTCACGTCACGACTAAATAGAGCGAGGTACTGTGTATCTTCTGTTTCAAAGTTTGTTTCCTGCTCCCAACCTTTTACAATCGAATCCATAACAGATGTTAAATGTTTAGGGCAACGGATAACAATACCATCCGTATTAGCACTGACAACGGGAATGCTCGACATTTCTAAACGCTCAATGAGCATCAATAAAGAAAGCTGTCCTGTTATTGTTACCTGAATCATTAGATCCGGTGCATACAGAACTGACCACATTGAACCAAGCTTACCGAACGATCCGTTAATTGTAATTTTAAGAGAATCTTGTGCAGTAGAAACAACTTTGAATTCGAACTCGTAACCGACCTTTTGCAGTTCGTCATTCGTTGTTTTGATAAGAGCCTTAAGCTTTTTAGCTTTAGACTTAGCGGTTAGTCTTCGTTCAACAATACTACGATATACCCGTAAAAATTCTTGTTTTAAATGCTGCGGGAACAAGCCTAAGTTTAGAATAATAAACGGATAATAGGAAGTAACGTCACGATCAACAAGAATGTGGTTATCATCTGCATATACTGCTTGGCTTTTTTCGGTACTGTGTAATCCACCAATACCCATCTGATAGGTACTTTGACCTATATTTATTTTTAGATCTGCAAGTTCCTGCGGCATTATTACAGAACCATTTTCACCTACAACGAAAATTGCATTCTGAACAATATTCATCACCCATTGCATTAACGGGCTATGAAATTTCATAAAATATGGGGTTTGATATCTATACCAAGTTCCTGGAGCAATGCTTGGTTTTTCTGGTCTATAACCTAATGCGCCTGTAAGTTCAGAAACAATAACAGCTTCTGCAACTTGTGCATCCGATTTGCTACGAAGGTCAATACCATACTCCCCGCTCATTACTTCACGGAGTTTAATTTGTTCGTCTAGGGACTCATAGAGCCCTAGTGTATTTGTTAAGTCGTTGATATTGTACCAACGAACGCAGGTAATTTGATCGCCGGTAAGAACCTTATCATAATGAAAAGGTAAATCCTGCATTCTCTTACTATGAATTCTACCAGCGTAAATTTTCAGACTAGCTTGAAGAGGGGCAACTTCGATTAAGTCAATATGATTAACTTTAAGCTTTTTTACTTTGAGATTTTTAAGGACTTGCTGAGCAGGTATTTCTAATTGAATAATTTCATTGGTGCAACGTTTTAACGTTTCTGTTGAATGACCTGCTAACGCTATAGCAAGGATAGGCAAGTCGTACCAATTACCATTGAAGCTAACGATTGTGAAATTGTGTAATACCCAAGATAAAGCTTCAATATCTAGGCGTTCACCAGATCTGAATTCACGGAACCATACCTTTTTGGTTGTTAATGATTGGAATCCGCAGATAAAATAATTTTCGTAAGATTCGACGTCAAATACAAGACGTTCTTGATTAAGAAAGGCTTCGTACAATTCGTGATCAGCTATTACTGGTATATTGAATGCTACTGCCTCTTTAAAATTAGGCAAATAGTCATCACGCTCCCAAGTACGTTCAGGAGGTGTGCGTTTTTCTTTTTCTTTTTTTGGAGGTTTTGGAGGTGGTTCATCATTCCAAAAAAGTCCAACTGCATCAGCTCTCATGCTTATTACCCTTTTTACGGTTTTCTTCACCTGTTAAATATTGCAGATTCCAAGGAACATGCAATCCACAGACAAAATTACCTTTTAAAGGAATAATATGATCTACTTCATACCCTTCCGGGCAATTTTCGTAGAACGTTCTTATTTGTTTTGAATAAATTTTTGCAAGTCTTTGCCCGCCAATAAGTCTTTTTCTTGTTGTATTATATAAATTTCGAGTTGCGGATCTTTTATCTGGGTTTCTTTTCTCCCATTCACGAGTCCATTCTATTTTTTTTAATCTTCGTTCTTCACCAGAATTTGCATAAGATTTTGTATTGTGTTCTTTATGACAAATAATACAATGGCCATCCGACCAACGATCTACAATATGACCTGCTTTACAAGGCACCCTTGTAAAGTAAGATTTAAGTTTCCGTTCCAGCATAATTTTACGTGGAACGATAACACGAGGTTCATTTCTAAACATCATCCACGCATCCCTACGATAGCGCCACGAAGCCTATCGCCATAGAACATGCATGGTCTAGGGTACATACCCCAATCAATACCTTTAACCACATTCTTGAGCAGCATCAGCATTTCAATATTGTAGATGCCTTCATATTCATGTCCTGCTACGTCAAAGTCTGCACCTTCCCCATCATCTCTCGAAGTGCAGATCTGCCCAGGCTTAAAGAAGATATGGCCTTGCTTATCAACAAAGGATTTGAGCTTTTCAAGACCGTCGAAAATACTTTCGTCTAAAACTTTATGTTGAGCAGGGGTTTCCAGTACCTTTGCAAGATCAGGCCATTCTGTGCTGAAAAGTTGAGTACGAATCCAACTATCTGGTCCGTAATGGAACGTAATACTATTTGTATCTACTTGAGCATACAAAGGTGGTTCGCCAATACGGAGCATCTCTTTAATACAAGCTCTAGGAATATTGCATTCCCTTGGGAACGTAACACCAATCCAATATTCAACAAGCGTCACGTTATTAGTAGCGAACGCTGATTGGTTTTTCAGTAGTACTCCATTAGACCAAGGGCGCGAAGCATCGTTTCCGATAAAAGGGTAGATTGTTTCCAATGCAGTTAGCAAAGTTTGACCATCAAAGTCAATACGCTCGCCCTCAGGCACAACATGCGGCACTTCGTCTTGTACGCAATCAATTAAAGCCTTAAACGAACCAGACTTAACTGAAAGCCTCCCGGTAGGAGTAAGACTTAATGTCACTGTTTCGTCACAATGGCCAATAGCTTTCACAAGTGGTTCCGCCTTAGGTGAACAATCAATATCCAAGGCAATTGGACTGCACAGTGCAAGCATCCCGTTATAGCTTCGAACAGTACGGTTCTCAATACGGAAATGTGTCAGCGCAGGAATAAAATCCTTCTTACTGACAGCGCCTTGACAGAATTTTAAAGGACGTAACATTAGAAACCTCCGGAATTACGCTTAACTAAACGTTTAAATTTCCAGATTCTATATTGGTGTCTAAGATCCAGATAGTTTGCAAATTTTGCAAGTCTTTCAGAGATAAGTTTTGTGTATGTCTCAGGGAATTCTGTAGATCCGTATGCCCAGTAATTAACTACTTTACCACACTTGTCGCAGACAATTTCAGCTTCACAAACATGTCCCGAAATTGTATCTTTAACAATCCAGTGATCGTCCCTACAACCACAAGCACAAGGGATCATATTGAGTCCGTGCAACCATTCACGAAGTTTATTAAACATGACGCAAGCCCCTTTCACGCATTTCTTTAGACTTACGGATTACTTCTGCTTTGGAAATCTTTCCAGTACGGGTTACACGGAATTCGTGACCGCAGTTTGGACATTTCCAAATCTGACTATCGCCTTCTTTAAGCATTGGAGGCTCACCCTCTTTTGCTTTTGAGCCATGGTGATACCATGTTTGCCCCATTTGATGGCGTCCCTCAGGCATAGGCTTCCGAGGAGTGCAATTATTGATAATATCCATTATTATACCTTCCATATAGGCATAGTTATAGTAGAATTCCCCCAATACATAGGAGAAGCTTCTTTCCGATACGAATAATCTTGTAGTATTTCTAAAATCTGAGTACCTATTGAAATAACTTTATCAACAATCGCAATCTGATTCTGTATTTCATTCATATTTGAAAGTATTGCGTCAGCAAGTATATTTTCTTTGCCTTCTACGACGCTAATCCGTTCTGCTGCATTCTTTAAGGAGCTAACCTGTTCTTCTAACTGCGCTTTAGCGATTTCGTGTCTGGATTGTTGTTGCGTGACAGCTTTCTTAGCAACATCGATAATATCAACGTAAGTTGTATCTTGTTTTTGAATCGCACCTATTACAATCTGTATTAGGGCTCCAATTACTTCTGCTTTGACTTCATCCCGGTACTCTTCACCTGTCTTGTCAAAGTGCTCACGCTTTTCAGCATCGGAAAGAATTTCGTAGGCTTTGGCAATCTCTTGAAAGAGTTCTGTATCGCCCCCTTTATCAGGATGTGCGTCTTGTGCCTTTTTTCGGTAAGCCTTCTTGATTTCAGCTTCGCTGGCGTCTTGTTCAACATCGAGAATTTTGTAAGGGTTTTTCATTTAAAAGAGCTCCTGTGCCATGATATGTTTGCCTTTTTCTTTACCTGCATTCACCATAGCATTAATTATACCGTATGACCACAAGTTATAAGCAGCTCTTGACTCATAAACAGTTGAAAGTCTTTCGAGCGTAAATCCCTGCTTTTCCAGCATAGCTAAGACGTAATCTTGCTCAGGCTGTGATAATGTGGTCACATGCCTACCATAATCATGGCGACTAGGTGACTTTTCCGAAATAGATAATGGTCCGTAATCTGGAGATACTATAGAACCGAAAGCAGCAGACTGAATCCAGGATGAAGAGTCACAGCTATGCCAAGGATAACGCTCCATAATAGAAACAGAAGTAATACCGAACGCATGGACTTTAATCTTAGCATTTCCTGATCCGTCAATAAGGTTCTTTTCCCAGATACGGTCAAGCCATTTTATCAGGGTGTCTGTTGATTTACCAACCATACCACCTATCGTGATGTAGTCATATCTTTCAATGTACCAGTCAAGATAACGGGGGTCTTCGCCAAAGTGGAAGCATGGTAACGGTCTAGCACCTCGAAGCTCCATTTCAAGCTGATTTCGCCATGTTTGGAGGGGATCACCAATGCCGTCCAACACAGATGCCATGACTGCGCCATCTTCAACCCTCAAGATATCCATATTGCGTTTAATGTACTCGCAATAGTCTTCAATGGAAATTGCGACGCCCAAGCTGTGTGCAGAGAAAGCGCCCGAGTCAAGAAAGACCTTTGCACCATCTGCCCGCATTTGATCTACAATTCGTTGGCTGCCAACGTAATGGTACGATTCGAGAATATGTGGTAAGTCCTGAACAATAGCTTGCTCGTGCTCGTTAAGTTTCAAATAACGGTTCTGTCCAGGTTTATATGAGTTGGTATAAACTGCGGCGAGGAATAGATTCATCTAAGAACTCTTAACATTACTGTATCTAATAGCATTGGTGCTAAATTCTGGCATTCTACACTTACGTTAATATAACGAACATCTTCCATCATAACAGAATGCATATGACCATGCACGTTGGCTTTAAATCTACCAAACTGCCCAGGATGTACAGGAATATGTGTAAAAATGCACTCACGTAGTCTAACCGATCCACATATATGGCTAAAATGTTCTTTATATCGTTCAATTGGATAATTATCATGATTACCCATTACAAGTTTTTTGATACCGTTGAGCCTTTTTAATGTGTCAAAAGAATTTTCACTAAAAAGTACATCGCCAAGATGCCATATTGTATCATTCTTTTTTACAGTGTTGTTCCATCGATAAACAAGTTCTTCATCGTGCTCTTCAATTGTTGCAAAAGGTCTGTTAATTGGTTCATATTCGCAGATGCGTTTGTGACCAAAATGTGTATCTGAAATAATAAATATTCTATTAGTCATGGAAGTTCAACTCGTTTAATATCAATTCCCCAAGCAAGACAAGTCTCCAAAAGATAATCTCGCTTTTCCAATTCAGTTAGAGTTGGTTTATGCCTAGGGGCATTTACAAAAATCAATTCCCTGCCACGCTGCCCTCTTATTGCATGAGCGTCTTCAATAAACTTCCAACTAGATGGGGTAATACGAAGAATTTCCCGGGCATAATAATCTGCATGTATTCTGCAATATGCAGCAATAAGGAATTTGGGCATTACCAGCCTCTCTTTCTACGAGCACTAGCTTCACGTTTCTTTTGTCCTTTACCTTTGCGGTCAGAAGCGTAGCCATAAAAGACTTTTATTTTGTTAGCTGTCTTGTTCATCTTGCGACGTTTAACTTGCACAGATACAGTAGGCTCAACTTGCACGACTGCTTCTGCGGGAAGCATCGCTAAGGCGCTAACAGCTAGAGCAGCAATAAGGACTTTTTTCATTTTGATTTCAGGTAGGCAATAATAATGTCACGTGCTTCTTCCCAACTATAGCACACAACAAATCCGAAACCTTGTGATTGAACAAACGTACCAAATTCGCGTTGTTCATCAGATACACCTCCGCGGGAACCTTCACGCTTTGGTTTTTCATCAGGTCGCTTCATTTCAATATAAAGCCCACTACAGGCTCCGCGGCGTACAGGCAAACAGATATCGCTCACTCCGGAACGGACACCTTCTGCTTTGAGCTTTGCTCCGCGTATTTGTTGCGACCTGACATCGTTGCCACGACTTCCACCGTTTGGAATGTGGTGAATCCATTTGAGTTCTGGAATAACTGGCTCTGCAAGAGTATCTACAGCAACATTACCGCCGTTTGACCACAGTTCTGCAAGTTCAAAGCCATGGTTATGTGCTACAGAGGCCCATGCAAACAGTGCAATTTGATGTGCGGATTCCGAACCCGTTTTAGCTAGTTGCGAAGGTGTCATTTACTGCTCCTTACGTGCTGTTAATAGCTGTATTTTACTACCTGCCTAGCAAGGCATCGCTACAAAATAAAACGGGGAACTAAGTCCCCCGTCCTTGCTAATAGCGTACAGCGAAAGATTACTGCACCTTAGTCCGGGCTACAGCAATGAACTCTGCTCGGGTACGAGCATCTTCCTTGAATACCCCGCGGAGAGCCAGGGTATCCGTACCAGATTCCGCATTCTGAACACCCCGCGATTCAATGCAAAGGTGACGAGCATTAATCCAAACGCCAACACCTTTAGGTTCAAGATGTGTCATGATTGCTTCTGCAATTTGGTTTGTCAAACGCTCCTGGACTTGCAAACGCCGCGCAAATGCATCAACCACACGGTCAATCTTGGACAAGCCTACAATTTTCTTATTCGGTACATAAGCCACAACAGCATGGCCAATGATAGCGGCCATGTGATGCTCACAATGTGAATAGAAAGGAACAACTCGGACAACCATTTCATCGCAGTCCTCTGCACCATCTTCAAATGTCTTAAGGAGTTTTGGAATGTCTGCTCCGTATCCACTGCACCAGTGTTTCCAAGCTTTCAACACACGTTTCGGCGTATCAAGCAGACCGCCGCGAGCAGAATCTTCACCAACGTATTCCAGCAATCGAGTGACAATATCTGTTGCAGATTCGTCGGAGCCTTCTGCTGTCACTTCCCAAGGAAAGACAACCCATTGATCTTTGAGTTCGCCGTTAAGCTTATCAATGAGCGCGAAGAAAGGAAGCCCTGGATATTCATCACAGTAACGCTTCATTGTCTCGCCGGAATCGATAATATCATCGATAAAGAAGTCTGCTTCTTCCGGCGTATTTACGATTACAAATGGGCAGGAGGCATCGTAGATTGCGTATGCTGCGGATACGCCCCCACGAGGGATCGGGAAGCATTTTTTGAACTGCATACCAGATGCTGTAATTGCTTCACGAACACCATAAGCCAAAGTAGCAATGTCACCATGATTAAGAATTGTTTTGTTCATTTTTGTTCCTTGTGATAGGTTGCAGAGCATTTACTTGTCTCGTTAAGTTCACATGATATAAGTGTAATTCCAGTTTCTTTCAATTGAACTGGCGCAACAATATTGACAAAATATTCAGCAATGTTTTCAGCAGTCGGATTGAATGGAACGATAACCACACTAGGATCTAGCTCTTTAAGTTCCAATGCAAGAGGATCATCTTTCCAAATAAGAAACCTATGGTCAAAATTATCTTCTAGCCATTGACAAAGTTTAGATTTAATATCACCGAAGTCAATAACCATCCCCAACTCATTAAGTTGGTTATTATCAGCTACACACTCCATTTTAAAGACATACTGATGTCCGTGTAAAAAACGACATTTACCCCCATGTCCATAAACTCTATGACCGCAGTGAATTTCATGCGTCCGTGTTGCTGTTACTTTGCTCATTTCCAATCCTTTTATGGTGATTTTCTGGAAAACTATTCCAAGGTGCTTTAGCTCGACCAGTTCCGCGACCATGATTAATACGATCTAACCAATTCTCGGTTGCTGTACCCCATGTCAAATTTAATCTAGAATTATTAGCAGGGTTTCCATCTAAATGCCTAGCTTGTTGCCCGTGAGTTGGCGCACCTTTATAAATAAAAAGCATCAAACGATGTAACTTTGTTTTCTTATTTCCAATACTAAGGATGAAATACCCATCCTTATCAATATCAGGTTTTAAGTATTTACCTTGCGTTATGTTCCATACATTTCCATCTTCCCAAATCGCATAAGCAGTATTCCCACAGGAAAATATTGTATATCCTTCTATGGGAATTGGATTTTGTATATGGACACTTCTTGCAAGCAACGTAGACATATTAAGAATTAACTTAACAACGTTCAGCCGTGTGCATATGGTTCCCCTTGATCGCCACGATACATATCGTAGTTTGCAGTTTCAGGTAAAGGCATTAATCCTTCATTGAAGGCACGAACAACAAGCGGATCAGGTAAACCTGCTTCTTCGAAGCCTTGTGCCCGGAGAACGTTTGCATGGTTCATATCCGTCGGGGGATATTTGCCGTCATAGCTTGTGTGGCTGTATGCCAGAGCTTCCCAACACTCAGGCATAGCAAAGGCCATATTGACGCTGCGAGCTTTGCTCAAGGTCATCAACGGCGTATGGATCCGAATTGGTTCAGTACCACGATGGTCGTGACCAAGTGCATAGTTGATATACTCGGTAGTTGCATCAATGAATGTTGCACGACAATCATCGTAATTCGCATTGTCCATCTGGCAGACGCCGGTAACGATGTTCGGGATTCCAAGTGCTTCAGCACGGTTGGCAGCAATGGTGAGGAACAGTGCATTACGCATCGGAACAAATGTCAGCTCGCGACGGTTGCCGATAACTTCTTCCATCTGCTGGGCGTTTTCGTAACGTTCAAGATCGTTTCCGCTTGTCAACGGCGACATGGAAATCAAGCAGTTTGGAACATCAACGATTTCATGGCTTGCAACGCCTGCCATTTCTGCAACCTTCTTTGCAGAGTCAATTTCAATAACGTGCCGCTGACCGTAATTGAAAGTGATAGCATGGACTTCGTCAAAGTAACGTTTTGCCCAAAAAAGGCAAGTAGTGGAATCTTGTCCGCCAGATAAAATTATCAAAGCTTTGGATTTAGTAGAATTTATCATTTTGCTATGTCCTTTTCAATTTCTTTCCAATGAAACCCGTAAATAGGTTTCCCCGTTCTTACTGCCTTATTTATTGCAACAAATGCATTCTTATTACTTGTCAATGCAGCTAATTGACACCATTCAGCTGCTTCGTGACCGTTTGTAAATTTTACACCGTTTTCTACACAGATCAATGCACGTCCTTTCTTAGCACGGACTTCCGGCCGCATTTGTGCAACTTTCTGTCGCTCTGAATTTGCAAGACGCATCTCAGGAGTCCCATGAATTGCCTTTTGAGTTTCAGAATTAATCTTTCTTGCATTTGGGCAAGTTACAGCTTTAATTATCTTTTGGCGATGGGTCTCACTAATAGAAATACCTTTTCGTGCTAGTGATAATTTTGCCTTGCATTCATCTGTTCTTTTTACACCAAAACTGCTTCCTGCAATTCTACAAATATTATAAGTCGGATTTAACTTCTCAATTGCGCGTTGTTCATACATTAACAAATCTTTAGCTTCGCATATTATGATTTTTGAAAACTTCAGATTTGCTTCACCGTATTTATTAAAAGCCTTCTGCAAAATACTATTTGGGTGGATTTGATTTCTTAGATCAAATAAATGCTTACCCCAACGTCTAGTAAAATTGATAGCTGAACCAACATATTGATTTCCAGATGGGGAACTTATTGTATAGATTCCAGAATAATGTTTTCTTCTTTGTGCAAGCAGAATAGGGTTCATTATTATTCAAGATCAAGAAATTTATGGATTTGCAATTGCAGAATATAACCGTGCCTCATGCAAGACGAAATAGCAGCTTGATTGTTCTTCCAGTTTGCTTCTTCGTTGTGTGCGTCTGCTGGTTGTAAATATACAGGCCTTCCGCGGAAGACGGCTCGTGCCACTTGGGGGTGAGCACTATGGCCTAGAACCTTAATAGGCAAACCATCGTCTTCGTTGTATTCATCATGGCTGATAACATACTTGAAAGCACAAGCTTCACGCTCAAGTATTGTATTCAGACGCCCTGCTTTGGGACTGCAAATGATGTAAGCACCTTTGCGTTCCCATGGCTTCTTTGACCACAGTATCTGAGGCGGTGGAGGGAGTGTTCCGTTCGATTCAACTTGAACGTAATAACCGAAGCCCAAAAGGACACTGATGAGATGTCCAATGGATTGACGGAAAGGTTCTCCGCCTGTGATAACAATGAGCCCCTTTGTTGCAAAATTGACACAACGCTGAAGAACAATATTAGCAAGCATACGCTCCCGTTTGGAAGTGTAGTCTGTATCACAGCTAGGGCATTGGAGATTGCATCCAGCGAGCCTTATGAATATTGCAGGTGTTCCGCAAAATACGCCTTCGCCTTGGATTGTATGGAAGATGCTATGAACTTCCAAGAAACCATCTACAGAAGAGATGGCTTTTTCTATTGCTTGTTGATTCATGTTTCGATTACCTTACGGTGTGTCACACATTAAAAAGGGCCGGCGTTATGCCGACCCTTTTATTATACCGCAAATGTTACTGAGCGGCGGGAGCTTCCGGGGCGACCGGAGCAGCCGGGGCTTCAGCAGCTGGCAGCGAAACGCGGCCAGTGATGCCGTGGAAGGCGCGCCAGCGAGCATATTGGGTGCGGATTGTAGAGTCGTTCAGGCCTTGTTCCTGGCCGGTCTTGAGCAGGTTGGCAATCGGGGTCGGTTGGCCAAGGGAAGCGGAGATGGAATCAGCCAGTGCCCAGACCTTGCCTGTTTCGGTTTCAGCTTTCGGGCGACGAATACCGTTCTGCTCGGGCATCTTGACAGATTCCTTGGCGGCAAGCTTTGCAGCCTTCGCAGCTTCCTTGGCTTCTTTTTCAGCAGCCTTCTTGGCTTCACGTTCAAGCTTTTCAGCAGCCTTCTTTTCCTTGGAAGCAGCAGCGTCCTGTTCCTTCTTCAGCTTGGCAGCAGCGGCCTTTTCAGCCTTTTCCTTGTCCTTGGCTTCTTTTTCAGCAGCCTTGGCAGCGACGGCAGCAGCTTCAGCGGCCAGTTGTTCAGCGGTCTTTTCGGTCATGGTATTTCTCCTAGTTATTGCAGTTCGGGTTGAGTTGTTTAATGCAGCAAACACATATTAACGTATAACTTCTGATATGGCAAGTGATCTTTTAACGATTTGCCTTCCATTTACAGATTGTAATTTTGCAATCTTTCTAAAACTCTAGAATCTACAATAATATTTCCCGCTTTAATTTTATCTAACCAAATGCAAGACTCTTCAACTTTCCCCTTTAGATATGCATTATGTGCTAGTTCAGGAGTTTCAAAACACCCGAGATATTTAGTTCTTCCGAAGGAATTAAGGCTAGCACAGTATTTTAAACTTGCTATGTGAAAGCAGACACCTTGCGGTAATCCATTTTTGTTAGGATGTTGTATAAAGAAATTATTTAAAGCTTGAGGTATAAGAACACACTTATCTTCGTGATATTCTTTATTTCCAAAAACAAGTAAATCCTTATCTATTGTATAACCTTTAAGATTAAAGCCAACCTGTTGCATGTGCCATTCAACAAAGAATTGAAAATCTTTGAAGTTTTTAGACATTGTGCAGCCAATATACTCAGGTGCATATATTATTTGAATTGCATTATTTGGATTGCATCTATTATTTATTCCGTTCCAAACAGAACCTGATTTTGTCCAAATAGTTTTTCGATTAACTTGTTTATATTTCGCCCAAGTTCCGTCAGCAAGTTTAAAATTAGGAATAATCATCGTGAATTCTTCCATCTACCAAACTGCACAGAGGCTGTTGATTTGTTAATACCTTGGGCTTCACATTCTGCAATAACAGATTTACGCAAAGCTTTATCATCTGCAATGGTATTGGAAAGATTATCTGCAATATCCCATACTTTACCTGTTGTTGATCCTGCTTTAGGCCTATCACTAGACCCTGTAGCTTCACGCGGAGCTCTTTGTACATATTCTTCTTTTTCTGGAAGCGGGTCATCCTCTTTAAGTGTATCTAAAGAAGACGGTTTCTTTGCAAAGAAAGGCGGAGGTGCAGGAGTATGAACCTTTGGTGCTTCCGGTGCATTTTGAAAGATAGAAGGATTAACAAAAGATGAAAATTGACCTTTAATATATTTATAGACTTTGCGATCAGTTGTTCCTACATTTGACGCTAACCTAGCAACTTCTTCCGGGATGACGTCGTTAATTGGAACTTTGTTGAATATGTGGTCAAGAACTACTTTACGGAGATCTGCTGGAAATTTTTCACCTCCGATCATATTACGGTAAAGCATTTTGAGTTCCAGTTCAGTTTTATCTTTAAGACACATATCAATTGTAGATACATGACATTCGCTTTTGGGGCATTCAAGATAAACCAAATTTAAGACGACATTGCAAGAAGGATGTTTATGAATAACCTTCATTTCTTTCATATCAATACTAACGTACATGATAGCCTCAGAATGGTATATCGTCAGTTTCGTAAGATTCCAAACCATCTACATTTGGAACTCGTGTGAAATTATCAACCTTTGCACTAACATTTAAACTAGGTGGCGTATAAGTGTCCGAAGGTTCTATTGTACCAAAATTAGTATTATCATAACAGTACGCTAGTATTTCTGGATATTTCTTATTTACCCATACACGAAGGTGAGTTGCAGATTTTAATTCATTTACTCTAGCGATAGCGTGCTCTGTTGTTTCAGGCAATACTGTACTCATACCTTCTGCTCGCCGTTCGCGCCACCATTCCCGAGCTTTGCGAGCAGCAAATCCCTCATGCTCAAAACAGACATAATCTGTAAAATGCTTTAGACCACAATAATAAGTCACTTTCATTGCGGGAGGTTTATCATGCTTTTCGTGTTTTGTGACACTTATTGTATCTACCTTATAAGTTTCAACAACAGGGGCATCACCCTTAATGAGTTCTTCTGTGCTTGCACTCTGTTTAAGCTTTGTCATAATCTTAAACTCGTGGCCACAGCCCTGCACGGTCGGAAAAGGCTCCCCTCCACAAAACCGGGCGCTCGCATGGTTGTAAGTGCCACAGCAGTCGCACAGCTTAATTGGTGCTTCTCCTGTCTTATTACCCTTCTTTTTTGGTATTACAGGGTCGTTGATAGGACCAAGTCGTCGGGTATTACCCGCAAAGTCTAAAACCAGACAGTTTTCTTTACCTTCACAAGGACGAGTTCCTCGACCTAACATCTGTACCCAAAGAACCGGAGATTGGGTTGGACGAAGCATTAAGATAAGGTCGATACCAGGCATATCGAAACCTGTGGTCAGCACGTTGTTATTCGTTAATGCGCGAACTTCCCCAGATTTGAATTTCTTAATAGCATCGTCGCGCTCTTTTGGACTCAGCTTACTATGAATAGGTAAGCAGCTAATCCCACAACTATTAAGCATATCACTGACGTGAATTGCGTGTTCAACGCCAGCACAGAATATAAGCCAATGCTTTCTATCATAGCCAACTTCCATAGCTTCTTTAATAGCGGCATAACTTATTTCTGTCTTATCAACTGCATTCTGCAATTCTGCTTGAATAAACTCGCCACCGCGCATATGGACACCCTCGGTATCCAACATTGTTTGAGTACGCTTCGGAACTACCGGGGCAAGGAACCCTTCTGCAATAAGCCTGTTGAATGCACTCAAACCTGTGATATCAAAACAGATATCTGTAAAGATACCGTCTTGTGTGATACGACCTTGTCCGAGGCGCCAAGGGGTTGCAGTTAAGCCAATTACTTTAAGGAATGGATTAACAGTACGAAGTCCTTCCAGAACAGTTCGGTACATTGTTTCGTCATTAGGACTAACAAGGTGGGCTTCATCAATAATTACTAGATTAACAAGGCCAAAATCCCTCCAACATTTAGCAATAGACGCAATACCTGCAAAGATAATTTTATTGATAGTATCACGACGTTTTAAGCCTGCGCTATTTACCCCGGCAGGTGCATTGGGCCAAATAGAAAGAAGTTTAAGATAATTTTGTTCAATAAGCTCTTTGACATGAGTTAAGCAAAGTATTTTCTGATCAGAGTATTGACGAAATACAGATTGCAGGAACCGAGCTATCACCAGACTTTTTCCGGTGCCTGTTGGCATCGCAATAAGCGGGTTTCCTTGCTTTGTGGCAAAATAATCATAAATACTTTGCACAGCTTCGGTTTGATAACTACGGTCCTGAAATATCATATTAAAAGTCTTTCTTTCTTTCGTAATGAGAACAACCTGTTAGCATGGTTTCTTTATCTAAAATAGCACTAACGCCTTCACCATAGATTCCAGGATTTGTGCAAGCCCACTGAGCGCCTTGAATTGGTCGGCTATATTCACAAGTTCTACAATTCACATTGGGAGCTTCCCCTAGTTGGCAAACACCCTTATTATTGCACATTCGGCACTTCCAAAAGCCGATGGTTGCACCTATTTTTGGCGGAGGACTTTCCATCCAGACAAGGCGTTCTCCACGATCCAAAAATTCCCCTGCAACATTGGAATCGTATGGAATAAGTTCAAGATGCAATTCGTCGTTATCCTTATTGACTGCACCATACAAAGCAACGCCAAGGCCCATCTTGCCCATATAAGTATTCATCTGGACGTAATGCTCAGGCTTTGCTTCTTTAACTCCAACGGAAACAAGCTTGGCAAAAGACTTGGAGTTATGCGTCTTGAACTCTGCTAGTGCAGCAGTTCCGGGAGCAAGGTCTGGGAGCCCAATAAGAACGCCGTCACCACTCCCGCCAAAGTGTCCTTCCGCATGGCTGATACGGTACTGCTTCCCATTTTCATCTTGTTGATATACATCGCAACCAATCATCAAGAACATGGCAAGGAAACGTGCTTCTTCCAAATGACCGCGATTGAACAGGCGGATCATACGACCTTCGAAATTAGGCTTAACGGCCCATCGCCAGCCGTACCAGATTTCACGGGCGCATTCGCGACCAATCATGGAAGCGCCAAGGTGACTTCGGAAGGTTTGTTCCTCAGGATTGTAGGCGTCACCAATGTGGTTAATGACCTTACCTAAGCATTCCCGAAATTTAGCCCCTTGATCTTTTTGGATCATGGAGTTAATCATGTTAAGAGTCTTGGTTGCGAGGTACATTATTTTTTCACTCCGCTGACAATTCTATCATTATTGTAATGACCTCGTGCTTTATACGATGCAAAGTCAGGTACTTCTTCGTGACGCCAAAACATAATTTGCCCAATAGCGTCGTACCTGTTTAGCTCTACAGTATGGTAACGGCTTACATTATGAATTTCAAGGGTCAAAGTAGAATTATTAAATCCAGGATCAATATGTACAGCAAGCAAGTGACCAAGACCAGACCGAGCGGAAGTTGATTTAAGATGGAAGGTTGCACTGAGATAATCAGGCATGAAGAACATTTCTTCTGTGTGTGCAAGGATAAACTCCCCAGGCCCTAAATCAAAACCAATATCTGTAATATCAAGTTTTTTCATGTTCATTGCATCGCGATTACGCAACACAATATGATGTTCGCCAGGCTGTTCAACCATAACAATCTTGCCAAGACGAACGTCAATTGACGAACCTTGTATCTGGTCAGTTGTCCCGAGGTTTTGCAAGACCCCATCGTGATAGAGCTGCCAAAGTTCATTGTAACTAAGCATCATTACCTCTGTAATAAAAAAGGGATGCCTTTCGACATCCCTTTAAGGTCAAGGCTACAGCAATTAAGCCTGAGGAGCTTGCGGCTGCATCCAGGGCGGAGTTGCAGCTTGAGCAACTGCCGGATTGACAGCAGGAGCCGGGGCCGGTGCGTATTGCTGAGGGGCCTGGGGCTGTTGAACCGGAGCTTGCTGAACGGGAGCTGGAGCAAACTGTGGAGCCTGCGGTGCAGCGGCGGGAGCTTGTTGCGGTGCTTGCCAGGGTTGCTGTGCTGCCGGTGCTTGCCATTGCGGTGCAGCAGGGGCAGCGGGAGCCACAGGGGCTGGTGCAAACTGCGGAGGAGCTTGGGTATATTGCGGCGCTTGCATCGGGGGAGGTGCAAATTGCGGTGCTTGCTGTTGCATCGGCGGTGCGAACGACGGTGGTGCCGGGGGCGGTGCGAAAGCAGGCGGAGCAGAGGGAGCCGGGAAACCGCCGACAGCAGGAGCACCAACTTGTTCATTGATGTTCTTGTAGGCGCCGATTTCGTTGCTGGCCTCGTATTCCTTGAGCACGTTGCCCTGAGCATCCAGTTCCTTGCGAGCTTCCCGGAGCTTCAGCTTGATCTGCAATGGAATGTTGTGCAGTTGGGCAGAATCCGCAACTTGCAGAACGCCGGTAGCGTGGCAAATAGCAGACAGTTGCTTGTAGGCAATTTCCTGAGCCTGTGCATTGGCGTTACGAAGGTTCAAGCGACCGAAAACACCCTTGCCTGAATGGGCACCGTCAAGAATCTTGTATTTGCATTCAAGATAGGAGCCGGTGTTATCCTTCGTCGGTTTCATTTCCGACGATTCCATCATTACCTTGTACCAGCCTGCCGGAAGGGCTTCAAAACCACCAGTATCCGGAGCAACTGTGTTTGCATCAAAATTAAGAACTGCCATGTACTTCTCCTAGCTAGGAAGATGCGACTTTTATGAGGAGTCGCTTACCTCTTGAAAACATCAACGCCTGACGACTGGTAAATGGCATTGGCCAAATGATTCCAGCCATCAGCTGCTGGAATTTGTATTTCACCCATAATACCATAACGGTTCCCGGCAACATAGGCAGGCGTTCTGGACAGACCAAGGACACGTCCTTTGTTTGCACTGACACCCTTGGCAACCTTGTCCTCACCCTTGCTGATATACATCGGTTCGTAGAGGAAACCAAGCATATCAACCCATTGGGTGAGCATTTCGCGTTTGCCATACGTCTTGTTGTTCTTCGGCGAATGCAGAAGAATATCCCAAGAATCAAATTCACCTGCTTGTGGATCAACCATTTTGGAAGCAAACGCATGGCAAGTGATAACAATATTCACCTGACCATAAACTGCCAATTGGTCGCACTGTTTCAGGAAAATGTCAAACAGTTCGTTGGCGTATGTGTAAGCCTTCCCGTATCCGCCAAGAGCACTTTCCATCGTAACAGCCTTGGCATTACCCTTGCCATAAGACGCATCACGCGACAATGTTTTGTCGTGAATCATGCGCTCAAGTGCAGTTGCACTGTCATAGACAATTGTCTTGTAAGGAAACTGTCCAGCTTGAAGGGCTGCAAAGATTTCACCTTGCAAAGACTGAAGCTCGTCCCAAGTTTGAATCATGGGGGTCTTGGCAGATGTCACACTTTCGTAACCAACTTCCAACGGCACAAGCAACGAATCCGGGGCTCCACAACTCAGAGTTGTTTTACCCATCTTTTCCTGGGCACAGATAGCAATGCGAATGCCTTGCGGTCTGCGTCCAGTTGCAACTTGTTGAAGGAAACTCATCTTAACCTCGTTTTCTGCAATTCAGATTAACTTACGGGAACTGCTTTACCGTTGAAACATTATAGCACGAAACGACCGTACTAAATGGTGATATTCACTTCCAACTGTACGCCGCAGCTAGGGCAGTGACCACATATCTCGTTCCCGTTCTCCGCCTTGAAATCGTTATCGATTGCAGCAGCATTGTGCGCAAAACGTTCAAACATCATACGCAGAGGTCCGTGCAGATTTGGAAAATAATGACGAATATGAGATACAAGCTCTTCATTTGTCAAATTTGACGGAGCTCCCTCAATTGGGTTAGCTAATTCGATTTTCATATATCGCTCTCAATCTTGAAGGATTGGTGATTCGGAAAACGAGGTTTGTCTTTCATACCTTTCGGGAAGAACTTGTACTTTGAGATTCGACCAATAATTTGCCCAGGATTCTCAAAGTAGAATTTGCATTCAGCTTCTGTCAAGCTGCCTGTTGAAATTGTAATGTCTTGTCCGTCTTCCAAGATCTTAACGGTAGGACGACTTGGATCATAAACATCTTTGATTTGCTTACCCTGTATGCTGCCAACCATGCCGTTTGGAATCTTCCCTTCTTTATGGGAAGTACGGAATGTCTTTCCAAGTTCATTGATTTGAGCTTCGTTAAGGTTTGTTTCACCCTCGGTAATGCCCACAATCATCGCCTCGGATTCAACAAAACGTTTTATTCGTAGAAGACCCATTTCACGAACAGTTGATCGCCCTTGTTTATGAAGACCGTTTGGATCACGAATGCATGTTCCTTCATATCCCATCTCGAGCCATTTTTCATCACAAGCAAGAAGCTCTTCAATGTTATGGCAACGCACACTTGGGACAATGCGAAGGTGCTGCCACACAAGATTATTAATGTGGTAAAGCTCACGAATCCGGTTTATAAGCATTTCATATCGTGCTTCATAACCTAGAGTTCGTGTTTGTGGCGTAATATAGTCAAACAGCCACCAAAGTGTATAAGGCTCACCTTCTATTGTGCTAAGAGCTGAAGAAGTTAAACGACACAGATCAGGATTGCACTCCCATTCCGCAGCAAGTTCCCCGTCCAAACCAATAAGGCTTGAATGACTATAAAACTTGGTTGTATATCTGTTCTTATGCGATTTAAGGCTTCGCCCTGTCAAAGACCCAAGCATGTTAAGACCGCGAACACCATCAATCTTGGGCTGTGCAATTAATGGGAAGCGAAGTTTTTCTTCCACATAGTCTTCAGCAAGCATGGGGCGCATATTATGTGCCTCCAAGAAGTTTAATTTTGCCTTGTAAGGTCAGATTTTCTGCAAGTAGTTGCAGGCAAAGTGTCTTGAGTTGTTCCTTACTAATGCAGTTTCCAACGGCTCGTGCTGGAATCTTCATAACCTCAACAAGATGTTCAATATCAAAGTCACTGTAATATTCTACAGCGGGGAAAACTTCACGGAGACGGTCCATTGCAGCATAACGCTGCTCTTCTGTGCTTTTATGATTGTTCATACCGCCATATCCCCCTTAATCGGAAGGTGCGAAACATAATTTTCCAATTGAAAATCACTAGGCTCTGCCTCATTTAAACGGGGTAGTCCGATTGCGCTATTAAAGAATACCTCTGCGATCTTTAGCTGAGGAAGCGGGAAAGGTTCTCGCTTGAGTTGCTCAAGAACTTGCCCAATGTGATTTTGGTAAATATGCACGTCCGCAAGGAACATGACAAGTTTGCCCACATTTCTGCCTGTAGCCGCGGCCACCATTTCCAACAACAAAGCATATGACGCGATATTGAACGGTATGCCTAGGAATAGGTCACAGCTTCGCTGATACATGCAAAGCGAGACTTCGTTGGAATCAACATCAACAAGAAATTGGTAAGTCATATGGCAAGGGGGCAACGCCATAAGATCCATTTCACCAGGATTCCAAGCAGTCACAATGATACGGCGGCTTGTCGGATTGAACATAACATCATGCACAGCATTTGCCAATTGATCAATTGTTTCTGTACTGTAAGGAACAGTCCAATTCCGCCACTGTGCGCCATAAATGCGCCCAAGATCGTCTTTTCCGACTCGATTCTTATTAGCAAGCCAGGCTTCATTTTCGTTGGCATTTTGGTCCCAGATTTTGCATCCAAGTTCACGGAACATTCCCGCATCCGTGTAACCGCGGATAAAGCCAAGCAACTCGCCCACAACATTCTTCCAGGCAAGCTTCTTTGTCGTGACTGCGGGAAAACCCTCCTTCAAGTTAAATTCCAGCATCGCACCCTCGATGCGTTTGGTAGGGATCCCGGTTCGGTTGCTTTGCCACTTGCCTTCTTCCAGAACACGTTCCAACAATTTAAGATACTGTTTCATTTAGAACCTCCAATGCATTTTTAATACGGAGTTGAACTCTTGCTCTGCGCATCGCCTTTTTGGCTCGTTTATCGCAGGCATCATTTGCTCTAGACCTTGCAGCATCGCTTCCAGTATGAGCCTTAACATGACGGAATTTACACTTTAAGTCTAGTGTGGTTAGTATCCAGTAAAGCTGTTCAACAACTTCCTTTTCGTCATCTGCGACATTCCGTTTGCGTCTAAAGGCGTATATAGCAGCCTCGCAATCAATTTGAATTAATAGTTCGTCCCCCCTTAAAATCAAACCTGCCTTAGCACCTTTCCAAAGAGCATTGATCACAGCTTGCATTTCTGCCAATGTACTGGTTCTCACTAGATTCTTCATTACACCGGAGCCTGGCAATTTGCCGCGTTCCGATGCAATCCAGAATCCGTAACCAGCCACCTTTAAATCGGGGCAGTGGCTGGCATCTGTAAGGACAGTGACGTTCATTAATCCTTCTTTGCAGAAGCAGGCAGAACAATTTCAAGTGCAGGCGAACCGTCCTTAACGATAAGGACTTCGTCGAAAATCTTAACCTGTTCTTCCGTAAGGAGTCGGTAAGCTTTCGTGACGAGTTCAGGCGTCCATTTGATAAGTTGCTCAACATGGATACCGTTGGAACTCAGGCGCGACATCTGGGTAGCGTCATCGATTGCCATGCTGTGCTGCAACGCAGCTTGATCTACATCACGATTGATAACACGTTTGGCTTTGATAACCCACCCTTGATCGCCCAGCGGAACTGTATTTGTCCCTTCTTTCGGGAGGATGAACAAACCCTTGTAGATTTTCAAGCGAAGCAACATTTCAGAAGCTTTAACAGAAGCCAACTGTTCCTTGAGACGATACCATTCTTCAAGGTCTGCTTGTGTGACGGGATTTTCAGGGATTGCTGTCATTTTTTACTCCTACAAGATTTGAGGTTGGCCGAAAAACTTGCGTTCATTGGTGCTTCCAAAACCTTTTGTACCACGAACAGTTTCACCTAATTCAGAAACTTCTTCAAGTTCAAATTTTGGAGTTTCGATAAGCATTGCTTGAGCAATGCGATCACCTTTGAGTACAGCAAAAGAAGCAGGGGCATCCGAACGAAGCTTGACCAGAAGCTCACCGCGATAGTCAGAATCAATAACGCCCACACAGTTGGACAGGCGTACATCGCTCTTGAAACCGTGTCCGCTACGGCTAAACACAAGCATCGTGAAACCTTCTGGAACTTCAAACTTGAGCCCTGTACGGAATACCATAGCGCCATTGGAAAGGCCCACGCCTCCTTCGCTAATGGACACAATATCAAAACAGCCTGCCCCGGCAGTTTCATATTTCGGAATGACTGCATCAGGGTGGCACTTCATTACCTTCAGTTTTTTCATATCAACCTCACTTTGTTTGTGTATGTTAATTATACCTTAACGACTGTAAATCGCAACTAATCAAGAACAGAGATATTAATTAACTGATAACATTTTCCGTGAAATCCATAGTGCGTTAATAACTTGTCTTTAGGTACTTCAATGATGAATCCTCCATCAACTAAACTTTTTAAAGTATGGTCGATAGCTAAACTTGAACCAAACCTATGATTACAGAATGCAGGGTGCTTGCCTAATTTTGTTGTGAATACTTTTCTAGGTATTAATGCATCCGCAATCATTATTCTAGATACATTAAACATAGGCGCAAAACCGTTTGTCAATACATCTTTACAGACACTTAAGATTTTCTTTTCACGACTGTTGTCATCAACGCCAATATCACCTTCCATCATTTTCTTACTCATCATTTTGATGTCACGGTGAATAAGGTCAATTGCCCATGTTACATGGTGCGTCTGAATAACAGGGTGCAAAAAGTTATCAGCAACAGCAAGTAGAGCAGCAATACGCGTCACTTTCAATGCAGCACGGTTCCACATCTGACGAAACGATTCGTCATCCGTTGCATTAATGTTCCTGTCGCATTCAATATCAAAGTTGTAAAGGATTTGCCCTGCTTCTTGCGTCCGACCAACTTCTTGCCGTGCATTACGGGAAAGAAGCGTCAAAGCATGGTGGCATAGTTGTGCCAAAGCGTCCGCTAAAGGTTGGTCGGGCTCACGTAATGCATTGTAATTATGTGCAGGGCGCTCACCCTTGTATTCGACAATTGTAAAACGCGAAAGAAACCCGTCCTCCATCATGGATTCAGTTAGCGACTCGTAAAGAGTGGAAGGAGTTGTTTCCCCAATCATACTGTACGATACGCCAGAAACTGACTGAATGTTCTGATCTTTGTTGGAATAGGTAATACCCCCAACAATGGAGGCTGGCCCAGATTTCTGGTATAGGTTTGTCATTACAGTTCGAAGCTGCTGCATCGGTCCTTCTGTGCGGTCTTCTTTTGCAAGACGACGCAACTTGCGACCCCATTCCCCTGCCACGTTGCAGAAGCAAGGGTTTTGAGCAACAGCTTTTGTCAATGCAGGACCAGAAGCAAAGTCGCTAAAATCAACAAAGCCCATCGCTTGAGGTAATCTAGAACGTAACGATTCCATTAGTGATGCAATACCGCTATGCATAGCTTCTTTACCGACAGCAGAACGGGCAACTAAAATAATATAAAGATTCAAGCCCGAGCCTGGAATACTGAAGGGCTTACCACATATGCCTGCCAGAAGTCCCATTGCGGCAACAATTGCCACTTCTTTGACAGGGCGCGGTGCTGATTTATAAATGTAGCCTGCTATCTGCCCCATGAAGCCTGGAGGCCAGTTAATACCGCCATCATCTACCTTTGGCAGAGGGGATAAAGAAGCTACAGAAACCGCAGTCGGAACTGGAACAGCATCATTTGATTGTCTTTGTAAAGATTCAACAACATCCTTCACCAGATGTTGGTCTTTAATAAATTGTTCTTCTTCGCGCTCTTGACGAGAACGAATTCGACTAAGCGTATAGTCTAAATACCGATTATTCTTAACTGCTTTTTCACGCTGCCCTAATGCAGTAAGGCGAAACAAGCGTCGGCATTGTTCGTTAGACTTAGAATAAAAACAGAACATGGACATTAACGACAAGTCTGCTTCAGACTGTGACGGATATCCTAAGTCTTGCCAGCGACCTTCACATAGGGGCAAGAATTTATCATTATTTGCAGCAGATGCTGCACGTTGCCATATTATTTCATCAGATTCAAGTGCTTCAAATTCAACCAGTTCATCCGATTTGTTTGTCTCTCCAGCAGACATCTCCTTAACAAGGATTTCAAGAAGCTCTTGCTTATCGTTAAGTGGTTTGTTGATGACAATATCGCCTGTGCAGATCATAAATCGCTCATGCGAATAAACTTCTACACCATCACGTCTACAACCTTTTCCAATATTACCCTTGACCCAAATATGCAAGCCTTTTCCAGAACGTGAACGTTCTGTATAACTGTCAAAAGCTTGTACAATAGACCAAAATCTATTTAATTGTTCTTGGGTTGTCCACTTTTCAGGATTTTTTTCGTTGTCTTTATCTTTAACATCAAGGTCAATACAGGTATAACTATCCTTTTCATTAAGGATATATCCAATTCCACCATTAACCTGTTGCGCAATCTCTACCGCAGTTTCAAAGTCTAACCATTGGGAAGGCTTTGTAACATCTGCATTGTAAAGTCCATCCTGCCCAATGGAATAAGGAGCTTTGTCCGGGCCAGCTATGCACCATTGACGTGCCCACTTTAATTCTTCTGGCAGGTTCTCAAGTAACCTGACCTTATTGTTCATTCTTGATTGCTCGCTTAACGTTCAGAACTGTTTTCCATGCTTCGACAAACGGTGCAACATTTGCACGTTCGAACAAAGTTATTTGCCCATCATTCACCTTGATAGGGTTGGGCAAAAGGCCACGGCTAACCGCCTGGCACATAGCAGCTCTAGAAACATCAAGTTCCTTAGCAATCTCGGTACTGGTAATATAAGTCAAATCAAATTGAATCTGGGCATTTGCACTCATAGTGACCTCTTATTTGTAAGCTGTGCAGTATATAGCTATCCGGTAACTTTTCACAACAATCGTTAAGCAACTTACCGGATTATTTTAATTATCACGCTATTAGCCTGCCTTCAATATAGTCTTTTGCAGCTAACAAACTCGCTTCAGAATGTGAATTGTTATCACACATATAAGCGTTCCGACGCTGTTCAAACTTGACAGCGTCTTTACCTTCAAGAATGTGGTTAGGCCCCTTGTTCATCTTGATTTGCACAATCCCTAATTTCAAGTTCGAACGAACTTCCGCAACTTTTGATTTGCTCATGTTTAATTGTTCTTCCAATAGAAATAATTTTTGATGAAGGTTCTTCAATCTGCTTACCGTCAATGAAACCTGTAGGGACAGTCTTACCATCATAATTCACATAATGGTATTTGAAGTCTTTATCACCGGGCTTCTTTATCCAACCTGACACGATAATACGACCAAACTGATCAACTTCTCGATGGATGTCAATATAGACTGTTGGTTTGACCACATATTGAATGACTCGCCACAGGAAACGAAGTCGCTGATATAGCGACTGCTTCGTAACTTGATAGCCTGCTTCATTAATATGAATCATTTAAGATTCTTTAGCTTGTATTCAAGAGCTTCAATTTGGGATTTGATTTTAGCTCTATCCATTTCGAGTCGTTTTGGATTTGTCTTAAACGCAACTCCGCAAGCATCTGAACAGCACATATAGTCGTGTCCCCAAGAAGTGGAACCCATGCGAGCACCTTTCCACTTATGCGGTTCATCCTTTTGACCGCAATTTGGACAGTCGTCTGCCAACCAATAGTGTTTGTATCCACAGCTCATTGGTTTATTACCTGAATGGAGAGTTGTTCCAAGTAGAACGACTCAACTCCGAAATCTTTTTCAACATAAGCAGGAGATTCTCCACATGCTTCACGTTGAGCATTTTCAGCTTGCATTCCGAGAACACGAGTTTGAGCAGCTAACATCAAACCAAAACAACGAGCTGTTTCAGGTGTCATTTAAACGTTCCTTTTCGAATGTTGTCTGCTGCGTTTTCCGTTACATACAGCGTGTCAAGGTAGTCGGCGATTTTGGTGCGCTCGGCTGTTATAAGCTTCGCCCCATATTCACGAAGCGCGGTGTCGTCGGAGGGAAGGGCTATGGACATCTTTGCAAAATCAGCCCACGCTGATCCCTGTAATTTGGGAGATGTCGCAATGTGGTTCAAAGCCTCCCGCATCTGCGCTTCACGGGCTAGGCTGGCTTGGAGTTGCTGGCGGAGTTGTGTACTTCGGGTAACTTCCTTATCGTAAAACCCTTGCAACCGCTCAATCTCCTTCGCCTGCTCTGCGAGCTGCTGGCACTTAAAGTCGTATTCATTGCGAATGACCCTGAGTGTTTCGGCCTGCTCTGCGATGGTTGCTTCTAGGTCGTCTCGGGCTAGGGTGATTAGTTTTACCGCTTCGTCGAATTCACCAATTACGTCGCCTTTGCAGTTGTGGAAAAATGATATTCCGGAATCGGTAAGCCACTTCACCACCTGCTCTCTAGTCACGGCCATGATATAACCACCTCTCTGGCTGGGATTTCCGGCCCGTTGTATTTACCAGTTGCGCAGCCTGCGGTCATGGATAGCAGGAGGATTATGAGATAGCGGAATGTGGCGGTCATTTCAATTCACCTCGTAATCATCAGGAAGGTCATCGGAGCGCATAATGTTTCTACCCATACCTGCACCTATGACTTGCTGTTTTCTGGCTATGTAATCGCGCCATTTAGTTGCATCCCCACGAAGTTCCGCAATGATGTTTTCATATTGATTCATCTTTACACACTGAGCAGAGATAACATCTTGTGAGGAGCGCTTCCCTTCAGCGAAGAAAAAAGACCAAGCAGCCTCTTTATCAGCAAACTCCCACCCATCATTTGATTCCCAATCTTGTACTGCATCTTCAAAGTTCATCACTTCTCTCCTTTAAACGCGGCGAGTGCTGCTTTCTTCATATCAGTAGCTTCAAGATTTTCCATGAAGTATTCGCCGAAATCTGGATAGGCTTCCAGCGCATCCACCAGCGCAGCAGACTTGGATTGCAGGGTGGTGATGGTTTCCACAAGATGAAATACTTCTTCATCAATCCGCCTAGCGACATCAACAGGATCAACTTCAATAATGTTGTCCATCGGTGCGTCCATTTCGCACAGGTCACGGGCTATCTTCTCGCCGGCTGTCAGTGGTTTAGTCATTGGTATCTCCAATAATATCGTGCATTGCCCAAGCTGCTTTAGCTGCGCCACCTAGGACGTAACCCGGTTTGTCATCCGGCAGTTCGTCCAGTAGATCAAGAGCGTCGCTGAGTTCATCAAAATCCGCAGCCATGCCAACGTGGATACGCCCATCTTCCCCTTCCATTTCTTCGCTGTTGTCGGCTAGGCTTTCCGCGCATTCAGCCACCTTGAGCAGAATCCTTATTGGTCGCAGAATCTGCTCCACATAGCGATATTCTTTCTCTCGCTCAAGCTCCGCAACCTGCTCTTTCAATTTGGCATTCTCTTTCTGAAGTTGCGCATTAAATTCCATGCGGCGGTATTTCATAGGGACAGTTTTTAGCTGTGCAACCTGCTCTTTCAGCGCGACGTTTTCTGTCGATAGCTTGGTTATCAGGAGGTGGCACTTCGCTGTTAGGTTGTTCATTTCCTCGCTGCCACAATCTAAAAGAAGCCTAGCAAGTACTTGTTCTTCGCTCATCTCACTTCTCCCGTTTCGGTGCTGCTGCGATTGCTTTATCAAGGAATTCATCAAGATCAGAGTCGAACAAATCTTCGTCTTTCTAATCTTCGGCAAAGGCGTCTCTAGCCAACACCGCACTTATAGAGCGCATCCCATCCGGCATTGGGATGGATGAATCTCGAAGCAACCGATACCGTTCAGCATCCTTGCGAATATCTTCCGGCACAGCATCCCGCTTGCCTTGCTCGACTTGTTGTTTCAGGGCTTCGTTCTCGGCGCGGAGAGAGCTGAATTTGGATTCAATGAACTTCTCTGTCTGACGAATTAAATCAGCGTGAGTACATACAGCCGGAATGCTGAGACGGATTTCTTTTACTTCTTCGTCGGTAAGTAGGCTCACAGGTGTTCCCTCCATTTGCCTTCTTCACAAAAGCATTCAAGCTCATGTAGCCAGAACTCGCCATCGCCGCCAACATGACGCTTAAACTTTGAAACAAAGTTCTCAGCAACTCGCTGCTCAATGTCTGTGGTGTTGGGTAGGGTGGTGAATAGATCAATTGGCAGCATTTGGTGACCGCCGCTATGCGGGCAGTTTTCATGTCCAAACTGAATGAATCCGCAATCAATGCACTTGAATACAGGTCGCTGCAACTTGACCGGCTTTTGCTTGCTCGCAACAACCGTATTTGTTCGAGTTTTCGCAATCCTATCTGCTATTCTCGATGTCAGATTCTCGTTGTTGATAGTCGAGATTCCGCAGTCAGACATAATCATCTTCGCTAGCTCAAAATCTGAATGGCAATAGTCAGGCTCACTCGCAATGACGGGAGCGGGTATGGATGCGAGTTTCTCAACGTCAGCAATGAATTGCTCAAGCACCTTACGCGGCCCCATTGCATCAACGCCAAGGTCCATTCTTGCGCAGTCGTCAAGGTTTGAAAGTGCTTCGTATGCACCACCAACCCGCAGCGCGATTTCCTCTGTCTTGTTCATTTCATATCTCCAGCTACATTTACAGTCACCCCGATTTGCGTATCTGCCCAAGCTTTCAACTCCTCGGAAGCTTTCATGTGTTCGCCCCGCTTAAATTTTTTTGCCCGTGATAGACTCAGCTGTCTTGAGCATTGCGGTGGCTGTCCATAAACGATTAACTTGCATTTTTGTGTTGGCGTAAAGCTTACAAGCTGAAGCCAGAGCAGTTGCACGATAGACAGCTACAGCAGAGGGGCCCGAAAATGTTGTGCAACCATTTGAGCCTGTGATTGTATTGTTCATTCTTCATCTCCGTCTTCTTCAAGGATTTCAGTCTTAATACGAGCACGATCTTCATCTGTCATTTTACGCTCGAGCCAGGCTGCTTTGTATCCTTTACGATCAAGGACATTAAACTCAACATCTGCATAACCATAATAGTCATCTGCGCTCGGGCAGGTATGGGCAGAACCGCGCCACGGTTTGACAACGGTGCATGTGGTTACTTCAATCAAACACGGAATGCCTTGGATGTTGCTTTCGATTTGCATTTCGTTCTCCTGTGTTAGTAGCGAATGAAGTAATTATACCAATTCGCTTAACGGATGTCAATTATTCAGGAAATAGAAGAATGAAGGTACTAAAGAAAGGTCTTTAACTTCTGTGCAGTTCTTGCGTCGAAAGAAATCTGCAAAACGTTTGGTTAAGACTTGTTCAATATAAATAGCACCGAACCCGTAACTAGATAGATCTTCTAAAGAATCAAAAAGTTGAGTAAATATACCACAACCTTTATGACCACAGGATACGTTAGCAATGTCAAATGTGCGTATAAGCCCGTGTTTTCGTGGATCCTGTCTAACGCATTGGCGGACATAGATTTCTATATTGTCAAATTGCAACCATTGATTAGAATGTTTGGACATTACAAATCCCCGAATCTCTTTAGGTATGGGCATTTTAGTCACCGCTCTGCACCTTGCCAAAGACGAGCGACTCAATATCACCGCCACGCGGGATAGCCTTGTTGATGGTGAAGATGTCGTACTTCTTGTCAAGATCAAACCCATCCAAATTGGTACGCTTTTCCATCTCAGCTTCCAATGCGGAAAGTTTGCCAGGGTATAGGTCTGCATAGTGCATAATCTGGCGCTGTTGAATTTGCAAAGCCTCACGAGGCGTCATCATGATGGGCATTTTGTTTCTCCTTAGTCTTCAAAGAAAGGTGGATCAGTTTATCGTTCCATTGGTTGATCTGCCGATGTGCTTTGTGCCACAGCCCGCAAGGCGAGCCACGCGGGACTCTGCTCACACGCCACCATCCTTTATGAATAAAAATGTGGGGCTTATCGTTGCCAACATTAGACCGGGACATTGTCTTTCTTCCAAAGTTGAGCTGAAGCAGGTCCGCGCATAATACCATCTAAAACAGAAATTGAAACAAAATGCGAACTGGACTGCCAGGACTTGCGCGGAACCTTACTGTTGATTTTAAAATCAATTTTATAATTAGAATTATCTTCAAATACGCGAACAAGATTTGTTGCAAGTGCAGTTGCAAGTGTTGCAGAAGTAATAATAAGACGTTCCGTATGCGCCCCACCCCGAACACCGAATTCAAGAATACAGTTCATTTCCATTCCTTTTCATTACCGAATGAAACTATTGTACGCTTTCAATTGACGTCTGTAAAGCACAAATGCAAACAGGACAGCGATTCTGGAAGCTGTCCTGTCTTGAGTATGATAGATTTCAGGGGAAGGAGGTTGGTAAAGTCTCCTTCCCGCTATCTAACCGTATTCGTCCGATGGCGCCTTGCCGAATAATTTGCCGCTAACTCGCGAGAATGCAGCAGGGTTGAAAAGGGATCGGGCCGCGCCGGCATCAACCAAGGATGCTACGGCAGAACGGGCCGGGCTAAAGGAGGGGATAATGGTCAGCAGGCGCGCCCATGCCACAAGTGCATTTGCGAAAAGGCCTTTAACCGTTAAAAGCAACATCCCCTCACATCCTTTCTGGGCTACGCTCATTTGTTTAGTTTAGTTAAGTTAGTATAACTAGGTTTAGTTCGATTGTAAATATCTGATTTAAATTAACTTTTCATAATCGTGTTGAGTGCTGTTTGCTCTAGTGCAATACGACGTTGAATAATTGCTTCTTGCTGAAGACCGATCTTTTTAACAGCCTCAAAGGCTTCTTGCAAGATTGAATTCACCTTTGATGTTAAAGTCAAAGCTTCTTCGTTAAGCTGTTGAACTTCAATATCAATTTGAGTCAGCACTTTACCAACATCGGATAGTGTAATCATGTTATCCACCTGTTTTAAGCCAAAGCCCGGTTTTCTTGTCTTCGGTGTATTCCTGCCCCAAACCTGTCCCAAGCTTATTCAGCCCCGGCCCTAGCGTAAAGCAAGTCTTGCACATGCAAGACCATGGACCCCGATTGGTTTTGGCGTCGTAAAAGACTTTATGAATTGGTCCGTCACAAGTTTCGCAGAAACCCGGAACAGGACTGAGCCAATGCTTGATTTTTGTGGTCATTTTTGGAATCCTCCGTAGCATCGAAGCGAATATTTATTCACTTGACCTTGCCAGTATAAGCGATCGATTTTAAGACAGGCGTAATGTTTTGCATTCTTTGGAGTGAATGCAATTTCAAATTCAAGAAGCCAAAGAATAATTTTGCTTATTAGCAGATTGAATTTCATTTCAGTTCCTTAATCGTAAAAATCTTCAGCGTACCTGCCCAGCTTCAAATGCTGTTCAATGCGATCAATACGTTCTTCAAGCGGCATGTTTCCTTCACGCTCATACTTTGTCGGAGGAGGTGGAGGTAACTGGCGCTTTTCAAATCGCTGGTATAGAGCTGTATTAGCTTGCCTAGCTCTTCTAGCGCCAAGTGTATTACCTGCAGAAATTGCAGCTTGTTTGATTAATTCGTTAGCTCTACAAAGATGTTGATATTCGGCTTCGTCTTCAGGACTTAGTCTAAGCGCCATTTTTAATCCCCTTGACCACATGTTAGGTCCCAATCTTCTTCCGCAACTTGTTGGGCATATTCTTCAGAAAACCCTTGACTAATAACAAGGCGCATTGCTGCTTGAATACACTGATAGTACCCGAAACCTTGACGCTCAAGACGTCTTACTTCTTTGGAAGCAAGACTGAATTCAATTGTCTGTGTGCAAACTGCGCTCATTTCACACCCCAAATCACAGTGACTACAATTAAGACCGCAACAATGAAAAGAATTACTAAACCAATGAAGTTAGGCATCCTGATAAATTTGGAAAGGGATTGGTTCGAAACCGTTTGTAAAGTTTGCATCCAACCGGGCAAAGTAACCCCATGCACCAAGATGCGAAGCAACATAGTTCGGCGGAAGCTGGTGATTGCCACCTGCAAAGGGAACGAAGATGTAACCAGCTTTGATCGGGTCATTATTGAATTGGTCTAGGATAGACATTTGCTTTACCTCGTTGTGTTTAACTGCCAATGAAGTAATTATAGTTGATTGCTTTGCGTCTGTAAAGCAATATTAGTCCCCAGACTCAAAACGTGCCATGTATTCGTTAAACGTCATATCGCGAGCAAGCTGGAATGTTTCCTTTTTATTAGCGACATCAATGTTTAACAGCTCCAAAGCAGATTTACGATCCTCTACTGCTTTTTTCCAAGCGTCCCGGGTTTGTTGTATATATAGCCTGTGCCGCTGGCGCGCTTCGGCCTTAGCTTTGACTTCAAACCCTCGTGCAATGAGCTCCTGTGCTTGTTTAATGCGCCGATGATCACTGTTATCCCATCCGCCCGGATCTTCCCCTCTCACAATAGCGACCCGGATATGCTCTTCAGCCATTTCAGGCGTAGTGAGAATCGCTTGCAAGTATTTAGACTTAAACCCTTTCAACCGAATCAGATGTGCTGCATGAAGCGAGTTTGATTGCATTACTAATTCAATGTGGTTATCGAATGCAATAGACTCTGTTGGCGTCATCAAACCCAACCAAGATTCTGAGCTCAATATTTCACGACCTTCCAAGCCAACCTTAGGCTCAGGCAGGAGTGCCTCGTTATTAGGCATAAACGGCATGACATTAACGAGCTCAAGTTTGTCATTGAGTTGAGCTGTATATGTGCCGGGAGGAACAGCTTCTGGACATTTTCCGAAATTTAAAGGCATTCCGGAATTAAACATATTATCTATTTGATTTATATCAAATGAGCCATAATAAGGATACCTTTCTGTATTTCCTTTTCCAATTTTTTGAACACCATCCCCATCGCATTCCGGGCAGTCGTCCTCCCATTCTTCATAGTCGGATTCGCCATGTCGAAGGCTTTTCCAGATACTTCCTGTTCCGTTACACTCTTTGCAGACCTCAGCAACAGAAGGGTTCGAACCTTTATCGTCAAAGAATAAGACTCCTTCATTTGGCATTGTAGGCCCGGAACTACCTTCCCCGAACATAGCGTCCAGTTTAGCAGCGTCTGCATCAAGCTCAGGGGAACCGTGCGTGAATTCTTGTTGGAAAGAATCCGTCCTGCTGTTTAGCAATGACTCTTTATATTCCTCAGGCAACTGTTCGATTAATTCTCCAAGAACTTGCTGACCTGTTTGGGTGACTTGTTCTGCAAGATCAGGAATGAATTCACCTGTAAGGCTGAAATTTCCCTTTACAAAGAAAGCGGGTTTATCTATTCTATTGACCACATTATCTAATTTATAACTATCGTCTAGGATACTTTCTTGTGACGTATTACGATCAAATGCTTCAGTATCAAAAGGGAATGGGAGCTTTGTGGATGAAGTTGGTTCAGTTACAGGTTTATCATATAACTTTGATTCAGGACCAAGCTTCCCAAATGCCTTATTAAGCTCGACCTTATCTTTATTTTCAGCGCCGATACGTTTAGCCCAACCAGAAGCCCGTGGCCCATCTTCTTCACCGGGACCATCCCCGTCATAATTAGGAGGAAGATCCTTTTTAGGCGAACCGAACTTACCAAATGTGGAATTGACTGTTGCTTCCAATGGAGTGATAGGGGGCTTGTCCGTAATGTCCCGCGTCCCGCGTCCAATAGCTTGCTTAGGTGGCGTAAGGTCCAAAGCAGGTGGCGTGTCGTACTTGGGCAAAGCAGCGACAGACTCGTCCTCGCCAACTTCCATTTTAGCGGGTTCCTGCAATACCTCCGCAGTAGGTGTTAATGGCTGCTCTTTATTGTTGAGAGCATTGAGCCAGGATGGTTTAACAATAGGTTTATCAGTTGGTTTGGACATATTTATCTCGAGTAATTTTAATCTTAAGTTCCAGATACTTGTGTTCTAGATCAGAAACATAAGTTTCCCATTGACTCATTGCAAGCTGTTTATCCTGAAGCGCTTTCTGCCAATTATGACGCGCCTCAATAAGTTCAGGGTGAGTTTCAAATATTACAGGCACATTAGGCGTTTTCAACTTCTTAGGCATCTTGTGCCTCCTTGTTAGCAGAGTCAAGTTTAAGCGTCAGGTAAGCTTTGTTGAGATGAGCGATGTAAGTGTCCCATTGAGCCATTGCCTCGTTACGTTGAGCAATAGCAGCCTTCCAGGCACTTTTGGCCGCAGCTACTTCCGGCGGGATTGCTTGCTTCCTTTTGCGCTCTTGAAATAGCCGTTGGCGCTCATTGTTTTTTAGACGCCGCTGCTCAACCTCATTAGCTTCATCTTCTCGCAGCCATTGTTCCGTCATTAGACTAGTATGCGACAAAGCATCTTCTGTATTTAGAATATGCCTGTTTAGATATTCACTGTAAGACTGAGTTTCAATTAATTGACGGAGAATTTTTGGATCGTATGGATTTGAACTGCGTGATGGAGTCACCACATATTTAGGATCTGTATATTTCTTGAGCCGTCTATTGTAGTGCAAAGTTTCTTCACGATGAATTGTGATTTGTTTGATTTCACCAGCACTGAAACCTTCTTGTGCTTCGTATAGGCAACGGCCTACGCCTTTGCTGTCTGCAACATAGTCATAATCGTCAAGTTCAAAGAGATTGGAAGACATGATTTACTTTGTTAGCTGTTAGGAAGCATATTGTAACACGTTATATTTAGGAAGTACGCTTTTATAGTTATAGATTCAGCTTGTTATGTTCATGGATCATTTTAACCGTTAGATGTAGGAATGGGGATAGAATTGTTATGTGTTATATAAGGATAGTCCTAAGCGTAGCCCTAAATTTGCAGGTACTCCCCCACCCCTATAAACAGGGAAAGTCACCCATCCTTTAAATAAATTGCTTCTTGATGTGATATACCTTTGAGGGTACCCCTTATTTTACCTTTTAATTTTTTTTTATAGTTAAGTTATTGTTTTTTAAGGTATTCTAGTATTAAACTTTTAATTTTTTTAGTTGTTTTAGATGTAAGTGTATTCAGTTACAAAATAAAAAACGTTTAGAAAAACTTTTTTTAAAAAGTTATTTTTATTATTTTACTTTTTGCTTACTTTTATTATTTTATGCATCAATAACAGGTTCGGTGCAAACTACTGTACGTTTAAACAGTGCGGTTTCGGGACTGTAGTTTTATACAGTAGTTTATATTCAATTAATCTACTTGGGAATAAAACGAAAGTAGGAGTCGCCGTCAAACTCGCCCGGTATCGGGTCCAGCTTGGGAGCGCAGGGTATAAACTTTTCAACAAAGTCTTGAGCTGCATTGAACTTTTCTTGGTCATCATCTCCGTATTGATAGGACACAGTGAGGCTTTTGGTATTGTTTGTTGCAATCAGACGGGCGCCACGGTGATTGGTGGCAGGATAATAGCGGACGCGAATTAGTTGCATTTGGACACCTCTTATGCCCAAATAAAATCAAGTTGGTCAAGGTCGAGACCGTCCAGCATAAAATCAATAGCTTGGTCAATTGCATTGATATCTGGTAAAACTAATTCACCGTAACCATCGTCATGATAAAAGTTTAGCAAACTGCACATATGCGGTTTCATGATGTTACCTCTTAATGTGGTTAAGGTTGAGTGCATTTTCGTTTAACGACCATCATAAGCACATCCGCAAAGGTCGGCTAGATTTAACTAGCGTTCTAGATCTGTTTATTGTAGCGTCCGTTAGACGCTATATAAAAAGTCTAGGAATGAAATTCAAATTCGCTGTCAATGGTGCGCTGAATCATTGCTACAAACAATTTTGATCCTTTTTCAAAATCAATTTGAATACCATACTCCAGCCAACCGGGATGTTTATAAGCAGGCGCGTCCGCTGCGACACGTGAGCTGCAATAAATTTTAATGGTGCTGGCCGTGGGAACGTATTGGTTGGCCTTAAGCAGAGCGCGACTGATTGCTTCCGGTTCGCCGTCAATTTTGTTGCAGACTTCAATTGTGCATGTCATTTTAAATCTCCCGAGCATCGTAAAATTGACCTGGCTTCAACATTGGGTCATCTTGACATTCTGACCAGCGTGAAGGCATCAACGCCATTGTTAGTTGATTTGCAATCATTTCCGCTTCATATTCAGGAGCATCAATAATAAACCCAAAATTATTACAGCCTTGTCCAGTTGCAATAACTCCCGCTGTAATTGATGGATAAGCTTCTTGGATTGCTTTAAAGAAACCTTCTGTATTATTGGGCTTCTTTGCTGCGGCAATATTGATCCACATTTTAAATCTCCAATCCTGTAAAATTTTGGTTCGGTTATTCAGGTGTCGTACTGTTCAAGATGCCCTCAATGGCTCTGAACTGCGATGGCGTTATGTTGAGCCAGTTAATATGCCCGACTTCGCTAACAATCTTTAACTTGATTTGACCGCACTTCTCTACAGGAAGCGGACAAGCTTTGAGCATCTGTTGATCCATATATTCATTCACTTGGTTTGGCATGGCAAATTCCTCCAAAAATTACGGAATGCTATTACGACGGCAGCGACAAGCGGAATGCTTACTGATATCAATACGTCGCTTGAGCTGGCTAGATCATTTGAGAACAGCCAGCCTCCGTACAACATCAAAATGAAACTGATTAAGCAAAGGCCTACCACGATGCAGGCATTAATGTGGTTATTCATGATGCGCTCCCGTAAGTATGGAATGTGATAAAGCAAGTCACACAGGCGCTATAAGGCGTCAGACGGATCATATCCCCATATTTTTCAACCTTGCATCTTATATTAGTCCAATTAATTTCCTTCTTAACCGCTCGGACTATTGCAAGATCGCTTTTGCCTTCTAAACCTCTAAGCTCACTACGCTTGACCCAAGAATAATTTGCTTCACCGCCATATGTATCGGTAACTTCAATTTGAACAATTAAATTAGTTGCCACGGTTCTTCTCCTTGAGGTATTGAGCCAAAGCCATACACCATTCAAAATATGAAATTTCTTTGACGATGTAAGTATGAGGTGTCACTTCCGGTTTAAGTTGATCCATGATTTCCTCCAATTTTATTCAGTTACTGTTAGCAAGTAGATGGGCACTGTCCCGCAATGCCCATGAACTTGTTAAAAGTTACTGGCGTTATCCGCAATCCATTGGATCAAATCAGCGGCTGTTGCAACTTCTTCCAGCGTCGCTTGGGCGCTTTCGTTGGCGACACGCGACAGCAGGACGTCCTTGGCGTCGTCAAACGCAGCTGGCAATTTTGCGGCCTTGTTTTGACCCGGCAAACGACCTGTAATGCCGTTAAATTGGCGCCAGCGGGCATATTGGGTGCGCAACGTGCATTCGTTGTAACCTTGCAAGGCGTTAAACAGCTCTGCAGATGTGCAAGTATGTTCCGGGCTAGTGAGCTTGTCGCACGTGTCCCAAATGATGCAGCATGTGGAACCCTTGCTTGGGCGCTTCAGACCATTTTGTTCCGGACGGTTCGGTTCAATGGTTTTACCAGTTTTTTCGACAACAGGTTTTGCGGCAGGTGCGGGAGCTGGCGGAACGGTTTCCGGGTTGAGCATGGCACCAAAAAGGGCAGAACAGACGCCGTTGGATTGGGGCACGGATTCCTCCAATTCTTCCGGTTCGCTGTTAGATGCTTCCGGTTCAACTTCCGGTTCAACTTCCGGGAGCTTTGCAACAATTTCCCAACCTTCGTCACCTTGGACTAGGGAAAAGGTTTCTTGCCAATTCTTACCGTGCTTCTTGGATGCTTGTTGCTTTGCAACGGCTTCAGTTTTGTATGCAGACATGGTGATTCTCCTAATGAATGAAGTGAAGTGCTACGGTTTAATATTCTACCGAACGGGTAGGCGCGTCAAGTTGAATTTGCTTGATGAAAAGTACCAAAATTTGTCAGGTACTTTTAGTCCTGCGAACTATAAGATACATATTGCGATCCATGGTTGTTTCCAATCACCGCGCCTACAAAGCACATTTAATCCATTAATGTGCTTCACACTGAATTGTTCCATTTCTTTGTACATTTTATTCCCCTGTTAAATGGTCAGCGCGGAGGTTAGCTGTTTGCTTACCCGATGTATGTATTATGTGCTTTTACTTAACGGCTGTAAAGCACTTTATGCATTAAAATGCAAATACTTATTAATGATTAGAGGGTTTGTAATAGCAATTCCCTATCGGGTATAGCACAGCTTTAAAGCGTGTTATTTGCCTATTATTTAGGCAAATAAGCAAGAATCAGACCTGTCATAATATTGTCATACACTAAGCAATAAGCAGACCAGAAAATCGCCTACTTATTAGGCAAAATGCACATTATGCAAAATAGATACCCTCTACAAGGCACCTGCCTCAGCGTATAAGCGATTTAAAGTTTTACCCTCACAATGGTATTAGCACGTCCGCGTTCGTGCAGCTGGCGCGATTTGTAGCAGCCTAAATAACAGGCATACTGCACACACTAGGCAAGCAATAACTAGACCTGCGAGGTGCATGGTACATATGTGGCTTATCTAGCAATAACTAGACCATACGCTGCACACTACACAGCACAGAGGGCCTAATAAACAGGCGCCCGATAAACAGGCAGTATATGCAATACATAAGCAATAAACAGACCATGCCTGCATGGTACGCTATATGCTATGCATCGCCTATATAGTGGGCGCCTACATACTAGGCACTACGCACAGCACATGCATCGCCTAAATACTAGGCAACAGGCAGCAAATAATAAAAAGGCCACCCCCACACCCCCCTTGATACTTTTGACAGATACCCGGGCCCACCCCAATTCTACCTATCTTTAGACAGTTCCCTGAACATCACTTGATTCCTCTATCTACTCTCTCACTAGATATACTCTACCTCTACTATATTACGATACTTCATATGGTACAATTCTTGCTATACATGCGCGTACATGTCTATAAGTATGCTCTACCAATGTATAACACTCTCTAACGCATCCCACTTATACACGTATATACATTCATAAACTTTCACCCCCTGTTTTATACAGCAATTATAAGATGCTAAAAATAGTGGGCGCTATTCCCATGAAGTCTTTGCGATCGTTAAGCAGCCCTTATTTGCAGACACTTGCCTATCCAAATACTAACAGTTACAATGGCTTCACTTGAAAACGAAACCAAACAGCCAGCCCTGCATTTCGACTGCACTACTTATCTCTTAGGAGCTCTAATTAATGTGGTCATCATTGTAGGGACTCCCGGGTAACAGCGGGGTATGACCATCAATATACTGTTACCCTGAACTGGCCGAGCAGGGCCTAGCTGCTACGAATCGATGTTGTAAAGACGGATATCCTAAAAGCTGGACTAGCTCAATGTAATGTTGAGTGATTGGGTAGCGACGATTAAAGCCTAAAGGGTGTATGCCTAGCGTCGTCCGGATCCGTTTGAAGTCCCTAGTCGGGTTGTTGCAGGGCTCGAGCATTAGTTTGGACGTGTCCAGCTAGTGCCTGTTGCAACTCGGCGCCAATATGTATGGACCTTGGGCCGCTTAAGGGATTGGGCGACTATGATTCTGGTGAGCTATCCACTTGCCATATACTACACCTCTAACCTCATACGTGTGCGGTGGCAGGGTCCAGACATCTTGGCGGGAGAAAGCGAATAGGGTTAGCGGAGTTAGAGGTTGCCTTCCGGGGTGCTTGGGCACTTGACACGATACGGGAAGGTTCTTAGCGGGAGTTATGTCTTTGACCTCTGAACTTCCGTGATGATAGAAAGGTGCCTTTGCCCACTCCCTCCCGCCAAGAGCTAAGTATGGATCTGCTTGTTGCTACTTTTATCCACCGGGAATCTTCCCATTGGGTTATTAGTTTTCGAATCTTCAGGCAGATCCATAGTTAGCTGTAACAAAGATTAACGGAGTGTGTAGCTCAGTCGGTAGAGCACCAGATCCTGGACTGTATTCTCATTTTGTGAGTTCCGCGGTCCTTGGTAAGCTGGATGTCGGTGGTTCGAGCCCATCCACACTCCATCAATTTAGTCGCGATAGGTGGATATTTGACGAACGACGCTCATTGCGGCGGGCTTGTTGACCGTTGAGTTGGGCTGGTTTTTGGAGACTGAAATGGACAAAAACAAAACCTACTACTGCCTCGGAAACGGAGAGAGCGGCTGCGACGGATGCGGGCAGGAATATAACGGGCAGCAGTTGAACGAGCTTCCAGACGAGTACCGCAAGCGAATGCAGGCAGAAATGCAGCGGGTTGATGACACCGAATGCATTCTGAGTGGCCGCCCATGGTTTGTTATAGCGCCGAAGAAGCCGATACCGACAGGCATATCAGCGTACAGCGACAAAAACGGCGATCTTGTGAGCACCTACCCGGACGGGCCGGCTCGTCGGTGACACCCTATTGCAACTGGATCGGAAGTCCGGTGTAGTGGTATGTCGAGCCGTGTATCAATGCAAGCGAACTTTAGTATGTTTCAATCTTCCGTGAATGATTCATGCAAACGGCTTTCGAATTTAAAGTTACAGCTCGGGATCTACCACAATTGACACCCGGTTAAAGATTTGGAGTACAAACCAAGGCTAAAGATTTACCGCAGCACTATTTAACCACAAGTTAAATTAGAAGGTAACAACGAGTGCATCAGGACTGCTAAGTGCTCGTTTTATTACGTGAGGATATATGCTTAAAGATCTAATCTACGCAATTTTAATCATTGTTGTCATTGTCCTAGCCGTTGTCCTCAGTTTTGCCCAGCTTAAAACTTATACTTGTGAAAACACTTGGAAAGATTCAGGTATGCAAGCGGAATGGCGATTTACATCAGGGTGTATGCTCCGGCTCCCAAATAAAACTTTGGTTCCAGCTAAGTCCTGGCGTACAATGTGAGTTCGCTTTAATGCTCTTGTTGCTGGAAGGTCTAAGCAGCACCCTTGTAACGTGCAGATCTCAGTTCGATTCTGAGCAAGAGCACCAGTTTGTGACGAATGTGCAGTAACGAGGCACCAATCGGCGTTATGGGATTCACGAGCCTGTAAATCGATAAGCATCCTAGCGGAAGTCGTTACCGCCGTCACTTTTAATTAAGGGGGAATAAAATGTTTGGCATGATGAATCACTTGAATATTCATATTTGTGAAAATGCAGAAGATGCTTCAGCAAAAGGTCATATTTATTCCCAACCTGCCTACAATGCTGTAGAGATTGAAAAAGTTGTAGTTGTGCGTCAGGGAACGGTTGAAGGCAATTCTTCTGTTGATCTTGTTCTGCATGACGCAAAAGGTAATAAATTTGTTGTCATGCTGACAGGTAATTTACTTAAATCCATTCCTTGCTAGGAGATTAACATGCAAAGGCTAAATATGGGTTGGCACGATCATCGCGGCCACGTACCGAGCGTTCCGGATGGTGATGAGCCCAAGAAGGAACCTTCCAAGTAATACTAGCCCGGGTGGCGAAATTGGTTAGACGCACCAGACTTAAAATCTGACGACGAATGTCATACGGGTTCGATTCCCGTCCCAGGCACCAAGAAGTCATATGATTATGTAACTATAATCATAAATTACACCTTATAATGGAAAGATCTCCTCTTTCCAACTGGTGTTGAGCATGAAAATCTTAGAATTGATTGCAAAATGGCGCAAAGGGTGTCAGCTTTCTCCGCATAATCCAATTGGATGCAGCGCATGCACAGAAACTTTGATCAATAAAATCGAAGATTGTGCAACTATCAGCTTATATTCAGCTTGTATTACGCCTAAATTACATGCTACAGTTAAAAATCTACAGGATGTTCTTTCTGTAGATCAAAATAATAAAGATTCTGAGCATAAAGTCTTAGTCCGTTCCAACGATCTTGAATCTTTATTACATGAATTTTTCAGGTTAGATATGTTGCTTCGTCAGCATAACCCAACTGTGCAGATTGACTATCAGGAGGAACATCGTGTCACCTAAAGCTGAATTTACAGGAAAAGATGTTAATTACTACATTGTAGAGATTCCTGATCCTAAGCGCCTAGACCCTTATACAGCAGAATGTGAAGATATTATTGAAGCTTTGGGTATGACCTTTGCAGAAGGTTGTGCTTTCAAGGCTTTATGGCGTTCTTGTGCTGCCCGAACCCTTGGTAAGCAAAAGAAGGGTCAGGATGAAGCTGGTATTTATGATGCTGAAAAAGTAGAATACTATGGGGCAAGGATGGTTGCTTCCCGTAAACGTATCGCTTTACATAAGACTTCTGAATTAGATAGGGAAGTATGCATTGTTGGCGATATTTCTAAACAAGGTAAATTTGCCCCGTTTTTTAAGAAACTATTTGAAGAAATGGGTCTTACACCTAATACAGATACTGCAACTTCTATTAAATGTGATGGGAGAACGAAATGATCTGGATACCTAATGCATTATATGAAGTATTGCCTATTTTTTATATCTTATTGGCGATATTTGGAGTCTTTTCACCTGAAACCTATGGCCGATTCTGCGGACTTGTTTTGATTGGCGCAGCTTACCACATTTATAGGATGCGACGCAAAGCTCGCAACAATGTGGTCACCGGAGTCCGCAAATGAGCACTGATACAACTCCATCCAAATCAAATTATCAAAAAATCCTTCAAAAGGCAATGAGGGAGAAGATGTCAGCTGAAATACGTCTTCAAGCTGCCAACCTTAATTATTCAGCAGCATGTGCTGACGAAAATGAGGAACTTCGCTCACGTTTTCGTCAAGAAGTCCATGCTTTGCAGGATATCATTCTAGATTGCGTGAATCTTGTATTCTTCTGTACTGTTCGACTTGGGGAAGGTAATGAATAACATAGAAGCTAAGACTGGAATGGTTTGGTTTGACCGTTATGCCTTTCCATCATATTGGGGATTCTGCCCAAATGAAGAAGCTTGGAAAAAGCAGATGAAGATTGTTGGATGCAAAGGTGAAAAATACCCTGACTTTGAAAAAGATACACAAGCCCGAGTTTCCGAATTCATGTCTTTTGATCACAAGCATATTCTTATCGTTACCTTGGGTGACTTTGCAGGTCGCGATCCTATTGGCATTATTGCGATAATTGCACATGAAGTCGAGCATGTCTGGCAGTATATGAAGAAGCATATGGGCGAAGACAATCCCGGTACTGAAGTTGAAGCGTATGTTAAACAAGATATGCTTGCTTCTATGCTTTATGCCTATGAAAAATATAGGCATAAGGTTACGAAAAAGATTAAAACTAAGTAATCTTTGCTTAGTTTAAGGGGTAGGGTTTAATAACCTTACCACTTTTGCTTTATATGCAGGCTGTGCGCGACACTGCTACAGGGCAGCGCAAGATTATGCGTTATTCTCGGTCGTTGCCTTGTAAAAGAGCAATTTGTCTTTTATACTCCAGCCATGGTGCATAAAAGGTGAATCAAATGACTAACGGGGTATTTTGGAAATCTAACTACGGCGAACAGGTCACTTCCGATCTTACGGCGCAGGAAAAGGAACTCCGCGACTTATTTGTTCAGGAGTACCTTACAGATTTTGATGAAGTTGCCGCATGTATCCGATGTGGCTTCATGGATTCCTATGCAAAGCAGTATGCCATTCAGTTCATGGGTGAGACCTATGTTCGACGGCGTATTAATGAGCTGTCACGAGATATTGGAAATGTCGATAATAAAGAAGAAACCGCCAAAACAAAACAGGTTATTATCACTTCACTATTTCGGGAAGCAAACTATCGCGGCTCGGGTGCTAGTCATGGCGCTCGTATTGCAGCTCTTGCCAAACTTGCCTCGTTGCATGGCATGGATGTACCAACAAAGATGGAACAAACCATCACCCACAAGGGTGGAGTGATGGCTGTACCGGGTATTGCTTCGTGTGACGATTGGGAAGCTCAGGCTATTCAAAGCCAAGAGAAGCTTACCAGCGAGGCTGAAAATTGAGGGTTCTTGCTGATGGTACAAAAGTTGTCTGGGAACCGCTTAAAGGATCTCAGACGCTTTCGCTTACCTGCCCCGCAAATATTATTGTATTCCATGGCACACGTGGCCCAGGGAAGACTGACGCACAATTGATGCGTTTCCGACGTAATGTTGGCCAGGGCTATGGTCGTTATTGGCGTGGAATTATCTTTGACCGGGAATACAAGAACTTGGACGACTTGGTTTCCAAGTCTATGCGCTGGTTTCCTGAATTTAAGGACGGCGCCCGCTTTATGTCAAGTAAAGCTGACTATCGTTGGGTTTGGCCAACAGGTGAAGAACTACTTTTTCGAGCAATCAAGAAGGATACAGACTATTGGGGTTATCATGGTCAAGAATTCCCTTTTATTGGTTGGAACGAATTAACAAAATACCCAAACGACAATCTATTCGAATCAATGATGTCCTGTAATCGTTCATCGTTTCTTCCGATGGAACATCCTCAGTATTATAATGACGATCCTACCCCTCATTATTTGCCTGAGTTACCGCTTGAGATCTTTATTACCACAAACCCTCACGGCGCTGGCCATAATTGGGTTAAGAAGCGTTTCATTACACCCGGTAAGCCTGGACAAATTGTAAGACGTGTGGTCAATGTATTTAATCCACGAACTCAGCAACGGGAAGATATTGCAAAAACACAGACTCATATTTTTGGATCCTATCGTGAAAATAGATATTTATCACCTCAATACGTTGCTGAGTTGGAATCGATTACTGATCCAAACAAGCGTAGGGCTTGGCTGTTTGGTGATTGGGATATTGTTGCTGGGGGCATGTTTGATGATGTTTGGGATCAAAATATTCATGTCATTGAACCTTTCGATATCCCTTCTAATTGGCGGATTGATCGTTCTTATGATCACGGCGAATCTAGGCCTTTTTCTGTAGGTTGGTGGGCTGAATCGGATGGATCCGATGTCAAGCTTTCTGACGGTAGATGGATGAGTACCGTTAAGGGTGATTTATTCCGAATCGATGAATGGTACGGCTGGACTGGAAAACCAAATCAAGGTTTACGATTATTATCTATAGATATTGCGGCTGGTATTGTTGAAAGAGAAGTCCAGGCAGGTATTTATAATCGGGTTGTCCCTGGACCTGCTGATAATAGTATATGGGACGTTGAGAACGGTAATTCTATCGCTGCGGATATGGCAAAGCCTGTTAAGATTAATGGGAAGCGTTATAAAGGTGTTCAGTGGCATCGAAGCGATAAAGCAAAGGGAAGCCGTACTGCTGGATGGAAACAACTTCGTCAGTATTTGAAAGATGCTTTGCCTATTGTAAGAAAAGACGAAAACGGTAAAGAAATTATCCTGCCACGTGAAAAGCCTGGTATGTTTATCTTTAATACCTGTAAAATGTTTGCAGAACTATTCCCGGTTGCCCCTCGTGACGAGACTAACCCGGACGATATTGATACTGACTCTGAAGATCATATTTGTGACGAAGCTCGTTACAAAGCACTTTCAACTGAAACTGGTGCCCGTGGCGGCAGAACTCAAGGAATGTAATCATGTCATTAAAGAGCGTTCACCCTGAATATTCGGTAATGCTTCCTGAATGGACTTATATGCGTGATTTCCATAATGGGGAGACCGCAGTTAAGAACAAAACCGTGCAATATTTGCCCGCAACAGGTGGTATGATTCTTGATGGCATGCTTCCTAATCAAGTGGGGTATGAGGTTTATAAAGGTTATATTTCACGGGCAATATTTCCTGATTATGTTAAAGAAGGTGTTGAAGCATTAATTGGTTTAATTCATCAACACGATGCAAAAATTGAACTTCCTCCCCGGATGGAATACCTTCGTAAAAAAGCAACCATCAGCGGTGAATCCTTATCAATGCTTCTTCGTAAAATTAACGAAGAACAATTGATTACCGGACGGTTAGGTTTATTAGTTGATTTACCTGCTAAGCCAGATCCTGCAAATCCTGAACCGTTTATCTCAATGTATGTTGCTGAGAGTATCACCAATTGGGATGATCGCTCGTCCGAGATCGGTGAAAACGAACTTGATTTTGTTGTACTGAATGAAAGTTGTTATGAGCGCGAAGACTTCAGCTGGAAGTTTGAAGAAAAATATCGTGTTCTACAATTAATTGAACTGATAGAAGATGGTCCGAAAGTTTATACACAATCGCTTTGCTGTTCTTCGGAATATGATGAAAATCTAGAACAAACTCCAATGCTTCGAGGTCAGACGTTAGATAAGATCCCTTTCGTCTTTATTAATTCCAAGGATTTGATTGCTGCACCAGATTTCCCTCCTTTAGCTGGTCTTGGTCGAGCTTGCCTTGCGATATATAGAGGGGAGGCAGACTACCGTCAAAACTTGCATATGCAAGGTCAAGACACGCTAGTAACTGTAGGGGGTATTCGAAACCCTAATGCGGTTCCCGGTCAGGAGGATGCTGTTCGTATTGGCGCAGGAAGCAGGCTCGACCTTGAAATGGGCGGGGATGCTAAATTTGTAGGTGTATCATCTACAGGTCTTGCGGAGCAACGTAATGCAATTGAGAACGATCGCAAACGTGCAGAATTCAAGGCTGGTCAATTAATTGGCAACCAAAGTATTAAGAATGAATCCGGTAATGCAATGCTGGCTCGTCTTGCTGCACAAACTGCTAATCTAAATCAGATTGCTTTGTCGTCTGGGGAAGGCCTTGAACGCGCGTTGCGTCATATTGCTATCTGGATGGGTGAAGACCCTGCAAAAGTAAAAGTCCTTCCGAATACAGAATTTACAAATGCAGCCTCCAATGCTCAGGAACTTGTATATTTGATGACTGCTCGTAAGATGGGTGCCCCGCTTGCCTTGCAAAGTATCCATCAGTCCTTAAAGGATAAAGGATATACAATGATGGAATATGAAGAAGAATTGAGACTTGTTCGTAAAGAAGATCATTTGTTCCAGGATCCTGTTCAAAACAACCAGCTTCAGAATACACCAATTGATCAGAATAAGCAAGATCCTGAATCACAACAAAAACCGTAGTAAGCTTTAACATCCGAGCGGGTCAATGGTGATTACGCGGATAATATTCTGCATGGCAGAGAGGTACTAAAATGGCTTTAAAAGCAATCGTTGATACATTGGAAGGTCTTGATGAACATGTTGCAGGTCTTTATACGCAACGCGGCGACAAATTTGAGTTGTCTGTTGAGATTCCAGGCATTGAAGGTGTCAAGACGTTTACGGACTTTTCTAACCTCAATAACGCTCTGCGTAAGGAACGCAACGACCACAAGGCAATCAAAGATCGTTTCGCACCTCTTGGGGAGCGTAAGGTTGAAGATATCCTTACTGTATTTGATCGTCTTCCTGAGTTGGAAGCCAAGGCGGCTGGTGCTATCGATGATACAAAACTGGAGACAATTGTCACAGGCCGCTTGACGGCTAAGTTAGCACCTGTTGAACGGGAACTCCATACTGCACGTGAAGCCCTTCAACAACGCGATGCTACAATTGCATCTTACCAGCTGAAAGAAGTCCAACGCACAATTGGTGATTCCGTTCGTGTGGCTACTTCCAAACTGAAAGTTGTTGATTCTGCTGTTGAAGATGTTACGCTGTTAGCAGAACGCATCTTTACCATTGATGAAGATGGTAAAGTTGTTGCCAAAGATAACGTGGGCTGCACGCCTGGTGTATCACCTGAAGTATGGCTCAATGAAATGCAGAGCAAGCGTCCCCATTGGTGGGGGCCTTCTTTCGGTGGCAATGCAGGCGGCAACCAAGGCGGAAACAACAATTTTAGCTCGAATCCTTGGTCTGCTGACGGCTGGAATATGACTGAACAAGGTCGTATCTACAGCGAAAATGCTACACGAGCCGAACAGATGGCGAAATCTGCTGGTACTAAGATTGGTGGAGCGCGACCAGCTCGCAAGTGATCATTTAATGTGGTCATTGCACAAGCTTTATGGAAGTGCTATATTTCGTCCATGGAGCTTGTGCTCTACAAATCAATCGAAAGCCGCCATGGGGTGTGCTTCGAGTTAGAATCATTTTATTAACTTGAGCCACTTTAGGAGATACTCATGGCTACTGGAACAACCCGCCTGGCGGACGTCATCGTCCCGGCAATCTTTACACCGTATGTTCAACAAATGACGGAAGAAAAGTCCCGTCTGATTCGCAGCGGTGCTGTCGTTCGTGATCCCATCCTTGACCAAAACCTCGCTGGTGGCGGTCTGACCTTCAACGAACCCTCGTTCAAGGATCTGGACAACGACGCTGAAAACACTTCCACGGATGATCCGGCTACAAACTCTACGCCGAACAAGATCGGTTCCGCGACGGAAATCCAAGTTCGCATGTCGCGCAACAACTCCTGGAGCTCCATGGACTTGACCAGCGACCTGATTGGTGCTGACCCGATGATGGCTATTGCCAACCGCGTCTCTGACTACTGGGCACGTCGTGAGCAAGCTGCTTTCATCGCTACCGTCAAGGGTGTTTTTGCTGATAACGCCACCGTCACTGACGCATACCACGTTCAGAACGACATGACGTTCACCATCAGCGGCGCATCCTTCACCAACGGCGTCACAAACTTCTCCGCTGAAGCTTTCGTTGATGCTACCCTGACGATGGGTGACTCGCTGGAAAACCTCAAGATGGTTGCAGTCCATTCGGTCGTTTATGGCCGTATGCTGAAGAACAACCTGATCGACTTCATCCAGGACTCCATCAACGGCCAGGCGATCCGCATCGCTACCTTCATGGGTCGCGAACTGATTGTTGATGACAGCCTCCCCGTTACTTCCGGTGTCTTTGACACTTGGTTGTTCGGTTATGGTGCTGTTCGCAACGGTCGTGGCGCTCCGAAGGTTCCGACTGAACTTTACCGCGCTCCTTCTGCTGGTAACGGTTCCGGCCAGGATACGTTGTTCAATCGCGTTGAATGGTGTCTGGCTCCGGTTGGTTACGCTTACATTGGCACTGCTGCTTCCGGTGGCCCGTCCAATGCAGCTACTTCCAACAATCTGGCTGCCGCCACCTCTTGGCGTCGTGTGTTCCCGGAACGCAAACAAGTCAATATTGCTCGTCTGGTGACTCGCGAGTTCTAAAGGTCTAAGGGATGCTACGGGTTTCGGCCCGTAGCTTTCTAATTGTGCAGCGAAATAAAGGAAAATATCATGGCTCGCACCCCGAGACAGCGTCATATTCGCCATGCGAATTATGCTCGTACTTCCCGCCAGGATAAGCTTAATGCTTATTTAGCGGAACGCCAAGTTGCTCTGAATGCTACAGGGTCTTCAGGTGCTTTTACAGGTGCCGCTGGCGAAAATGTGACTTGGACAGGTCACTCCAAAGTTGTTGGCAAAGGTCCGTTTTTATTGACCACAACAGGAACACTTCCTCCAGGTCTAACGCTCGCAACACATTATTGGATCCATACGGTTGTGGATGCTAATACTGTCAAACTCACGACAAAACGTAAAGGGTCTGCTGCTGTTATGACAGGTGCAGGTTCAGGCACACACACGATCACTAAAGCAAGTGATACTCTTTCTATGTTTGAACATCTTTCCCAATCGGGTCCAAGTGTTCTAACTCCTGCGACCGATGTAGATACTCTCTAAGGTGAAAAAATGAGCAAAATTATAGAAGCTTTGTCCAAACTGGATCCGAAAAACGATAACCATTGGACATCTGATGGTCTTCCGCGGATTGATACTGTCAAAATGTTGGCAACTGATCAAACTCTGACCCGGGAAAGCATCACCGCTGCTTCGCCTGAATTTACCCGTCAGACTGCGTTAGCATCCTTGGAAGTTAATATCACTACATCTACGGTCGCTACTGAAGTAGTTGTTGATCTTGAAGTCAAAGATTATGCTGCTCTTCAAGAAGCTGCCCAGGAAGAACTCCAGGCTGCAATCATTGCTCGCGATGAAGCTCAAGCACTTGTTTATGAAAAGCAAAATGCTTTGGATGATGTTATTAACGAACGTCATGCTGCTGGTGAAGCGGAACATCCTATGACTGCAATCAGCGGTTATCTTGCTTCTCAACAAGGGGTTCTTCAAGAACGTGCTCGTCGGCATGCTGTCCTTGTTGAAAGCGGTGTCACGCTCCAGGATATCCAGAATTTGATTCCGCAACGTGCTCCACTGGATATTGCTTTGTCCGGTAAAAAGAAATAAGGAGTTATAAATGGCCCAAATTGGTTCTATTGGTGAAAGATTAGATATTATTCTTCGCCAGGGGAGTACGCTTGGGCCATTCCTTGTTACCTTGACAGATAAGCTTGGTGTTCCTATTGATTTAACTGGTGCAACTATTCAAGGACAAGTTAGAAAGAATGCTCTTGATGTAGGTACCCCTGTTGCAGTATTTGCAATCAGCTATGTGAACAGAGTTCTTGGACAATTCACGTTCGGAATTCCAAGAAGTGAAACTGTAAATATTCCCGCTGGTGAATACCAAAAGGATGAAGCATCTCAATACAAATGGGATATGGAACTGTTGGATAGTACCAATAGATCTATCCCTCTATATTACGGTAATTTTGAAAATTACCGTGAAGTAACTCGTGACTGAGTACAATTTAACTATTACGGAACCGAATGGGCTTTCTAGCCTTATTCAATCCCCTTCTAGTTTAGATACAATTGTATCTATTCCTGAAAATAGTTCTATTGTATTAATGAGCGAAGTTGCCTTAAAAAGTGAAATTGTTGTCCAGCAAATTGTATCTACCATAGTTGCAGGACAAGGCCCTTCTGGCCCATCTGGTACGGGAGAAAATGTGCCTTACTCAAAACGAACTGATTTTGTAGGTTCTGATACAATCTACAAAGGTGAAGCTAATCCTGGATCAGTTGATACAGATCCAGTATGGCGAATCAGTAAGTTGGTCTTTGTTGGAGAAGACATTACTGAAACTTGGGCTGAAGGAACCGCTGAATTTAATCATATGTGGTCAGACCATTTAACTTTAGTATATAATTAGCCAAAATCTGTTTTGCTACATTAGTGAGTTATATAAAGTTTAAAGTATCGGAGTATGGGATATGATTTTCATTGTCACCAACAAGGCTACTGGCGACGAGGTGACACGTTACGCCTCAAGCGGAATCTGGGTCGGTGACTGGCCGCTCGATGCGTTCGATCATACCGAACTCGTTGAAACGCCTGCCACCTCAGATACGCGCAAGTTTGGCGGTCGCCGGATCCTGACCAAGCTGGAATTCCGCTCGCTGTTCTCTGGCACGGCGTTGAAGGCTATCGACCGCTTTGAGGCGCAGTTCGAGCAGTCTGCATTCTTGACTGACGACCAGAAGGACGGCATCCGCACATCGTTCAACGACTACCATGCGGCCGCCGATGTGAATCGCGATGACCCGCGCTGGGTTCCCGGCCTTGGCCTGTATGTGGAGCTCGGCATGATGACAGCCGAAGAAGTGACCGAGGTGCTGAATGGCTAAGAAATACCTTCGCCACGGCGAAACCTACTGCGGGGATGGAACGACGAGCGCGGCGGCGACCAGTAATGGCGGCGTCGGTGCGTGGAACAACATTAACGTGCTTGAGGGATCGGCGCCAGCGTACGGCGCTCTTGCTGCTGGCGACACTGTGCATATTCGGTCGAAAGATGCTGCGGGGGCAGACATAGCCCGAGTGTCTTCCGGGGCAAAAACGCTCGGCTCGTCAGCAGCAACGCTGGCCGCGCCGATAACGTGGGTTCTTGATGCTGGAACGGTTTGGTCCGGGATTGCAGGAACGCTGACATTCGAGGTGTCGAGCGGAAATTATGGGTTCTCCCACACGCAGTACAACATCATTCATGCAGATGCTGTCGATTCCATTGTATTTAAGATAACGCAAGCGTCCTATTACGCCGACTCCTATTCAATTGGGGCCGGCGCCATCCTGTCCAATGCGTGGTTCTGGTGGGACTCTATAGCCATGACGAGTTCAGGCCCGTCCGGACCTGTCGCGGTCGGCTATCAGAACGGTATAGCCCAACTCATAAACCCGCGTTTTTCGGTCGGGGCGCAACTGTACTCCCATCTGTTCAAGGCCAATGCCTACTCGTCGTTGCACATCACCACGCCGCGGATAACACTGTCAGGCGGGTCATACACGACCCCGTTGTTCTTGCAGAATGGCAACCCGGCGACCATCAAGGTATATGGCGGGTCTATTTCAGGATCGACCTCTGGAAAGGTGCTATCGCAACAGATCAACCCAGACGGCGACCTGCAATTCCACGGGACAATCATCCCTGCCAACATGCTGTACTACGCCTCTAACCCTTCTGGCGCCCGCGGCGATCAACGGATAGACGGGTTCGGCGTCGATGGCGGCGTTGGAGCATTCTCGGTACGCGGTGGTGGAGTCATCGATTCGCGGCAAGACGGGTACTACCCGACGCTGAACGGGTCGTACCCGAACAGTACAGATCAGGCGTGGTCGTGGAAGATAACGCCGTACAACGCCTCAATGTCGAATCCGCTAGACGTTGCCGGTTGCCTGCTCTATACAGGCTCTCCAGCCGCTAAAACCATCACGCAAGAGCTACTGATCGCAGACGCTTTTGCTGTCGCTGGAACCGCTGGAAAATCTCGTGTGTGGCTTGAGGTGTCGTACATCGACAACACGACCGGGCTCCCGAAAACCATAAACAGCGCCAATTTCGGAGAGGCTGGAGCACTCGACACATCGACTATCGGCTGGACAGCAACGACCTACGGGGCGACGCTGCTGCAGAAACGAAAAATCGCGCTAACCACACCGACAGCGATCAAGCAGGACACGCTCGTAACGACAGTATTGCGCTGGGCAGAAAAAGCAGTGTCGGCTACGGATATCGCCTTTGTCGATCCTGAGCCGCAGTTGTCATGAGTTCGATACCGACCATCTGCGGAGCAGTCAGCTCCTTCTCTCGCGGAAAAACAATTGGCATTTTCGGGGTTGTTGTTGGTGTCCGACGACTTCCTACCGATCCGGTAGGGCTGCACACCTTGACGCTGAATAACGTGGCAGTCGGTTCTCGGATATCCGTCCGCGATCAGGCTGGAACTACAACGCTATATGACCAGATCGCAGCCACTCCTACCGTCGAGATCATTCTGGATGCGTATTCCCCCGGAGCTCCGCTAAACGACTGGCGGATACGCGTCCGAAAGGGAAGCGGCTCGCCAAATTACATCCCCTACGAAACCTTGCTGACAGGGTACGTCGGCGCATCAGCGATTTACGTTTCTCAGATTCCAGACGAGTGAGGCACCCATGACTATCAACACAACCTTCGCCGTTGCCACTAACGGCAACATTACGGGCAGCGCCTTCGTTCCCGGCACCGACACCCGATTTACCACCCTCGAATTGCACCAATGGCTGCAAGACTTGGCGGATGACTCGGCGCCGACTGGCGACGACAACGTATCCATCCTCGGTAGCAACCCATCAGAACTGGCTGGTAAGCGGAACGCCTCGCGCCCGATGGCGCTAACCTTGCTCAACGGCATCAACATCGACGACGAGGCAGCCAAGTGGTTCAAGTTCGGCTCCATCGAGCAGCAATCCGGCGCGGTGCTCTATACCGGCCTCAAGGTGCTCGGCACACTGGTCGCTTCCAGCCCGATCTACATCATCCAGAATGCAGCCAAGGTCACGAAATACTGGAGCGACGCCGACTCGGCCAACTTCCAGATTCTACTGAAGGCCAAGACAGGTGGCGTACTGATCGACTCCGGCAACGCCACGGTCTATTCCCGCAAATACGGGCAGACTTATTCGCACTTCGATGTCAATCTCGCCGCCGGTGGTGAGCAGGCAGCGGCGCTCTCGACAGCACTCGATACGAACGTCAACACGGCAGTCATGACCTCGGGGGTTGCAGCAGGCTATTTCAGCACGGCTATCGGTGGGACGGCAACGCCGGGCACCCAGAAGATCACGCTGGCCTACGGCGACACGACGCAAGACCTCGGCGGTGGGCAGGGGTCGCTGCTGCACAAAGGGACGATCACACTTGATGGCTCGACCTCGCTGTCCGATGCGTATCAGGCGCTCATGTGGGCCTGCTCCGAGTCGAGCACCATCACCTTCAACGCCATTCCCGGTTTCCGCTACCGTGTTCTTCCCGGTCAGGCTTATGCCGAGAACGCCCCGGCCCCGTTCGGCGCCTTTGCCGGCGGCAAGTGGTTCGTCGCGCAAGGCTGGTGGCTGACCGGCGTCATGGCCGGCGACTCGAAGAACTACCAGCTCATCTCGCATATCGGCACGACCGAAACGCCGCCAACCAGCATCGCCATCCAAGTGGGTGGCGTGGTGTCTGGTGACTACGTGATCGTCGCCCGTGACAACGGCTCCGGCGGCTTCACGCAGGACACGACGCTGGCCAGCTCGGCAGCGGCAGCGGCAACCACCGTCACGCTGACCGCTGCTCCGGCTGATACACCGACGACCCCGGGATCTCAGGCGTGTTACATCCGGATCAACGGCAACCGTCACACTTACACAGGGCGCTCTGGCAACACCATTACGGGCCTGTCTCCGGCAGTTCCTGCTGGCGGCTACGCTTCGGGCCTGCCTGTGTTCATCCCGTTCATCGACGCAGCTGCTACGGGCACTAGCATTCAATCTGCCAACTTCCAGTACGGTTCAAACTTCACTTGCCGCTACCGCGTGCGCAAGGGCACGACGCCATCCATCGTGCCATTTGAATCAACCTTGGCTGTTACCTCAGCCGGTGGCTCAGGCACTGCGGTGCGGAACGCTGACGAGTAATATGTATGACAATCACCGTTGATTGGGCTAACAAGATTGTGAGCAGCACGGCAAGCATTACAGACTTGCCGGCTTTTCATGCCTTGTTGCGTGATCTGGAAGACGATCCTGAAGGGATGATACACCCTGTAATTCACAAATGGAAAGCCTTGGATCTTGGCGGGGCATTTTTTTATCAAGCTGATTTAATTAACGGTTACGCACTTGAGTTTATTGGTTTAGGTCCATTTCAAATTGATGGTAATTTGAACGGCGCAATTGTCAATACGGGTGTTCAAATAGAACGCAAGACTAGCGCAGCATTTTCAACAACAGCAGTAGGCGGTTCTGGACCTTCTGCAGATAGCATCGCTGTAGCTGTTGTTGCTGCTTTAAACGCCACAACAATTCCTGTAGATGCAGTAACTGGCACATGGCCCACGGCTGATGATATGTGGTCACACCCATTTGTCAGTAAGCTTCTAACAATTGCAAAATTTTTAGGATTAAAATAATGATTGAGATCTTTTCCGCTGTTCTAGGTTTTGCTGCCCCCTTTCTTCCGGAACTTTTAAAGTATTTTACTCGGAAGCAGGACAATGCACATGAGCTTGCAATGATGGATCTCCGCATGAAGCAAAGTGCAAATGACCATCTTTACAAGATGGAAGAGATCAATACTCAAGGTGATATTAGCGAAGCTATTGAGTTGCACAAGCCACAATCAAGTTTTGGGGTACAGCTTTTGGATGCTGCAAAAGGTCAAGGTCTTTCGGGTTGGGCGCTGTACCCCGCTTTTTATTTGTTCTGCCTCCTCGATTTTTTAGCAGGCATGGTTCGTCCTGCGATCACGTATGCAGCTTTTGCTTTTTATGTGAGTGTAAAATGGGCAGAATTACTCATTGCTAAGACCGCAAGTACAGGTCTTAGTGTTGCATTATTGCAAGTATGGACAAGTGAAGATCGCGCAATAGTAATCCTTGTTCTTTCTTACTGGTTTGGAAATAGGTCTGCTAAGGCAGCGTTTGGTGGATCCGCAATGAATTCTTCTAAGGGGCAATAAAATGAATAGTTATAAAGAAGTAAAAGATACAATTACGCTGACCACAAATTCTGTGAATGTTAGCCAAGGCAGTTTTATTCAGCTTCGTGTTCGCAGCAAACGAAATACACCTATTCGCATCACATGTGACAGTGTAGAATACCAAATCCCATCTGGTACAGTTACACCGAAATTTGATGGTGTAACTATTGTTTATAAAGATGCAACAGAGAGTGAAGTTTTTATTGAACGTTCAACTTATACCCTAGATGGTAAAGTTGATAATGACGAATCGTTTGTTACTACAAAAACTAACCTACTCACCGGGATGATTGAAAAATTACTGGCCGGATCGGCTGAAATCTCAGCCACTTCAGTTGTGACCTTTTCAGAACTAAAGGCCGCGCTTACCCTTGGCTTTATCGGGGCTGCTTTTGTGAGCGATGTGGCTGGCGGCTCGATTTGGGTGTCGGATGGTACTTCGGTTAAGCCGCTTGGCGGATCAGTCGATATTTATAGTTCCCCGGCAACCGTAGCATTCAACACTTCGCAAACACGCTCAGTCGGCATAGCTATTCCGCTTCCAGTCGGCTTGATGAAAAACGGCGACGTGTTCGAAGTTGAGTTGTTCACCAGCAAGAGCGGAGCGACCGACACGGCCAACGTGTTCCTCGCTATCGGCGTCGACGCGGTTACGGTAGGTACTCAGCTCGGCGGCACGGTGGCGGCGCTTAATTACATTGCTGCCACGCGTCGAAACTTCGGCGTATTCCGGTTCCGCAGGGATTCCGCTACGTCAATCGTTTTGCTTAATGGCGCATCAGGTAACGACGGAACCACATCGACGACGGCCGTTTCGGGTGTTACATCGACCGTCCCTGATGTCGATGCGGCTATTCGATACCTGCAAGTCACCAATGCGATGGGCGCGTCCGCTGTTGATGTGGTGACAATCGAGAAGGCCATCGTGCGCTTGAGGTCACGATAATGTCTGATCGATACATTGATCAGGTTGCGGGTAATGACGCGAGCAATGGTCTTGCCCCAGAAACAGCTTGGCAGAGCCTGACGAAGATAAACGGGCTTAACCCCGGAAACGGAGCAACCATTTACCTTGCGGCTGGCTCTGTTTGGGACTATGGTGACTCGTGGGCCACCTACAAATTGCACACAACGTTTGCGGCCAATGGTTGCGACTCTCTCCGCAGCACGGACTCAGCCGCGCCGGTCACAATAAAGCCGTACTATCCTCGTGCCTCGCAGGAAAAGCCAATTGTTCGCTGGTATGCCAGCATCGCTGAAGGTGACTGGACGCACGAAACCGGAATCGGCGAAAACGTTTGGTCAATACCGTGGGTAGGCTCCGAATCCTGTAACGATTTTTGCGTGGTGTGGGGCGCGAACAATACTGTCGGGGTTACTGCTGTTCAGCAGGTTGCTGGGCAATCATACGGATCGAACGGCACTAATCCGCTCCAGATGGCTAATGTTGGGGATTACACGAAGGCGAACAATAAAGTCTACTTCTACTGCTCCGGAAACCCGACTGGCACGCTAGGCTCCGTCAAGATATTTGGTCGATACGCCGTGTTCGCATCGGCATGGCAGGGTCTCCACAACGTCGTAATCGACGGATTGCAGTTTGAGCTGTGTAAAGCGGTGTCTCTTGAAAACGCTTCAGCAACGCCGGTTCGTGGCTTTCAGTTCAAGGGAAACACGGTAAAAAAGGCTCAGATAGGTTATTTCAAT